>Ga0310095_100001_pt1 | contig 163698 bp, 151 predicted proteins | sample LakMicSRFLOrngD5_FD_194442 | JGI IMG/M metagenome (GOLD analysis project Ga0310095, IMG submission 194442) | Enriched freshwater cyanobacterial communities from Lake Michigan, Michigan, United States - MI23.SRFL.Orng.D5 | ecosystem: Environmental > Aquatic > Freshwater > Lake | place: USA...
CAGGTAGGCGGTGGGGAACAGCAGCAGCCCTGACCAGCCCACAAAAACGAAGCGGTCGCGCTTGAGCCAGTCATCGAGGACGTCGAACCATCCCCGTTGCGGCGCGCGCCCTACAGCGATCGTCATGAGAGGGCTTCACGAAGCGTTACAAGGCGAATGGTACGGGGTGAAGGCCGCCCAGCGCGCAACAGCCCAAGGCCATTCACAACATTTGCCCACAAATGAGTACAAGTGCTTACGGCTCAGGCGGGGCCCTCCGTTCGCCAAAGTGGGCGGAGTCAGGCCCAGCGCCCAAGCCGATGTACGTCGTTGAGCTCTCGATCAAACTGAGTCCCATGCCCCTGGCGGTGCAGCGCAAAGAGCTGTCCGACGCCGAAGGGCTGTATCACCACATCAAGGGATGCCTGGAGAGCGGCCAGCCCGCCGTACTCGAACTCACCTGCGAAAAGGAAGAGCACAAGCGCGTCAGCCTGCTGAGCAGCGAGATCGTGGCCGTTCAGCTCTATGAGAAATCGGCCGCCGGCGGGGGCGGCAAGCGGCCCGGCTTCAGCTTTGATAACTGAAGCCATCACCGCTGAGGCCCCGCAGTCACCATGGCTGCAGGTGAGCAATCTCGGCTTCAGCTGGCCGGGCGGCCGCCTGGCGTTGTCGGGATGCAACCTGCAGATCCCGGGCCCGGGGCTGTGGATGCTCGTGGGCGGCAACGGCAGCGGCAAGAGCACCCTGCTGCGCCTTCTGGCCGGCCTGCTGCAGGCCAGCAGCGGCGAGATCCACTGCCGCTGCCGCACGGCATTGGTGTTTCAGAACCCCGACCACCAGCTGCTGCTGCCGAGCTGCGGCAGCGACCTGCAGCTGTGGCTGCCCAGCGAACTGAGCCTGGCGCAACGGCAGCAACGGGTGCGTGAAGCCCTCGCCCTTGTGGGGCTCGAGGGCCTTGAAGACCGTCCGATTCACACCCTCAGCGGCGGCCAGAAACAACGGCTGGCGATCGCCGGCGCCGTGGCCAGCGGGGCCGCCCTGCTGCTGCTCGACGAACCCACAGCGCTGCTCGATCCTGCCAGCCAGGCCGAGATCCTGGCGTTGATCGCCCGACTCAGCCGCGCCCCGGGGGCCCGACTCGCAGCGCTATGGGTGACCCACCGACTGGAGGAGCTGGAACACTGCGATGGCGCGGCGCTGATGCGCCGCGGCCAGGCAGGTCCGTGGCAGAACGGAGCAAGCCTGGCCCGGGCCTTGCCCAAGGGAGGGGCCGAAAGGTAGGGTCTTGCGGTTCCCGAAAGGGCAACATTCCTCGGTAGCTCAGCGGTAGAGCGGTCGGCTGTTAACCGATTGGTCGCAGGTTCGAATCCCGCCCGGGGAGTTTTTCAGTCAAAATCACAACAAAAAAGCCTGAAGAGATTGTGAAGATCTCTGCCTCAGGCCCCTTGATTGTGCCGGCGGGCTGCAGCGTTCAGGCCATGGCGATGCTGCGCTGTGACTGACATCTGAGCCGCAGGGCCCGATCTGGCGCAGGGCAGGCTGGCGGTCGGATGTCAGGACTGCCTCAACGCCTGCCGGTCCACGGCTCCCGAAACCGGATCGCAACGGGGACAATGGACGTCATCGCTGCAGTGCCATGAAGCCCGGCATCCTGCTGATCGAAGACGACGGTGACATGCGCGAGCTGGTGGCGGGCCACCTCGAGCATGGGGGCTTCGCCGTGCACCGCGCCGAAGACGGCATCAAGGGCCAGGCCCTGGCGATGCAGGTCAATCCCGATCTGATCCTGCTGGATCTGATGCTGCCCAAGGTCGACGGCCTGACCCTGTGCCAGCGGCTGCGGCGTGATGAACGCACAGCCCGCATTCCGATCCTGATGATCACGGCCCTGGGGGGCACCAAAGACAAGGTGAGCGGCTTCAACTCTGGCGCCGACGATTACCTCACCAAGCCCTTTGACCTCGAGGAGCTGGTGGTGCGCATCAAGGCCCTGCTGCGCCGCAGCGAGCACACGCCCCAGAGCAGCAAACACAACGAGATCCTCAGCTACGGCTGCCTGACCCTGGTGCCCGAGCGGTTCGAGGCGATCTGGTTTGACCAGCCGGTGCGTCTCACCCACCTCGAATTCGAACTGCTGCACTGCCTGCTGCAGCGTCACGGCCAGACCGTGGCCCCTTCGCTAATCCTCAAGGAGGTCTGGGGTTACGAGCCCGACGACGACATCGAGACGATCCGGGTGCACGTGCGGCACCTGCGCACCAAGCTGGAGCCCGATCCACGCAAGCCGCGGTTCATCAAGACCATCTATGGGGCGGGCTACTGCCTTGAACTGCCCAGCGAAGAGCAGCTGGCCGACCTGATCCCCCTGGTTCAGGCCGCGCGGGAGCGCCTGGAGCAGGCCAAGGCCAGCTGAGCCAGATCGAGCAGGGCCACCTCCCAGGCCAACCGCGGCTGCACAAAGGCCAGCAGATGGCCGCGCAGGCGGTTGAGCCGCTCGAGCATGTCGCTGCCACAGCCGCTGCGCCAGAGCAGCAGCTGCCACCACTGCACGACCCACAGCTGTTGCTCACCCTCGAGGGCGTCGCTGATCTCGCTGGCCAGTTGCAGCAGCTCCAGGGGCGGGCAAGCGGCCAGCGCGCCGCTCTCGGTGGCGAGCTGAACCAGGCTCTGGCGCAGGTCCTGGGGCAGCAACTGCCACTGGCGACGGTGTTCCAGCAGCGCCCCCGGTGAGCCTGCCGCCAGCTCCAGCAGCTCGGCCGAATCACTCGGCTGCTGGAGCTGGTGCTCTGCTGCCGCATCGCAGCGGTGCAGCACCCGCTGCAGCTCGCCAGGGGCAAGGCGAGCAAACGGAATCAGCTGACAGCGGGAGCGAATCGTGGCCAGCAACTGCTCGGGGGCCGCAGTGATCAGCAACAGCAGGCCGTCACCGGGCTCCTCCAGGGTCTTGAGCAGGGCGTTGGCGGCGGCCTCGGCCATGGCTTCGGCCCCATCGAGCACCACCAGACAGCCGCGCGCCTCCACCGGTCGACGCCCCAGGAAGCGGGTCACCTCACGCACCTGCTCCAGGCGCAGCTGGGGCGGGGTGCGGCGACTGACCCCCTCGTCGGCGGCCTGCGACTGCGGCACCAGGCGGCCCTGGTGGCTGTAGGTGGGCTCCACCCACAGCAGATCGGGATGGTTGCCGTCGGCCAGACGGCGGCGGATGGCGCCATCGCCGGCCGGCCCCGCCAGCACGCCCTCCAGGAAGCGCAGCGCTGCCAGGCGACGGCCCACCCCGTGGGGACCCGCCAGCAGATAGGCCGGAGCGACCCGACCGCGCTGCAGGCTGGCCTCCAGCAGGGTGACCGCCTGCGTCTGGCCGATCAGATCAGCAAACAGAAGCCCTGCAGCGCTCATGCCGCCCGTGGGGGTTGGAACGGCCCAAAGCGCTGCTGCAACGCCCGGCGGCAGGCGGCGCTGACCGGCTCGGGAGGCTGGTCGGCGGCGATGGCCAGCCAGCCGCGCTGGTCGGCCAGGACGGCAAAACCCTGATGCACCCGCGCCAGAAACGCGTCGCCCCCAGCCTCGATGCGATCAGGGCCGTGATCGCCATGGCGATCACGGCGGCGGCGGCTGGCCTCGGCCAGGGGCAGGTCCAGCCACAGGGTCAGATCGGGCACCAGGCCGGCGGTGGCGATCTGCTCGAGCTGGTCGATCAGGGCCAGGGGCAGGCCGCGGCCATGGCCCTGATAGGCAGCGGTCGAGCCGCTGAAGCGGTCGCTCAGCACCCAGTGGCCAGCGGCCAGGGCCGGCGCGATCAGCTGCTGCACGTGCTGGGCCCGATCGGCCGCATAGAGCAGCAGCTCGGCCGTGGTCTCGGGTGCCGCCTCGTCCGGGGGGTGCAGCAGCAGCTGGCGCAGGGCCCGCCCCAGGGCCGTGCCGCCGGGCTCGCGGGTCACCACCAGCTCACAGCCGGGCGCGAGCAACCCCGAGTTCGGCAGCCAGGCGGCCAGGGCGTCCAGCTGGGTCGATTTGCCGCAGCCATCAATGCCTTCCAGCACCACAAAGCGGCCGCGCACGTCAGCGTCCAGATCGGCCGCCATCTTGAAGCAGCAGGGCGTTGACCACCACCGTGATCGAGCTCAGGGCCATGAGCAGCGCCGCCAGCGGCGGGGTGAGCAACAGCCCGAAGCCGGGCAGCAGCACGCCGGCTGCAATCGGGATCACAATCAGGTTGTAGCCAAAGGCCCAGACCAGGTTCTGACGCACCTTGGCCAGGGTGGCGCGGGCCAGCCGGATCGCCTCCACTACCCCCTCAAGACGGTCGCCCAGGATCACCAGATCGGCGGTGTCCTGGGCCACCTGGGTGCCGGTGCCCACGGCGATGCCCAGGTCGGCAGCCGCCAGGGCCGGGGCGTCGTTGATGCCGTCGCCGACCATGGCCACCGGGCCGTTGGCGCGGTGGTCCTCGAGCAGGGCCAGCTTGTCTTCGGGCCGCAGCTCCCAGGCCAGCTCGGCGGGCTGCAGACCGAGCTGGCTGCCCAGCTGGGCCACGGCCGAGCGGGCATCCCCGCTGAGCAGGCCCAGCGCCATGCCCAGGTGGCGCAACTGGCCCACGGTGGCGCCTGCATCGGCGCGGGGCTGGTCGGCCACCGTCACCCAACCCAGCAAGCGCTCGCCATGGGACACCGCCAGGAGCGAACCCGGCTGGGGAGCGACAGCCGCAGGAACGGCCACCTGCTGCTGCGCCAGCCAGCTGAGCCGGCCCACACGGGCCACCGTGCCTTCGACCAGGCCCTGCACCCCCTCGCCCGCGACCGCCTGCACCTCAGTGGCCACCAGCGGAGTGAGCCCACGGCGCAGGACCTCCTGCTGCAGGGCGTGGGCCAGCGGATGGCGGCTCTGGGCCTCCAGGCCCGCCGCCAGGGCCAGCAGGGCATCGGCAGCCTGGTCACTGGCGGGGTGGTCACTGGCGGCGTGGTCATCGCCGTTCAAGGGCTCACCGTCGAGACCGCACGGCACCACGGCCGTGACCAGGGGCCGGCCCAGGGTGAGGGTGCCGGTTTTGTCGAACAGCACGGTCTTGAGCTGGGCAGCCATTTCGATCGCATCGCCACCGCGGAACAACAGCCCGCGGCGGGCCGCCAGGCCCGAGCCCACGGTGATCACCGTGGGGGTGGCCAGGCCGAGGGCGCAGGGGCAAGCCACCACGAGCACGGCAATGGCCAACTGCAGCGCCAGGGCGAGAGGCGACGACGCATGCTGGCCCAACATCCCGTGACCGCCATGGGCCATGGCGCCTTGCTCCATGGCGCCATGGGCCGGCAGCAGCACCTGGGGCCAGAGGCGGCAACCCCACTGCCACCAGAAGACAAAGGTGGCGGCGGCCAGGCTCAGCACCCCGAGGCTGAAACGGCCCGCCACCCGGTCGGCCAGGCCCTGGATCGGGGCCTTGCGGGCCTGGGCCCGCTCAACCAGGGCCATGATCCGTGCAACAGCACTGTCGGCACCGCTGCGCAGCACCTCGAGCTCCAGCACCGCTTCAAGATTGAGACTGCCTGCCGCCAGCTCGACACCCGGGGCCGCCTCGATGGGCATGGGTTCACCCGTGAGTGCCGACACATCGATGCTGCCGCGGCCATCGCGCACCACCGCATCAACCGGCACCCGATCGCCGGGAGCCAGCAGAATGCGGTCGCCGGGACGCAGGCCGCCTACCCGGAGTGGACGGGTCAGGCCAGGACCCAGCAGCAGCTGCGCGGTCTCAGGCTGCAGCTGCGCCAGTTGCTCCAGAGCCCAGCCGGTGCGGTAGCGGGCACGCTCCTCGAGGAAGCGACCACTGAGCACGAAGCCCAGCAGCATCACGGGCTCATTGAAAAAGCAGGGCCAGCCGCTGGCGGGCCACAGCAGTCCGACCACGCTGGCCAGATAGGCACTGGCCAGGCCCACGCCCACCAGGCTGTCCATGCCCGGCACGCCATGGAACAGGGCCCGGGCGCCATTCACCAGGATCGGCCGGCCCGGTCCCGCCAAGGCAACGGTGGCCACCAACGCGTGAAACCAGAGGTTGGCCAGCAGGGCGGTGGCTGGGGACGCAGGCAGCTGCCCCAGCATGGCCAGATGACCCAGGCTCGAGACCAGCACCAGGGCCAGCGCCACCACCAGCTGACGCCACTGCTGCCACCAGTTGCGCTCCTGCAGCCGCCGCAGACGGCTGGGGGCATCGGCGTCCTGTTCATCACGCGGATGGGCAGCAAAGCCGAGGCCCTGCAGCGCATCGATCAACCGCGGCAGGGCGTCCCCCGGGGCAGACTGCAGATCGATCCAGGCGGTTCGGCTGAGCAGATTGACGCTGGCTTCGCTGACGCCCGGTTGCTCCAGCAGCTTCTGCTCGACGGCGCGCACGCAGCCGCCGCATTTCATGCCCTCGATCTCGAGCAACAGCGTCGACACGGCACAACGCCAATGGGGCTCAGGCTAGGAGTTTGTTGCTCATAGAGCACCAACTGGGCGACGGCGAAATTCTGGCTGTTTGACATCCATCGCCAACTGCTGCGACCACGTCGCTGTTGATATGGAGCTGCTGGCTGTCCCCCTGGCCTCATAGGCCGAGGGTTCTGCTTCTCATCCCGTCGCCTCCAGTAGGGCCTCCTCTGATCTCCTGAATCGGAACAACTTCAGCAGGTTGTGGCTGGCTGCGATCAGGTGCCACTCGGGATCGACCTTTTCAACCCCCCTGAGCAGGAACCTGCGCAGCCCCCTGGCCTCTTTGATTTGACCGTTGACGGGCTCGACGATGGTCTTACGCAAGGCATAGATCGTCTGGCCGGCCTTGGATCTGAGCTTGCGGGCCATGCGGGTTTTGGCGTCAGCATCTCTTGGCAATCGCCCTCGTTTGGGCAGTGGCGGCTGGCCATGCGGCAGGCGGCCGGTGGCGATGTAGGCGTCGATGCCGCGCTGCTCGCAGTGCTGCGCGTTGGCCTCGCTCCAGTAGCCCGCATCCAGCGTCATGACGACCGGCAGGTCACCAGCGCTGGCGGCGATCCGTTCCAGCATTGGTGCCAGGTGTTCAACATCCGGCGCCTGGCTGCTGACGCCCACAGCCACGATCACCTGGTGGTCACGGTCCACCGCCAGCTGGCAGTTGTAGCCCTGCAGGTAGGACCCACCGGACTGCATGAGATGGCTGTCGGGGTCAGTGAAATTGCGCTGGGTCTTGTTGGTTGGTGTGCCATCGGCCTTGCGGGCCAGACCGCGCCTGGGCATGGCACCTTCCGCCAGTGGTTCCAGATCTGGTAGTTCGATCCCGGCGTCCTCTGCGGCCGCGACCGCTTTGTCGCGAGCTGCCTTGGCTTTGGCTGCTGCCACCTCAGCTTTTTTGTTCAGCTCAGCCTGCTCAGCAGCCGGTGCATCCGCCTCCTGCGCAGCTCTTGCTTTAGCCCTGGCTTCTTCTGCGTCCTGTTGCCGCTGACGCGCTGCGGCAGCTGCGGTCTCGGCCTCCATCTCCTTACGGGCCTGACGGATCCTGGCCAGGCGGTCCTGACGCCGGCGCAGTTCATCGGGCAGATCACTGCCGCGCTTGCCTTTGCCGTAGCGCTGGTCCTCCTGAGCATCGAGGATCTCGGCCCGGCGCATCAAGGCATTGATCTCCTTTTCAAGCTCCTTCTCGGCCCTGAGCATGCGCTCGTGGCTCATGGCTTTGTGCTTGGAGGCATTGGCCTTGACCTTGGTGCCGTCCAGCGCCACGTGGCCCAGGCTGACCATGCCGGCCTTCTGGCACAGCCGCAGGATCTGGACGAACAGGCCCTTGAGGGCATCGAGGTTGCGGCGCCTGAACTCGCTGATCCGGCTGTGGTCGGGCTGCTGGTTTCCGGTCAGCACCCGGAAAGCCAGGTCTTCGTAGCAGGCCCGTTCGATCTTGCGAGACGACACCGTGCCCACGCAGTAGGCATAGAGCAGCAGCATGGTCATCATGCGCGGATCAAACCCCTTCTCCCCGCGGGGATCCTTGGCTTGAGCTGGGATCAGGACCTCAGAGAGATCCAGCTCATCCACCAGATCAAGCAGGAAATACACCTGATGGTCCTCAGCCAGCCAATCACGCGGTGACGGCGGCAGCAGGGTGGTCTGCTCCGGCTGCCAGGGGCGAAATGACTTGGGCTTTTGCATAACCCATTGTTTCGCCCTAAACCCATTGGTGTCACTGGGGTCTGGGCGGATTTCAGGTCGTCTGTGGAGAGCGCGGGCGCTGATCTATGGGCAACAGGCTCCTAGTGGGATTTGCCATTGACGATCAGCCGCGGCCGGCAGACGGCAAGATGGGCTGACACAAGGACCGCGCGGCCGCCGCGCCAGCACCCGTGCCCCGCTCGCAGCGCAACGACAACTTCATCGACAAGAGCTTCACGGTGATGGCCGACCTGATCCTCAAGGTGCTGCCCACCAACCGCCGCGCCAAGGAGGCCTTCGCCTACTACCGCGACGGCATGAGCGCCCAGGCCGACGGCGAGTACGCCGAAGCCCTGGAAAACTACGAAGAGGCCCTCAAGCTCGAGGACGACCCCAACGACAAGGCATTCATCCTCTACAACATGGCGCTGGTGTTCGCCTCCAATGGCGAGCACGCCAAGGCCCTCGACTTCTACGGCCAGGCCCTGGATCTCAACAGCAAGATGCCCCAGGCCCTCAACAACATGGCGGTGATCCACCACCACCTGGGTTCACTGGCCGAAGAGCGGGGCGATGCCGACGAAGCCGACCGCCGGTACGACCAGGCCGCCGAGTTCTGGGGCAAGGCGATCCGCCTGGCACCCAACAACTACATCGAAGCCCAGAACTGGCTCAAGACCAGCGGCCGCGGCAGCGTCGACGTGTACTTCTGAGCGCAATTCTGAACGTTGTTCCGAATGTATTGCTGAGCGCCCGGATCGCCCAGAAGCCAGCCATGCGGCTATTCAGAGCTGCGCAGATAGCTACGCAGATAGCTGCGCAGATGGTGGCATCGACGCGCAGTTGCGAAGCTCCAGCAATTGTGACGACTAAGGGCGGTCTTGGAATCACCTCGGGTGGGCTTGTGTGACCTTGCGATGACATTGGAATCGCCTTGGCCTGAGCTTGCGCAGGTGGCATGTCATCGCGCCGAAGGGCATCAGCAAGGGCATTGGCAGTGATTGCATGTCATCTCTGCCGATGCCCCTACCAGGACCTCAGGCCCGGTCGTCGGCAGGGTTGACCCCCAGCGCCGCCACCAGGGCCTCGGCAATGCTGCCCGCTTCGAGCAGTTGCAGACCCAGGCCTGCCGCCACGGGCCCCAGACCGCTGCCGCGGGGCACCACCGCCCGGGTGAAGCCCAGCCGGGCCGCCTCGCCCAGGCGCAGCTCGAGCTGGCTGACCGGCCGCAGCTGGCCGCCCAGACCCAGTTCGCCGATCAGCACCGTGCCAGGGGGCAACGTGAGATCGCGGTAACTGGCCACCACCGCCGCGGCCACGCCCAGGTCAGCCGCCGGCTCCTCGACTTCGAGGCCGCCGGCGACCGCCAGGTAGCAATCGAAGCGCGACAGCGGCAGACCCAGGTGCTTCTCGAGCACCGCCAGGATCTGGTGCAGTCGGTTGACGGCGATGCCGGTGGCGCTGCGGCGGGGGCTGGCGTAGCTGGTGGTACTGACCAGGGCCTGCAGCTCCACCACCAGGGGCCGGGTGCCCTCGCAGGCCACGATCGTGGCGGTGCCGCTGCTGGGCTCCTCGCACCCCAGAAACAGCTCGCTGGGGTTGCTGACCTCGGCCAGGCCGCGATCGCGCATCTCGAACACCCCCAGCTCGTGGGTGGCGCCGAAGCGGTTCTTGACCGCCCGCAGCAGCCGGTGGCTGGCGAAGCGGTCGCCCTCGAAGGTGAGCACCGCATCGACCAGGTGCTCCAGCACCTTGGGCCCCGCCAACGCCCCCTCCTTGGTGACATGGCCCACCAGCAGCAGGGCGGTGTGTTGCCGTTTGGCGATGCGGGCCAGGGCGGCGGCGCACTCGCGCACCTGGGCCACCGAGCCCGGGGCACTGCTGAGCTCGCCGTCGTGGAGGGCCTGGATGCTGTCGATGATGGCCACCGCCGGCCGCAGGCTCTCGAGCTCCTGCAGCACCAGCTCCAGATCGGTTTCGGAGAGCAGCTGCAGATCGGCCTGATCGGGGCCAGCGCCATGGCCTGCATCTAGGGCGATCGGGCCAGCCAACTCAGCCTCGGCCAGACGGCGCCAGCGCAGCTTCACCTGCTGGGCCGACTCCTCGGCACTCACGTAAAGGACCGAGGTGCGGGCCGCCATGGCCCGGGCGCTCTGCAGCAGCAGGGTGCTCTTGCCGATGCCGGGGTCTCCCCCGAGCAGCACAAGGGATCCCGGCACCAGACCTCCCCCGAGCACCCGATCGAGCTCGCCGTAGCCGCTGGCCAGCCGCTGCAGGGGACGCTCGCCCACCGCCGCAATCGGCTCCGACCGGCGCGCCTGGGCTGGCGCCAGCGCCGCATCGGGGGCGGCCACGGGCCGGCGTCGACGCTGATCAACCGCAACCGCTGCAGCCTGCTCAACCAGGCTGTTCCAGCTGCCACAGCTGCTGCAACGGCCAAAAAACTGGCGGGTCTGGGCGCCGCATTCGCCGCAGACAAACAGGGAGGTGGTCTTGGCCACAGGCTGGCGACGCAGGGGAGTTATGAAGAAAGGCGTCGTTCAGTGAACGAATGCCCCCTCCGCCCTTTTCAGTAGATCGGGTCCGTTGTAACGCCACGCCGCCGAAATGACGGCTTCCGCCACGCCAAAAGAAACGATCCTTGTCGTCGACGACGAGGCAAGCATCCGCCGGATTCTTGAAACCCGCCTGTCCATGATCGGCTACCGGGTGGTCACGGCCTGCGATGGAGAAGAGGCGCTCGAAGCCTTCCGCCAGTCGGAGCCCGACCTGGTGGTGCTCGACGTGATGATGCCCAAACTTGATGGCTACGGCGTCTGCCAGGAGCTGCGCAAGGAATCCGACGTGCCGATCGTGATGCTCACGGCCCTGGGCGACGTGGCCGACCGCATCACCGGCCTGGAGCTGGGGGCAGACGACTACGTCGTCAAACCGTTCAGCCCCAAGGAACTGGAAGCCCGCATCCGCTGCGTGCTGCGCCGGGTCGACAAGGAATCGGTGCCCGGCATCCCCAACTCGGGGGTGATCAGCGTCTCTGACCTGCGCATCGACACCAACAAGCGCCAGGTGTACCGGGCCGACGAACGCATTCGTCTCACCGGCATGGAGTTCAGCCTGCTCGAACTGCTCGTGAGCCGCTCGGGAGAGCCCTTCAGCCGTGGCGAGATCCTCAAGGAGGTATGGGGCTATACACCCGAACGTCACGTGGACACCCGGGTGGTGGATGTTCACATCTCCCGGCTGCGCTCCAAACTGGAAGACGATCCGGCCAATCCCGAGCTGATCCTGACGGCCCGGGGCACCGGTTACCTGTTCCAGCGCATCGTTGAACCCCGCGAACACGCCGTTGCCTCCGAAGGATCCTGAGCCCAGCGGCAGCCAGGCCCGCCGCAGCAAACCGAACCGCACGATCCGCCGTCTGGTGATCTGGTATCGCCGCAATGCCGCGGTGACCAGCCTGGTCGACACGGCCACCTCGGCCGCCGGTGCCGCCGGAACGGTGGCGGGCTCGGTGGTGTCGGGCGCGGGATCGGTGGCCGGATCCGTGGTCTCAGGCGCCGGCAGCGTGGCTGGTTCGGTGCTCGAGCCGCTGGTCTTCGATCCCCTCAGGCGGCTCCAGCGGGGTCTGGGCGGTCCGGGCGAAGACAATCCGATCAACGATGCCGACCGGCTCTGGGTCGCCGTCGATGGCATGGGCGGTGACCACGCCCCGGGGCCGATCCTTGAAGGCTGCCTGCAGGCCGTCGAACGGCTGCCTCTGCGGGTGCGGTTCGTGGCCGAAAGCGAACCGCTCGCGGCCGCCGTGGCCGCCATGGGGCTCAAGGACCAGCTTGACGAGGCCACCGCCCGCGGCCTGATCGAGCTGGTGCCCAGCGGCCCTTCGGTCGGCATGAACGAAGAGGCGACGGTGGTGCGCAAGAAGCGCGACGCCAGCATCAACATGGCCATGGATCTGGTCAAGGACGGCCGGGCCCTGGCGGTTTATTCGGCCGGCAACTCGGGTGCGGTGATGGCCTCGGCCATCTTTCGACTGGGCCGGCTCAAGGGCATCGACCGCCCGGCCATCGGCGCCCTGTTCCCCACCAAGGACCCCGAGCAGCAGGTGCTGGTGCTCGATGTGGGCGCCAACATGGACTGCAAGCCCGAGTGGCTGCTGCAGTGGGCGCTGCTGGGCAAAATCTACAGCCGCGACGTGCTGCAGGTGGGCCAGCCCCGCGTCGGCCTGGTCAACATCGGTGAAGAGGAGTGCAAGGGCAATGACCTGTGCCTGCGCACCCACCCGCTGCTGGCCGGCGAAAGCCGCCTGCAGTTCGCCGGCAACTGCGAAGGCCGTGACATCCTCTCGGGCGACTTCGACGTTGTGGTGTGCGACGGCTTCACCGGCAACGTGCTGCTCAAGTTCCTCGAGAGCGTGGGCAGCGTGCTGCTCGATGTGATCAAGGCCGAACTGCCCCGGGGCCGTCGCGGCAAGGTGGGATCGGCCTTTCTGATCGGCAACCTGCGCCGCATCAAGAAGCGCCTTGACCACGCCGAGCACGGTGGGGCCCTGCTGCTGGGGGTCGACGGGGTCTGCGTGATCGGCCATGGCAGCAGCAAGGCGCTGTCGGTGCTGAGCGCCCTGAGGCTGGCCCATTCGGCCGCCAGCCACGGGGTGATGGAGAACCTGCATGCCCTCTCCAGAGCCGCCTGTGGTTGACTGAGCCCAATCACGCCTGATCTGTGAGCGCGCCGGCACCCGGATCCCTGCTCCTGGCGCCCCGCGGCATGGCTCTGGTGGGCTCGGGCAGCGCGGTGCCCGCGACCCGTCTGAGCAACGAAGCGCTGAGCACCCGGGTCGACACCAGCGACGACTGGATTCGCAGCCGCACCGGCATCGGAGCCCGGCGCATCGCCGGCCCTCACGAGGGGCTGACCCAGCTGGCCAGCCAGGCAGCCCAGGCCTGCCTTGACCAGGCCGGCTGGCGCGCCGATCAGGTCGACCTGATCGTGCTGGCCACCTCGAGCCCCGACGACCTGTTTGGCACGGCCCCACGCATCCAGGCGGCGCTGGGGGCCAGCAATGCCGTCGCCTTTGACCTGACGGCGGCCTGCAGCGGCTTTCTGTTTGCCCTGATCACCGCAGGGCAGTACCTGGCGGGCGGCACGATGCAGCGGGCCCTGGTGATCGGTGCCGACCAGCTGAGCCGCTGGGTCGACTGGGACGACCGGCGCACCTGTGTGCTGTTTGGTGACGGAGCCGGTGCCGTGGCGGTCGAAGCCTGTGCTGCCGAACACACCGGCCTGCTGGCCTTTCGCATGCGCAGCGACGGCAGCCGCAACGCCTGCCTGACCCTGGCCCAGACCCACACCCACACCCCCCTGCTCGAGGGGGTCACGGCGCAACGGGGTGGCTTTGCCCCGATTCAGATGAACGGCCAGGAGGTCTACAAATTTGCGGTGCGCGAGGTGCCGGCGGTGCTCGCCGACCTGCTCGAGACGACCGGCATCAGCCCCGACCAGCTCGACTGGCTGCTGCTGCATCAGGCCAACCAGCGCATCCTCGATGCGGTGGCCGATCGCTTCGCGGTGCCCCATGCGCGGGTGCTCAGCAACCTGGCCCACTACGGCAACACTTCGGCTGCCACGATCCCGCTGATGCTCGATGAAGCCGTGCGCGACGGGCGCGTGCAGCCCGGCCACCTGCTGGCCAGCAGCGGTTTCGGCGCCGGTCTGAGCTGGGGTGGGGCCCTGCTGCGCTGGCGCGGGCCTGGGGACGGGCCCGCTGAGGCTGCTGAAGCAGCTGGGGCTGCAACGTAATCTCCTGCCACTGAACGCAGGAGCCACGGTCCATGGGCAATGCCTGGGTGTTTCCCGGCCAGGGATCGCAGAAGCCCGGCATGGCCGAGGCCGTGCTGGCGCTGCCCGGTGCCCGCGACCGCTTTGCCGCCGCCAGTGAGCTGCTGGGGCGCGACCTGCTGGCGATCTGCGCCGGCGAGGGCGAGGGCGACCTCAACGACACCCGCAACACCCAGCCGGCCCTGTTCGTGCTCGAGAGCCTGCTGGTCGATGGGCTGCTGGCCCAGGGCCGCGCCCCCCAGCTGGTGGCCGGCCACAGCGCCGGTGAGCTGGTGGCCCTGTATGCCGCCGGGGTGTTTGACGCCACCACCGGCCTGCAGCTGATCCAGACCCGCAGCACCCTGATGGCGGCTGCCGGTGGTGGCGCCATGACCGCCGTGATGGGCTTCGATCGGGCCCAGCTCGAGGACCTGGTGGCAGCCACCGAGGGTGTGGTGATCGCCAACGACAACAGCGATGCCCAGGTGGTGATCTCGGGCAGCCCCGAGGCCGTGGCAGCGATCAGCAGTCAGCTGAGCTGCAAGCGGGCGATTCCGCTGGCGGTCAGCGGCGCCTTTCATTCACCGTTCATGGCCGAGGCGGCCGCGGCCTTTGCCGAGGCCCTGGCGGCCGTGCCGTTTGGCGAGGCCCGGGTGCCGGTGTTGAGCAACACCGATCCGACCCCGGAAACCAGCGGCAGCGCACTCAAGGCGCGGCTGACCAGCCAGATGACCAACGGCGTGCGCTGGCGCGAAACCATGCAGCGGCTGGTCGCCGAGGGCATCGAGGTGGCCGTGGAGATCGGCCCGGGCAATGTGCTGAGCGGCCTGATCAAGCGCAGCTGCCCCGGCATCGCCACCGCCCAGATCGGCAGCGCCGCTGATCTGGGGCTGTGAAACAGGCCGTGAACCGACCGGTCAATGCGATGAAACGGGTGCTCAGGCGCCGCCGGCGCGCCGACCCCCCCGCCCTGCTGAGCACACCCAGACCCAGCCTGACCTATCGGCTGATCAGCTATCTGCTGGTGTTTCCGATCTACCGGCTGCTGTTTCGCGGGCGCACCGGCGGCAATGCCAACGTGCCGCTTGAGGGCGCCCTGGTGGTGGTGGCCAACCACGGTTCCCACCTCGACCCGCCCCTGCTGGGCCATGCCCTGGGCCGGCCAGTGGCCTTCATGGCCAAGGCCGAGCTGTTCAGGGTGCCCCTGCTGGGGCCGATCATCCGCGCCTGCGGGGCCTATCCGGTGGCCCGCGGGGCCAGCGACCGCGAGGCGATCCGCACGGCCACCGACCGCCTCGACGAGGGCTGGGCGATCGGCGTGTTCATCGATGGCACCCGCCAGAGCGATGGCCGCGTCAACGACCCCCAGGCCGGCGCCGCCCTGCTGGCCGCCCGGGCCGGCGTGCCGCTGCTACCGGTGGCGATCATCAACAGCCACCGGGCCCTGGGAACGGGCTCCAAACGGGCCCGGCTGGTGCCGGTGCACATCCGCATCGGCACGCTGATTCCACCGCCGGCAAGCCGCAGGCGGCCCGACCTCGACGCCGCCACGGCCGCCTGCCAGCAGCAGATCAATGCCCTGCTCGATCAGGGGCTGATCCGGGGGAGCGAACCGCTGCTTGCCCCCCCAGCCAGCCCGGCAGGTGCTCTGCCGCCCACCAACGCAGGTCAAAGCCTGTGAGCACCCACAGGCCCGAACGCAGGCCATCGCGCCAGAGCTTGCCGGCGGGTTCCTGAATGCAGCGATCGCGGCAGCTCACCGGCACCGGAGTCAGTTGGATGCCACGGCTGCCGGCCACCAGCCGACCCACCAGCAGGGCCCGCTGCATGTGATCGCTGCTGGTGACCAGGAAGGCGTGGCGGATGCGGGCCCGACGCAACTCATCGACCAGGGAGGTGAAGTTGGAGACCGTGTCCTGGGCCCGGTAATCCAGCAGCACCTGCTCCCGGGGCAGCCCCTCGCGCTGGCTGAACAGCCAATGGGCGTACTCGGGGTTGCTGCCGCCGCTGACCACCACCGGCAGCCCCCGCTGGCGGGCCAGCTCGGCGGCCGCCTGCTCGCGCGCCACATCGCCGCCCAGCACCAGGATCATCTGGGGCGCCGGCGGCGCCGGCCACCACCAGCCGCGCGAGAGCCATAGCAGCACTCCCCCACCGGTAGCCACCACCAGAGCGCGCCGCCGGGGTCTTGCTGGCCTGGCACGACGAACGGCCATCAGGGTTCGACGGGGCTGGTCGGATAGATCGGCAGCACGCTCTGCCAGGCGGCAGGGGCAGACCCGCGGGCGGCACTGATCGCCAGCAGCTGGGCGACATCGGCGGGAATCTGCACCGCCGCCTCAGCCTGGGAGCCGGGGGGCAGTGCGCTGCCGGCCGCAAACAGACGCGGCAGCTCCAGCTCCTGCACGGTGCCGGCCTGCCGGGGATCGGGGCCGTAGAGACCGGCCACCACACCCCGGCGGGGCAGGGTCTGGCGGAGCCAGGTGGGCTCGCTGAGCCCCAGGCGGGCGGCCACCAGCTGGAAGCTGCTGATGCCATCAAGGGGCAGGTTCAGCTGTTGGGCGAGGGTGCGGGCCAGCACCACCGTGAGCCGGGTGCCGGTGAACCCGCCCGGCCCGGTGGCCACCGCCAGACGGGCCAGCTCGCCCCAGCGGGAGGCCGGCAGCACCGTTTCGAGGCAACCGATCAGGTGATTGGAGAGGCCGCGGCCCAGGTCAAAGGCCTCCAGTCGGGGCGGCTGGTCGGGCCGCGCGAGATCGAGCAGGCCCACCCCCAGCACCGGGCTGGAACTGTGCAACGCCAGCAGCCAGCTCATGAGGGCACCGCCTCGCCGGGGCGCAGGCGCAGCCAGTGACCTGGCTCGCGTCGGAAGCTGGCGCAGGCGCGCACATCCCACTCGACACCGGCGGCGCCATCGCCCAGATCCCTCACCTGCACGTGGATGCGGGGCTCAACCGGCACAAAATCAGGCGCCTCACAGAGGTGGACAACACCGTGCTGGCGCTCGACCGCGTGGTAGGCCTGACAGCGGTCGAGCCAATGGCAGTCCACGCAGATGCACATGCGGCCGCAGCCATGCCAGGAACCCATTGTGCCGGCAGAGCCCTCCGCAGCCACCCAGCTGTGGCAACGGCTCAACGCCCCGGCCTGGCCCCTGCCACTGAGCGCCCTGCCAGCCGGCAGCGCGCTGGTGGGTGGCGCCGTGCGCGACGCCCTGCTGGGCCGACTGGCGCCCCAACCCGACATCGACGTGGTGGTGCCTGGCGGGGCGATCCCGTTGTGCCGCATCCTGGCGCGCCGGCTGGGCGGCAGCGCCGTGGTGCTCGATCAGGAGCGCGACATCGCCCGGCTGGTGCTGCAGGGCTGGTGCTTTGACCTCGCCGCCCGGGAGGGCGATTGCCTCAGCGTCGACCTGCAGCGGCGCGACTACAGCATCAATGCGATCGCCCTGCCCCTGGCACCCGGCACCCCCCTGCTCGACCCCACCGGCGGGCTGGCGAGCCTGCAGCGCCGCGAGCTGGTGGCCATCAGCGAGGCCAACCTGCTGAGCGACCCGCTGCGGCTGCTGCGGGGTCTGCGGCTGGCCAGCGAACTCGGGTTCAGCATCGCCGCCGAAACCTGGGGCTGGATCGCCCAACACCGGGCCACGCTTCAGGCGGTGGCGGGGGAACGGGTGCTGGCCGAGCTGCAGAAACTGGCCTGCGCCCCAGACGGTGCCCACGGCCTGGGGCAGGTGCTGCAGAGCGGTCTGCTCGACCCCTGGCTGGGCCCTGGGATCGCGCTGCATGAGCCCCTCGCCAGGCTCACGCCCGCGGGGGCCCAGGCCCTGGGCCTCAACGCGGCCGAGCAGGCCTGGGCCCTGCCGGTGGCCCGGCTGGCCTGCATCGCCGATGGGGCGGCCCTGGAACGGCTGCGCAGCAGCCGGGCCCTGCAGAAGCAGGTGCAGCTGCTGCGCCAGCACTGGCAGCGGCTGGCCGGCCGCGCCCCTGCGGCCCTGCAGGAGAGCGAGCGCTTTGCGCTGCACCGCGATCTGGAGGCCGATCTGCCGGCCCTGTTGCTGCTGCTGCCACCAGGCTGTCGGCAGGCAGAGCTGCTGAGGCGTTGGCGCAGCGCCGATGATCCGCTCTGCCATCCCCGTCCACCGCTCGATGGCAACCAGCTACAGCAGCAGCTGGGTCTAGGCGCGGGCCCCCGCCTGGGGCGGCTGCTGATCCATCTGAGCCAGGAGCGGGCGTTTGCACGGCTGCCTGCCAAAGCCGACAGGGCCCAGGTGCTCGCCCTGGCCCGGCAATGGCTGGAGGAAAACGGTCCTGCAGAACCCAATGCGACCCGGCGCCGTGATTAACTTTGTGGCGCAAAGGCGTTGAAGCAAGACAGCCCGCCCCAGCAGTTCCCTTTTTCTTTCCCCCATGAGCGTTCGTCTCTATGTCGGCAACCTGCCGACCGCCTTCGATGCCAAGGAGCTTGAGGCTCTGTTTGCCAACGTGGGCGAGGGGGTGCGTTTCAAGGCCGTCAATGACCGCGACACCGGCGCCTGCCGTGGCTTCGGCTTTGCCAATGTCGACGACGCCAAACTCGCCGATGCCGTGATCGAGCAGCTCAACGGCAAGGACTTCGGCGGCAATGCCCTGCGCATCGAAGTCTCCGAGCGCCGCGACGCCCGCTCCGGCGGTGGGGGCAACGACCGTCGCAGCCCCGGCAACAACAACCCCGTGGCCCGCAAAGCCGTCAACAAAGTGGTGCACGCCGACAGCGTCGACAGCGAAGCCCCCGACCCCCGCTGGGCCGGCGAACTGGCCAAACTGAAGTCGCTGCTGGCCAACCAGACGGCCGCTGTCTGATCCCCTGCTGTCTGATCCCCTCCTAACGACCTGGCAGGGTCTGGATGTCGCCTACGACAGCCTGCCAGGCCCTGCTGCAGAGGCACCGCGGGTGTTGCTGGTCCATGGTTTCGGCGCCAACAGGCGCCATTGGCGCCACACCCTGACCCCCCTCAGCGCGGTGGCCCACGTGTGGGCCATCGACCTGCTGGGCTTCGGAGCCAGCAGCAAGCCACCCTCGCGGCTCAACGGCGAGGTGCCGCGCAGCGGCGCCGTGGCCTACGGCTTCGATCTGTGGGCCCAGCAGCTGCTGGCCTTCATCGACACGGTGATCGCACCCAGCGGCCCAGCGACACCGCTGCATCTGGTGGGCAATTCGATCGGGGCCGTGGTCTGCCTGAATGCGGCACGGCTGTTGCAGGCACGCGGCACGCCCCCGGCCGGGGTGATTCTGATCGACTGCGCCCAACGCACCCTCGACGACAAGCGTGCCGGGCAGCTGAGCCCCTGGGAGCGAAGCACCCGGCCCCTGGTGAAACAGCTGGTGCGCCAGCGCTGGCTGCTGGCGGCCCTGTTCGGCAGCCTGGCCCGGCCATCGGTGATTCGCCGGGTGCTGCAGCGGGCTTACCCAAGCGGCGCCAACATCGACGCCGAGCTGGTGGAGCTGCTCTATCGGCCCAGCACCACGGCCGGTGCTCTGGAGAGCTTCCGCGGCTTCGTCAACCTGTTCAACGACCACCTGGCACCCGACCTGCTGGCCGAGCTCGGCCGCCATGCCGAAGCACCGCCCGTGCGGCTGCTATGGGGGGCAGCGGATCCCTGGGAGGATCCGGCCGAGGCGCGCCAATGGGCCCACGACCACCGCTGCATCGTGGATCTGGTGGTGCTGCCAGGGCTGGGCCATTGCCCCCACGACGAAGCCCCCGAGCTGGTGAATCCAATCCTGCAGCGCTGGATCGCAGCGCCGGATCACAGCGCGCCTCAGCGCACCTGAGCCACCACAAACGACAACGGCAGATCCAACAGCTTGCCCGCCCGCGGCACATAGGCCCGCTTGTTGAAGACGTCGTAGTCGTGCTGCTCGATCACATCAAGAATGCCGCGATAGAGCCGCAGCGAAGCCCAGACCGGCCAGCGGGCATCGGGTGCCAACCAGCGCACACCGGCCTCACTGCGGGCAAACCAGTCGCGGGCCCGATCAACCTGGAAGCGCATCAGGGCGCGCCAGTTGTCGTTGAGGGTGCCGGCCAACAGTTCGGGCTCGCTGTAGCCGAAGCGCTGCAGATCCTCGAGCGGCAGATAGATGCGACCGCGGCCGCGGTCCTCGCCCACATCGCGCAGGATGTTGGTGAGCTGGTTGGCGATGCCTAGGGCCACCGCCGCCTCTGAGGTGTCGGGCGCATCGCTCCAGGGGGCCGAGGTGTACGCGGCGTCGACGCCCATCACCTCCTGGGTCATGAGGCCGACCGTGCCCGCCACCCGATAGCAGTACAGCTTGAGGTCCTCGAAGCTGTCGTAGCGGTGCTGGCGCAGATCCATGCGCTGACCCTCGATCATGTCGAGGTAGGGCTGGATCGGCTGGGGATAGCGCTCCAGGGTGTCGGCCATGACGCAATCGAGACCGTCGCGCACCTTGCCGGCGAACAGGTCCCGGGTGCGCACCTCCCAGGCATCGAGACGGGCCGAGAGCTCATCGATGGAGCGCCCCTGGGCTTCGGCGCTGTCCATGAGTTCGTCGGTGCGGCGGCACCACACGTAGATCGCCCAGATCGCCCGGCGCTTGGCCGGCGGCATCAGCAAGGTGCCCAGATAGAACGTCTTGGCCCATTGGGCCGTTTCCAGTCGACAGGCCTCGTAGGCCTGCTCCAGGCTGGGCAGGGTCACGGCCGATGGGTCACCGGCGATGGCCATCAGGCCGCTGCCAGGGCAGGAGCCGCCGGGGCCTGGGGGTCGCTGGCCAGAGCGCCAGCAACCGCCTGGGCACACTGCTTGCCGCTGAGCACTGCCCCTTCCATCGAAGCCAGGTAGCGCTGCATCGTGTAGCAGCCGGCCAGAAAGAAGTTGGGGATCGGCGAGGTCTGATCGGGGCGCAGCTGCTGGCACCCGGGCACGGTCTTGTAGACCGACTGCGGCGTCTTGACCACGATCGCCTTGCGCAGGGTCGCCTGATCATCCCCGGTGAAGTGCATCGGGAACAGGCGCTTGAGCTCCTCAAGGGTGGCGGCGACGATGTCGTCGTCGCTGCGACCGATCCAGTCTTTGGCCGGGGCAAACACCAGCTCCAGCATGGAGCGGTGAGGATCTTCATATTCGCGGCAGGTGTTGCTCATGTCGGCGTAGACGCTGAGCAGGGGGCTGCGGCTGAACAGCAGATGGTCGATCTCGGTCAGCTTGCGGTCGAACCAGAGGTGAATGTTGATCACCGGCACGCCGTTGAGCCCATCCAGCTTCTGGAAGTAGGGCAGGTGCTTCCAGGGCTCCGGCAGCAGCAGCTTGAGCGGGTCCACCGGCATCGCGCTGACATAGGCATCGGCCGTGGCGGTGAAGCCCTCCTTGCCCTTGATGCCCCCGATCCTGAAGCCGGCCACCGTGCCATCGGCATTCAGCTCGATCTCCCGCAGGGGCGCATCGAGATGCACTTCGCCGCCGCGGGCGGTGACGTAATCCACGATCGGCTGGCACAGACGCTGGGGAGGGTTGCCGTCGAGGAACGCCATCTTCGAGCCATCGCTTTCCTGCAGGAAGCGGTTTAGGGCCGTGAGCACCACCGTGCTCGAGATCTCGTCAGGATCAATGAAGTTCAGAGCCTTGGCCATGGCGATGAACACCTCATCGTTGACCCGTTCGGGGATGTTGTGCAGCTTGAGCCACTCCGTCCAGGAGTACTTGTCGCAGTCCTCGACGTACTGCTGGCCGCGCAGCATGGCGGGCACCAGACCCAGACCGAAGCTGATCTTCTCGGGCCAGGTGAGCAGGTCGTTGTTGCCCAGAATCGCCGCCACCCCGTTGAACGGGGCGGGAATGTCCGGGAAATCAAAACGGCTGTAGGTGCCCGGGGTCTCCTTCTGGTTGAAGATCATCGAGTGGCTCTTCCACTGCAGCCGGTCCTCGATGCCGAGCTCGGCAAACAGCTGGCGCATATTGCGGTAGGCGCCAAAAAAGATGTGCAGCCCGGTCTCGTACCAATCCCCCTCGTCGTCCTGCCAGGCCGCCACCTTGCCGCCCAGCACATTGCGGGCCTCATAGACCACCGGCGTGTGGCCGGCGTCGCAGAGGTACTTGGCACACGACAACCCGGCGAGGCCGGCTCCGGCAATGGCGATGCGCATGGGGTGTGGAGAGCCGGGAAACCGAAGGCAACCTTAAAAGGCTGGCCGGCTCAACCGCCCGGCCGGAGCGGGCGGGCTTCCTAAAGTTGAAGTCAAGCCTGCCAGCATGGCTGCCGTTCGCAGCAGCACTCTCTCCATGTCAGACGTCACGCTGCTCAAAAGCACTACGCGCCACATCCGCCTGTTCACCGCGCGGGTCGACAACGGCGATCTGGTGCCCGACCCGGACCTGCTCACCCTCGATGTGGATCCCGACAACGAATTTCTCTGGGATGCCGCCACGCTGGCGCTTGTTCAGCAACGCTTCAGGGAACTGGTCGATGGTCAGGCGGGCGCTGAGCTCAGCGACTACAGCCTGCGCCGCATCGGCTCCGAGCTTGAGGGTTACCTGAGGGAGCTTCTGCAGGCCGGAAAGCTGCGCTACAACCCCGACTGCCGGGTGCTCAACTACTCGATGGGCCTGCCCCGCACCCCAGAAAATCTGTGACGCGTTCACGCTTCGACCGACGTGGCTACGACAGCCGCGGCAATGACAGCCGCGGCAATAACAGCCGCAGCCACGAGAGCCGCAGCTCCGAGTCCCGTGGCTATGAGGGCCGTGGCTACGACGAGCGGGGCTATGACCAGAGGGGCAGCGGCGGTCGCGGCGGCACTCCACGCGGCGGCGGGGGCCCAGGCGGGGGCCCGTCGCTGCCGATCAACGTGGGCACCATCGCCATCCTGGCGGGTGTGCTGGTGGTCGGCATCGGCATCGGCACCGGCATCTCCAGCACCACCCAGGGCGATCAGGGCAACATCGCCAGCTCCCAGCAGCTCGACATGGCCGTGCCCGACCCCGAGTTCTGCCGCCAGTGGGGAGCCAGCGCCTTTGTCATGGACATCGAGTTGTACACGACGATGAACCCCAGCTCCAGCTTCGTGACCCAGCCTGCGCTCAAGCCAGGCTGCGTGATCAGGCGCGAGAACTGGAGCGTGCTGCAGAAGGAGGGGGCCGTGACCGCTGAGCAGATGCGTCAGTGCAAACAGCGCATGAACACCTTTGCCTACATCGGTTCGATCAAGGACAAGCCGATCGTGCGCTGCGTCTATCAGACCGACACCAGCGAAAACAAGTTCCTGACCAAAGGCGTGGCCGACGACACGGTCGGCATCACCCCCGAAGCCGATCAGTTCTGAGTCAGGTCCGTGATGGGGCAGGTGAGTATCAGGGCAGAGCGGGCCTAGCTCTGCTGCTGAGCCTGCTGCTGCAGCTGGTCCTGCTGCAGGGGCCGGCGCAGGGGGCTGTCGGGACTGGCGAACACCGGCAGGATCTCGCGCCTGAAGGCCTCGGCAGCGCGTGAGCAGTACCGCGCCGGGTGGGTGATCAGCTTGAGCTGACGCCGTACCAGCAGGTCGGCCATCTGGGGCCGGTGCACGCTGCCGGCCGAGAGTTCCCGCTCGATCGACACCACCGGCAGAAAGGCCGCGCCCAGGCCGCTCTGCACCGCGTTCTTGATCGCCTCGAACGAATTGAGTTCCATCTCGATCTTGAGTCGGCTCACGTCGAGGCCGGAGCGGGCCAGCAGCTGGTCAACCATCTTGCGGGTGGTCGACTGGGCGTCGAGGCAGACAAAACCCAGGCGATACAGGTCGTCCTTGGTGAGCTCGTTGAGCCGGGCCAGCGGATGCTTGACCGGCAGCACCAGGGCCAGTTCATCGCTGGCATAGGGCACCACCTGCAGCTGCTCACCCAGTTCGCTGGGCAGTTCGCCGCCGATGATCGCCAGATCGATCTGACCGTTGGCCACGCTCCAACCGGTGCGGCGGGTGCTGTGCACCTGCAGCTGCACGGCCACATCGGGGTACTTCTGCCGGAACAGACCGATCATGCGCGGCATCAGGTAGGTGCCGGTGGTCTGGGAGGCCCCCACCACCAGCGACCCGCCCCTGAGGTTGTGCAGGTCGTCGAGGGCGCGGCAGGCCTCCTGGCACTGGCTGAGGATGCGATCGCAGTAACTCAGCAGCAGGTGACCGGCCTCGGTGAGCTGGGCCTTGCGCCCGCCCCGGTCAAACAGCGACACATCGAGCTGCTTCTCGAGATTCTGGATCTGCAGGCTGACCGCAGGCTGGGTCACGTAAAGGCTGTCGGCCGCCTTCTTGAAGCTGCCCTCGCTGGCGATCGCCCGCAGGATGCGCAGCTGATCGAGGGTGAAGGGCAGATCGGCCATCGCTCTGGGGAACCAGGGTCGCCCGAGGGCGGTGAGGCAGACGTTCGCAAACTCTAGGGGGCCCGGTCGGTCGCCAGAATCACCAGCTTCACAAGCCCTTGCAGAGATCACCATGGCCAGCTCCCTGCACCACAGCAGCTGGGTGATGCTGGCCCTGTTGGTCGCCTTTGCGGTGATTCACAGCGGCGGTGCCTCGCTGCGGGCCTGGGGCGTGGCCCGCCTGGGCGAGCGGGCCTGGCGATTGCTGTTTGCCGGGGTCAGCATCCCCTCGGCCGTGGTGGTGATCGGCTATTTCCTGGCCCACCGCTACGACGGCGTGCGGCTCTGGAACCTGCAGGATCAACCCTGGATCGTGCCGCTGGTCTGGAGCGGAACGGCGATCAGTTTTCTCTTTCTGTACCCCGCCACCTACAACCTGCTCGAGATCCCGGCAGTGCTCAAGCCCCAGGTGCGGCTGTATGCGAGCGGCATCATCCGCATCAGCCGCCACCCCCAGGCGGTGGGCCAGATCCTGTGGTGCGCCACCCACCTGTTGTGGATCGGCAGCAGCTTCATGGTGGCGGCCTGCGTGGGGCTGATCGGCCACCATCTGTTTGCGGTCTGGAACGGCGATCGGCGTCTGGCGAACCGCTTTGGCGACGCCTTTGCCGAGCTGAAGGCCAGCACCTCGGTGATCCCGTTCAAGGCGGTGCTCGATGGCCGGCAGACGTTGGTGCTGAGCGAGTTCCTGCGGCCCGCCCAGCTGGGCATCGCCATTGCCGTTGGGGTGTTCTGGTGGGCCCACCGGTTCATCGGTACCGGTGCCACGGTCTTTGCCCGCACCCCGCTGGCCCACTGGCTGGGTTGATCGCCAGGGGGCCTGCATGGCCCGCCGAAACGCTCCAAAAACTGGCGTGAAATCTGGCGCTTTTTTGGTGTGCGGCCCAGCCCCGTTGGACGCAACACTGTTGCGAGCCCTGCAGCAGGTCCTGACAGAGATCAGGGCCTTTCGCGCAAGGGTTCCTAGACTCGCCCCACCCCCTTGCCTCGGGAGCACCGCCGGATGCCATCCGCCGCCGAAGTCGCCTGGTTGATCCCGGTGCTGCCGCTGATCGGCGCGGCGATCACAGGTCTCGGGCTGATCAGTTTCAACCGCACGATCAACCGCCTGCGCAAACCGGTGGCCGTGTTGCTGCTCACCTGCGTGGGTGCGGCAGCGGTGCTCAGCTATGCCGTGCTGGCCGAGCAACTGGCCGGGGCCGCTCCCACTGAGGTGCTGTTCAACTGGGCCAGCGCCGGCAGCTTCAACCTGCAGATGGGCTTTCGCGTCGACCCCCTGGCGGCGGTGATGCTGGCCCTGGTGACCACCATCGCCCTGTTGGTGATGGTCTACTCGGATGGCTACATGGCCCACGACAAGGGCTATGTGCGCTTTTTCACCTACCTGGCCCTGTTCAGCAGCTCGATGCTGGGACTGGTGATCAGCCCCAACCTGCTCGAGATCTACGTGTTCTGGGAGCTGGTGGGCATGTGCTCCTACCTGCTGGTGGGCTTCTGGTATGACCGCGATGGCGCCGCCAATGCGGCCCAGAAAGCCTTTGTGACCAACCGGGTCGGCGACTTTGGCCTGCTGCTGGGGATTCTGGGCCTGTTCTGGGCCACGGGCAGCTTCGGCTTCGAACAGATCGGCTCAGGCCTGCAGACCGCCGTGGCCAATGGCACGGTGCCCGGATGGGCCGCCGTGGCCCTGTGCCTGTTCGTGTTCATGGGACCGATGGCCAAATCGGCCCAGTTCCCCCTGCATGTGTGGCTGCCCGACGCCATGGAAGGACCCACGCCGATCTCGGCCCTGATCCATGCCGCCACCATGGTGGCGGCGGGCGTGTTTCTGGTGGCCAGGCTGCAGCCCCTCTATGCCCCCTTCCCCGAAGTGCAGGCCACGGTGGCAGTGATCGGCACCATCACGCTGGTGTTGGGCGCCAGCATCGCGCTCACCCAGATGGACCTCAAGAAGGGACTGGCCTACAGCACCGTGAGCCAGCTGGGTTACATGATGCTGGCCATGGGCTGCGGTGCCCCGGTGGCGGGCATGTTCCACCTGGTGACCCACGCCTTCTTCAAGGCCATGCTGTTCCTGGGCTCGGGCTCGGTGATCCACGCCATGGAAGAGGTGGTGGGCCACGAACCGGTGCTCGCCCAGGACATGCGCCTGATGGGCGGCCTGCGCAAGCACATGCCGATCACGGCAAGCACCTTCTTCATCGGCTGCGTGGCGATCAGCGGCATTCCGCCCCTGGCGGGCTTCTGGAGCAAAGACGAAATTCTCGGCGTGGCCTTCGGCCACTTTCCGGTGCTGTGGGTGGCGGGCTTCGTCACGGCCGGTCTCACTGCTTTTTACATGTTCAGGCTCTACTTCCTCACCTTTGAAGGGGAGTTCAGGGGCGGCGACAAGGCCATGGCTGCTCAGCTCATGGCCGCCGCCGGCAAGGGGGAGCCGGAGCACGATGGACACGGTCACCACGCCGATCACCCCCACGAGAGTGGCTGGCAGATGGTCATGCCCCTTGTGGTGCTGGCTGTGCCCTCGGTGCTGATCGGCCTGCTGGGGGTTCCCTGGAACAGCCGCTTTGGCCTGCTGCTCGATCCCAGCGAAGCGCTCGAAGCAGCTGAGCACTTCAGCTGGGGAGAGTTTCTGCCCCTGGCAGGTGCTTCGGTGGGTATCTCGATCGCCGGCATCACGGTGGCGGTGCTGGCCTATGCCCTGCACAAGCTCGACCTGGGCACGGCTGTGGCCGGCCGTTTCCCGGCGGTCAATGCCTTTCTGGCCAACAAGTGGTACCTCGATGCAATCAACGACAAGCTGTTCGTGCAGGGCAGCCGCAAGCTGGCCAAACAGGTGCTCGACGTCGACTCCAAGGTGGTCGACGGCGTTGTGAACCTCACCGGCCTGCTGACCCTGGGCAGCGGCGAAGGCCTGAAATACCTCAACACCGGCCGGGCCCAGTTCTATGCCCTGATCGTGTTTGGCGGCGTCATCGCCCTGGTGGTGCTGTTCGGTTCGCTGGGCTGAGGGGTGCTGTCCGCCGCCCCCCGCTGTTGAACCGGAGTGGGGCCCGGACGTCGCATTGCCCGCAGCGCGGGCGCGGCGACGGGAGGTCTCCACTCCGGCTCAACCCTTCGCTGTGTGTGACATCGCTGTCGCCAAGGGGGCGGGAGCGGCTGAAATTTCTACACTCCAGCCAACGCGCATGCCCCGTCGTCTGTGGCTTTTCCCTGGCTGAGCGCATCGATCCTGTTTCCGATCGCCGCGGCCCTGCTGATTCCGTTTGTGCCCGACAAGGGTGATGGCAAGCAGGTGCGCTGGTATGCCCTGGGCATTGCCCTGACAACCTTTCTGCTGACGGTTGGCGGGTATCTCAACGGCTACGACCCCAGCAACCCCGAGCTGCAGCTGGTGGAGCGGGTCCAGTGGCTGCCCGATCTGGGCCTGGCCTGGTCGGTGGGTGCTGACGGCATCTCGATGCCGCTGATCCTGCTGACCAGCTTCATCACCGCCCTGGCCGCCCTGGCCGCCTGGCCTGTCACGTTCAAACCGAAGCTTTTCTATTTCCTACTGCTGGCCATGGATGGCGGCCAGATCGCGGTGTTCGCCGTGCAGGACATGCTGCTGTTCTTCCTGGCCTGGGAGCTGGAGCTGATCCCGGTCTACCTGCTGCTGGCGATCTGGGGCGGCAAGAAACGCCAGTACGCCGCCACCAAGTTCATCCTCTACACCGCCGGCAGCTCGCTGTTCATCCTGCTGGCAGCTCTGGCGATGGCCTTCTTCGGCAGTGCCTCAGGGGCGCCGGTCACCTTCGAATACAGCCAGCTGATGGCCAAGGGCTTCCCCCTCGGCTTCCAGCTGCTCTGTTACGCCGGCCTGCTGATCGCCTTTGGCGTCAAGCTGCCGATCGTGCCGCTGCACACCTGGCTGCCCGACGCCCATGGCGAGGCCACGGCACCGGTGCACATGCTGCTCGCCGGCATCCTGCTGAAGATGGGCGGCTATGCCCTGCTGCGCTTCAACTGCCAGATCCTGCCCGATGCCCACGCCCAGTTCGCCCCCCTGCTGGTGGTGCTGGGGGTGGTCAACATCATTTATGCGGCGCTCACATCGTTTGCCCAGCGCAACCTCAAACGCAAGATCGCCTACAGCTCGATCAGCCACATGGGCTTTGTGCTGATCGGCATCGGCAGCTTCAGCGCCCTGGGATCCAGCGGTGCCATGCTGCAGATGATCAGCCATGGCCTGATCGGCGCCAGCCTGTTCTTTTTGGTGGGGGCGACCTACGACCGCACCCACACCCTGCAGCTCGACGAGATGGGCGGCGTGGGGCAGAAGATGCGCAAGATGTTTGCCCTGTGGACCGTGTGCTCCCTGGCATCGCTGGCCCTGCCGGGCATGAGCGGCTTTGTCAGCGAGCTGATGGTGTTTGTGGGCTTCGCCACCGACGACGCCTACACCCTGCCGTTCAGGATCGTGATCGACGGCCTGGCTGCTGTCGGGGTGATCCTGACACCGGTGTATCTGCTGTCGATGCTGCGGGAGATCTTCTACGGCAAGGAGAACGTCGAGCTGGCCTCCCACAGCGAGCTGGTCGACGCCGAACCGCGTGAGATCTATGTGATCGGCGCCCTGCTGGTGCCGATCATCGGCATCGGCCTGTACCCCCGGTTGATGACCGACACCTACCGGGCCTCGATGGAAGTGCTGGTGGCCCGCGATGAGAGCGCCATGAAAGCGCTGGTGGCACCGGCCGGTGGCACCCTGATCCGGCAGCAGCCCCTGCGGGCGCCGATGATTCCTGCCGGCTAGTGCCCCTGGTGTTCTCGGGACACCACAGGTAGCGTGCGGTAGTGGTTGTCGCCCCATGACCCCTTCTGCCCCACGCATCCGGAGCCTTGGCTGACACGGGCGCCAGGCTGGCGATCCGCCTGCTGCAGGAGGCGGCCGAGCGCGGCGAGGTCGATCCCTGGGACGTCGATGTGATCGCAGTGATCGACGGCTTCCTCGACCAGCTGCGCAGCCGCATCGCCGCACCGGTGCTGGTGCGCAGCGCCGGTGGCAGCTACGAACACGATCTGGCGGAGACCAGTGAGGCCTTTCTGGCCGCCTCGGTGCTGGTGAGCCTCAAGGCCGATGTGCTCGAAGCGGCCACCTTTCCAGCTCCAGCACCGCTTGACGAGGGCGAGGCCTTCGACTTTGACGCCGACGGCCAGGGCTGGCTGATGAATCCGGGAATCAGCTTGCCCAGCCGGCCCGAGCGCCACCTGTGGCGCCGGCCCGTGGCCCCGCCGCCGCTGCAACGGCCCGTGACCCTGGGGGAGCTGATCCGCCAGCTCGAAGACATCGCCGAACGGCTCGAGCACGAGGAGCAGCGCAGCCGCTCGCGGCACCGGCCCAAGCGCTACAGCGAGCGGGCCGCCATCGCCCAGGTGGCCGCCCTGGCCCACCGTGAAAAGCTGCCCGAAACCACCGCCGCCCTCAGCCGCTTTCTGCTGGTGTGGGAGCAGGCCAGCGACTGGGCCGACTTCGATGCCCTGTGTGCAGCCTGGGCCGAGCAGGTCGAACGCCAGCGCCAGCACGACGACCTCGACTGCGACCGGGCCGGGGTGTTCTGGGCGCTGCTGTTTCTGACCCATCAGGGCAAGGTCGAGCTGCAGCAGCAGGGCGGGCTCTACGGGCCGCTGCATCTCAAACGGCTGCTCGAGCAGGGCGAGAGCCGCCAGTTGCCGCTCACCGACGTCTCCATTGGGTCAGCTCAGGCGCCGTCTCATGAGACGCTTGCCGCCTGATCGGTGTGATTAGGCTTTCGTGAACCGACCGAACTGAGCCCCGCCGATGAAGGCGATGATTCTCGCGGCCGGCAAGGGAACCCGGGTGCGTCCCATCACGCACACCATTCCCAAGCCGATGATCCCGATCCTGCAGAAGCCGGTGATGGAGTTTCTGCTGGAGCTGCTGCGGGAGCACGGCTTCAACGAAATCATGGTGAACGTCTCCCACCTCGCCGAGGAGATCGAGAACTACTTTCGCGACGGCCAGCGCTTCGGCGTGCAGATCGCCTACAGCTTCGAAGGCCGCATCGAAGACGGTGAACTGATCGGTGAAGCCATGGGCTCGGCCGGCGGTCTCAAGAAGATCCAGAGCTTCCAGCCCTTCTTCGATGACACCTTCGTGGTGCTCTGCGGCGACGCCCTGATCGACCTCGACCTCAGCGAGGCGGTCAGGCGCCACAAGGCCAAGGGCGCCCTCGCCAGCCTGATCACCAAGCGGGTGCCGATGGAGCAGGTGAGCAGCTACGGCGTCGTGGTCACCGATGCCGACGGCCGGGTTCGCTCCTTCCAGGAGAAGCCGGCCGTCGCCGAGGCGGCCAGCGACATGATCAACACCGGCATTTACATCTTTGAGCCCGAGGTGCTCGATTTCGTGCCCGAGGGGGTGCCGTTTGACATCGGCTCCGACCTGTTTCCCAAGCTGGTGGAGGCCGGGGCGCCGTTCTATGCCCTGCCGATGGAATTCGAATGGGTCGACATCGGCAAGGTACCCGACTACTGGCAGGCGATCCGCAGTGTGCTGCAGGGCCAGGTGCGCCAGGTGCAGATCCCTGGCCATGAAGTGCGTCCAGGCATCTTCACCGGTCTCAACGTGGCCGCCAACTGGGACAGGATCACCGTCAAGGGTCCCATCTACGTGGGCGGCATGACCAAGATCGAAGACGGCGCCACGATCATCGGTCCCGCCATGATCGGCCCCAGCTGCCACATCTGCGAAGGGGCGACGATCGACAACTCGATCATTTTTGACTACTCGCGCATCGGCCCGGGGGTGCGTCTGGTCGAAAAACTGGTGTTCGGCCGCTACTGCGTCGACCGCAACGGCGACCACTTCGACCTGCAGGAGGCCGCCCTCGACTGGCTGATCACCGACACGCGCCGCCAGGACGTGGTCGAGCCCTCACCGCAACAGAAGGCCCTGGCCGAGCTGCTCGGCAGCGACCTGGTTCTGGGTGCGGCCGCCAGCTGAGCCAGCAGCCAGGGCCAGCGGTGCCACACCCGCCTGGCGCAGGATCTCGGGAATGCGCTCTTCAGCCTTGATCGCCATCAGGTGAACCCCCTGGGCGATCTGGCTGTAGCGCGCCACCTGCTCGGCGGCGATGGCAATCCCTTCGGCTGCCGGATTGGCCGCCGCCGCCAGGCGATCGATCAGGCCCTGGGGGATGTTGGCCCCGGGCACCACCCGGTTGATGAAGGCGGCGTTCTTGGCCGACTTCAGCAGAAACACCCCCGCCAGCACCGGCAGCCCCAGGGGGCTGGCGATCTCGTCGACAAAGCGGCGCAGGGCATCGGCGTCGCTGACCATCTGGGTCTGCACGAAGCGGGCGCCGGCCTGCTGCTTGCGGCGCAGCCGCGCCACCAGACCGCTGCGGCTCGGCGACTGGGGATCGGCCGCCGCACCGGCAAAGAAGGCCGTACCGCCATCGGGCAGGGTGCCACTGACCGGATCGAGGCCGGCATTGAGCTGGTCCACCAGCTGCAGCAGCCGCACCGCCTCGAGCTCATTGACCGCCCGGGCCGCAGGTTGGTCACCGGCGCGCACGGGATCGCCGGTGAGGCAGAGCAGGTTGCGCAGCCCCAGGGCATGGGCCCCCAGCAGATCGGCCTGCAGGGCGATGCGGTTGCGGTCGCGGCAGGTCATCTGCAGCACCGGCTCGATGCCGGCCTCGTGCAGCAGACGACAGGTGGCGATGCTGCTCATGCGCATCACCGCCCGGCTGCCATCGGTCACGTTGACCGCGTGCACCAGACCACGCAGAGCCACAGCTGCTGCCAGGGTGCGGGCCGGGTCACCGCCCCGCGGTGGCGTCACCTCGGCGGTAATCGCCAGGTCTCCGGCTGCAAGGGCCTGTTGAAGCAGCAAACCACCATGGCCAAACCAGGCCCCATCATGGGCCAGAGCGACCTGAGACCTGAGGTGGCTGCCTACAGTGAGGCTCTACCGGTGGGCGGTGAAGCCATGCAACACGGCGAGCCCGACAAAGCAGCCCCCAGCGAACTGCGCAGCGATCTGTCTGAGCGCGAGATCGAAATCATCGATCTGGTGGCGCGCGGCCTCACCAATCAGGAGATCGCCGCCGAACTGACGATCAGCAAGCGCACGGTCGACAACCACGTCAGCAACATCTTCACCAAAACCGGGGCCAAGAACCGGGTCGCCCTGCTCAACTGGGCCATGGACCACGGCAAGATCTGCCGCGACGGTTTCAACTGCTGCAATCTGCAGTCCAATTCGCTTGAGGCCGGCGTCCAGCGCGCTGAACAGGGCTGACTCCAACGCGACGCGACGTCGCCCCGTCAGGCCGATCACGCTTCGAGCAGAAGACGCCGCTCCTGTGCAGGCCAGGCTGCCAGAGGCAGCAGCGCCAGAGCCGCATTGCTGAAGCGCCCCTGACCCGTGATCTCACGCACACACCAGGGGGGAACCACCACCGCCTGATCGGGGGCTGGCAGCTCGACCTCGGCGATCACCAGCGGAGCATTGGCCCCTTCAAACACATCGAGCACCCAGTCGCCACCAGGAAGATCGAGTCCGAAACGCCGTTTTGACAGGACCGCGGGGGCCAGCTCCAGCAGCGCCTGCGCATCGGCCTCGGGGATGGCGTACTCGAATTCATGGCGCACCTGCGGCCCCTGGCCGGAAGCGGCGCACTTGAGCGTCAACCAGGCACCCCCGTCGCCATCGCAGCGCACGCGCGTGGTGAATCCCTCGGCCGAGGCACCCAGATACCCCTGCTGCAGGCGCCGCTGCCAGGTCACATGGGCGCGCCAGGCCTCACCCTGGACCAGGAACCGCCGCTCGATCTCGTAGGCCATCGGCGTGCCTCAGTTGTGGGAATGCTCGGCGGCCGTGAGGTCGCCGGCCCAGTGCAGCTTGCGGGTCAGGGCCCGGTAATACGACGGGCTCTGGTCAAGAATCAACAGCAACGCCGGGTGGGCGCTGCGTTGCACCAGGCAGCGATCGCCGGGCTCGAGCACGGTGGCGTAGGCGCCGTCCTTCCACAGCTTGACCTTGCGGCTCAGCTCACCGAGGGGCCACACGCACAACTGAGAACGGGGGGGCACCACCACCGCCCGGCTCGAGAGGCTCATGGGGCAGATCGGGTTGACCACGATCGCCTCGATGCCGGGGTGCAAAATCGGCCCCCCGGCCGCCATGGCATAGCCGGTGGATCCGGTGGGGGTGGCGATGATCAGACCGTCGCCGCGGTACTGGTCGACCACCTCGCCGTCGATCTCGAGTTCGAGCAGGCAGGTGGGTGACACCTCATCGAGGCAGGGCCTGAAATACAGGTCGTTGAGGGCCAGGTGGGGGCCTTCGGCCTCGTCATCGCCGCTGCCGGCGTCGGGTTCAAGGCGGCTCTGGGCGCGCAGCACCCGCGCCTCGAGCATCATGCGCCGCTCAAGCGCAAAGTGGTCATCGCCAAGCCGCTGCCACAGCGCGTCGGGCTGATCGCCGAGCCGCAGCAGGCGGCGGTCGTGGGTCAGAAACCCCAGATGGCCGCCCACGTTGAAACTGAGAATCGGCACATCGAGCGGTGCCAGGTGGCGGGCAGCACCGAGCACGGTGCCGTCACCACCCAGCACCAGGGCCAGGTCGGGCAGGTGGGGCTCGGTGGCCAGCAGACCTGGAAAGGGATTGCTGGCCAGGCCGCTGGTGGCGGTCACCACCGCCACCCCCCTGGCGTGCAGATCTTCGGCGCAGCGACGGGCCTGGCGCTGGGCAGCCTGGCTGCCGGCGCGCACGATCAGCCAGACACGCTCAAGCCGCATGGCGCCGTGTGCCTACCAGCGCAGCAGGTTGAAACGCTCCATGTCGACCGTTTCGCGGTTGCGGTAGAGCGACAGCAGGATCGCCAGACCCACGGCTGCCTCGGCGGCGGCCACGGTGATCACGAAAATCGCAAACACCTGCCCACGGATCAGCTGACCGTCGAGATAGCTGGAAAAGGCCATCAGGTTGATGTTGACGGCATTGAGCATCAGCTCGATGCTCATCAACACCCGCACGGCGTTGCGGCTGTTGATCAGGCCCCAGACGCCGGCGCAGAAGAGCACGGCAGCCAGCACAAGATAGGCCTGAAGCGGAATCTCGGTCGGGAGAGAGAGCGTCATGGCTCAGGGTTTGCTGGTGAGCAGGGGGGTGCGGGCCTTCTCGAGCAAGCCCTGATCGGCGGGCTCACCGGTGATCACATCGCTGGCGAACACGTCGCGGCGGGCCAGCACGATGGCGCCGATCATGGCCATCAACAGCAGAACCGAAGCCAGTTCAAACGGCAGCAGATAGTCGCTGAACAGATGCTCGCCGATGCGGGCCGTGGCCTCTTCACCAATGGAAGCCGGCCCGGGCAAGGCCCAGGGCGTGGTGAAGGCGACCCGCACCAGCAGCACGAACAGACCGGCACACACCAGGGCCGACAGCAACCGGCGTAGCGCCAGGCCCGGAATGGCCGAGAGGTCTTCGCGCTTGTTGACGAGCATGATCGCGAACAGGATCAGCACGTTGACCGCGCCCACATACACAAGGATCTGGGCGGCAGCGACGAAGCTGGCATTCAGCAGCAGATAGAGGCCCGCCACCGAGAGGAAGACCCCGCCGAGCAGGAAGGCTGAATAGACGATGTTGGGCAGCAGCACCACGCCGAAGGCGCCCACCACCAGGGTGAGCGAGAGCACGGCAAAGCAGATCAGCTGGGTGGTCGAAGCGATCGTCATGCGTCGGCGGCACCCTTGGTTGTGCCGGCAGCTTGGGATGCGACCGGGGTTTTGGGCAAGGTTTCGAGCACCTGCTCGGGCAACTGGCCGGCACGGGGGCGGCTGGGATCGACCCCGTGGGGGTCCATCTCACCCTTGGGCAGGTAGGCCAGCTCCCGCAGGGGAACCACCGAGGGATCGATGGTCACGCTGGTGGGCAGGCGACCCAGGGCGACGTTGTCATAGTTGAGGCTGTGGCGATCGAACGCGGCCAGCTCATACTCCTCGGTCATCGAGAGGCAGTTGGTCGGGCAGTACTCGACGCAGTTGCCACAGAAGATGCACACCCCGAAGTCGATCGAGTAGTTGCGCAACTCCTTCTTCTTGGTGGCCTTGTTCATCACCCAGTCGACCACCGGCAGGTTGATGGGGCAGACCCGCACGCACACCTCACAGGCGATGCACTTGTCGAACTCGTAGTGGATGCGGCCCCGGTAGCGCTCCGAAGGGATCAGCTTTTCGTAGGGGTACTGAACTGTGACCGGCCGGCGGCGCAGGTGGTCGAAGGTGACCGACAGGCCCTGACCCAGATACTGGGCAGCACTGACCGCATCGCGGGTGTAGTCACCGACTTGTTTGAGGAACCCGAACATGGCGGCTCAGAGAAAACTGGACGGTGTGACTGATGCGATCCACCACCCATGATGGGCGGTGTGGATGGGGTTCTGGGGCTTGATCATCCCCCGAACGCCCCCGGGAAGGCCAGCTTGAGGCCGGCGGTGACCAGCAGATTCACCAGGGCGATCGGCAGCAGGAACTTCCAGCCCAGATCGAGCAGCTGGTCGATGCGCACCCGGGGCACGGTCCAGCGCAGCAGGATCGCAAAGAAGACCAGAAGGTAGGCCTTGAGCACGGTCATCACGATGCCCAACGAGGCGGTGATCACCTGCACGGGAGCGGCATCAAGGGGCTGGCCCAGCCAGTCGGCAAGCCATTCGACCGGGATCGGGAAGCTCCAGCCACCCAGATAGAGCACCGACACCAGCAGGGCCGAGAGCACCAGGTTGATGTAGCTGCCCAGGTAGAAGAGGGCGAACTTCATGCCGGCGTATTCGGTCTGGTAGCCGGCCACCAGCTCCTCTTCCGCCTCCGGCAGGTCGAAGGGCAGGCGTTCGCACTCGGCCAGAGCGCAGATCCAGAAGATCACGAAGCCGACGGGCTGGCGCCAGATGTTCCAGCTGAGAATGCCTGCCCCGGTCTGTTGGTTGACGATGTCGACGGTGCTGAGCGAGTTGCTCATCATCACGATCGCCAGCACCGCCAGCGCCAGGGGGATCTCGTAGCTGATCGACTGGGCCGCGGCGCGAAGGCCACCCAGCAGCGAATACTTGTTGTTGGAGGCGTAACCGCTCATCAGCAGGCCGATGGGCTGGATGCTGCTGAGGGCGATCCACAGAAAGATGCCGATGCCGACATTGCTGATCAGCATGGTCTGGCCGAAGGGCACCACGAGCCAGCTGAGAATCACCGGCACGAGCACCAGCACCGGGCCCAGGGTGAACAGCAGCCCGTCGGCCCGGGCCGGAATGATGTCTTCCTTGAACAGCAGCTTGAGGCCATCGGCCATGGGCTGAAGGATCCCCAGGGCTCCGGCGTATTCAGGGCCGATGCGCTGCTGCACCGCCGCCGAGATCTTGCGCTCGAGCCAGACGTTCACCAGCACCCCGACCACGGCGGCCACCAGCACCAGCACCATGGGCAGGGGCAGCCAGAGCAGGTGGGCAGCCCCTGGGCTCAGGCCGAAGCCTTCGAGGGTCGCCTCGAAGCTGGCCTGCAGGTCAAGGGAGTTCACCATCGGAACAGCAACCGTGGGGGCAACTTAGCGGGCCTGAAGGGGCATCCAGTCACGGCCGGCAGCTCCGGTGTAGATCTGCGAGGGGCGGTAGATGCGGTTGGCCCCCAGCTGCTCCTTCCAATGGGCCAGCCAGCCGGCGGTGCGGGCGATGGCAAAGATCGGCGTGAACAGGTCCTCGGGAATCCCCAGCTTGCGGTACACCAGGCCCGAATAGAAGTCGACATTCGGGTAGATGCCCTTGGGACCGAGCCGCTCGGCCGCCACCTCCTCGAGCTTGCGGGCCAGGTCGTAGAGGGGATCATGGCCGAACTGATCGAACAGGTCTTCGGCCAGCTTCTGCAGGATCACCGCCCGGGGGTCCTTGACCTTGTATTCGCGGTGGCCGAAACCCATGATCTTCTGCTTCTGGGCCATGGCCCGCTCCAGCCAGGGCTCGACCCGGTCGAGGCTGCCGATCTCCTCGAGCATGGCCAGCACGTCTTCGTTGGCACCCCCATGCAGGGGGCCGGCCAGGGTGCCCACCGCCGAGGCCACCACGGCATAGGGGTCGGTGAGGGTGCTGGCGGTCACCCGGGCGCTGAAGGTGCTGGCGTTGAGGCTGTGCTCGGCGTGCAGGATCAGGCAGGTGTCAAAGATGCGCGCCGCCAGCGGGTCGGGCTCCCGCTCGGTGAGCATGTAGAGAAAGTTGGCCGCGTAGGCGAGATCATCGCGGGGCTGGATCGGATCCTGGCCTTTGCGGATCAGTTGAAAGGCCGCGACCATCGTGGGGATCTTGGCGAGCAGCCGCACCACCGCGCCCACGATGTATTCGGGGTTGTCGAGGGCCCGGCGCGAATAGAAGAGCCCCAGGGAAGCGGCACTGGCCTGCAGCGCATCCATGGGATGCCCCCCCGAGGGGAAGCTCTTCATCATGTCGCGGATGCGGAAGCTCACCCGCCGGTGCATCTGCACCTCATGCTCAAAGGTGCGCAGCTCGGTTGCCGTGGGCAGCTCGCCCCAGATCAGCAGGTAGGCGGTCTCCAGGAAACTGCTCTGGGCCACCAGATCGCCCACCGAGTACCCCCGGTAGGTGAGCAGGCCCTGCTGACCGTCGATGTCGCAGATGGCCGACTGGGTCGCCGGCACCCCCTCGAGACCGGGGCGAAACGGTGGCCGCTCGGGCGTGGCAGACGCGGTGGGCGACTCGACAGCCATGGCCGTTGATGCTGATGCCCTGAACCTAGGGCGGGCCTGCCGATCGCTCCGTAGCGCTGACTGCAGCGCTCACTGCAGGAGCAGCTTGGGGGTGGCCAGCAGCAGCAGGCGGCCAGGCCCGGCGCCGGGCTGCCAGCGTAGCAGCGCCACGCCGGCCTTTTTGAGCTGCAGGCTGCCGGCGGGGGCTCCGATCAAGGCAGCGGCCAGGTCGCCGAGGTCGGGTTCATGGCCCACCAGGGCCAGGCGCTGGCCGGCCAGGCCCTCGCCGGCGGCCAGCGCCTGCAACCAGGCCAGGGCTGGCCCTCCCGGCGCCAGGGCCTCGGCCAGGGCCAGGCCGCCCGGGGCCAGGCCCGCCGCCAGGGCCAGCTCGGCGGTCTGGCGGGCCCGCAGCAGCGGGCTCGACGCCAACTGATCGACCCCCAGCCCCAGCTGCAGCAACCGCTCCAGCACCGCGGCGGTGCGGCGGCGCCCCTCTGGGCTCAGGGGCCGGGCCGCGTCGGGTTCGCCGTCCTCGGCGATGCCATGGCGCAGCAGCAACAGCTCATAGCTGGCTGGCTGGTTGGTGGGGTCAGTCAAAGCGCATGACCGCGTTGAGTTGCAGCTGGGCCTCAGCCGGCCCGAGCCTGAGGCTCAGAGCCTCGACAGCATCCCCCAGATTGCGGGCGGCCAGTCCCGACAGCAACTGCCAGGGCTGCCAGCCCCGCAGCAACCGCTGGGCCGGCTCTGCCGCCATCGACCAGCGCAGCAAGGCGGCCTGGGCCGGCAGAGCTTCGAGCGCGGCCAACCGTGCCCGGGGCGGCTGGCCCTGCTCAAGCTGGGTGCCCAGGGCCTCGAGCGACTGGGCCCACCACAGGGGCGCCGTCGGGCTGGCAACCGGGCTGGCGGCGGCCGGGCTGGTGTGGGCACCCACCACGCTGGCCTCGAGGCTGCCGCTGGCGGCGGGCGCGCCAGATCTGGCCAGCAAACGGGTCCAGACCTGCACCTGCTGGCCCTGCAGATCAACGGGGGCTTCCACCAGGCCCTGGGCCTGCAGGACCGGCTGCAGCTGCTGCGGGTCGGGGCTGCGGGCCGGTGTGCCAAGGCGCCAGCCCCGGGCATCGCCGCCCCACACCAGGGGGCCGGGATCGGCCAGGGCCACCAGCGCGGGCAGGGGGCCGGCATCGTCGGCCGCCAGGGCCGTCTGCAGCAGACCCTGGAGCGGCTGGGGCCAGCGGGCCGGTGACTGCAGCAGGGCCAGGCTGGCGGCATCGCCTCGGTAGGACTGCAGTAACGCCGTGCCCGCCGCGCCCCCAGCGGCCAGGGTCGGCAGCGGCTCGGCCAGCTCAAAGCGGGCCTCAACGGCCAGGCCGGCACCATCGGGGCGCAGGGCGGCCACCATCGGGCCGACGCCCGCCGGGGCGCCGAACCACTGCTGCAGCGCCTGGTCGCGCGCGCAGACCAGGGCCAGGCCCTCGCCCAATTGGGCCAGCCCGGCCCTGAGCCCAGGGCTGGAGGCCTGGTTCAGCTCAGCGATCTGCGACACATCGAGGGCCTGCTCGAGCACCTTGCGGCCCGAAGCGATCAGCACCAGGTCGTTGTTGATCAGGGCCGTGGCCAGCGGCTGGGAGGGCTGGCCCACCAGGCCGCCGCGGCCGCTGATCAGCCCCATGCCGCGGTAGGTACCCACCTGCACATCGGTGCCGGCCAGGCTGCGGGTCTGCCAGAAACGCTGCACAAAGCGCCGGGCCCCCTCGGGGTCACGGCTGCGCAGACTCAGCAGCCAGCCCCCGCCCGCAGGCCCGCCGGCCCGGTCGCCCAGCAGGGCCACGGCGGTTTCGGGGGCCAGCCAGGACGCCAGCTCGCTGGGATAGTCGAGGCCCACTGCCGCAAAGGCCCCATCGCGCAGCCGGGCCATGGCCGCGGCCGCCTGGCGCCGCTGGCCACCGGGGGCGACGGCGCGGGCATAGGCCTCGAGGTCGCCACCATCGGCAAACAGGTAAACGCTGAGCGCGGCCTGACGGGGCACAAAACGGGCCGCCAAGGGCATGGCCAGGGCCTGATGTTGCAGCTGCAGGGGCGAGCGCGCCAGCACCAGCCACCAGCCGGCACCGGCCAGGGCCAGCAACGCCACCGCCACCGCCAGCACCACCGCCAGAAACGGGCGGGCCCTCATGCGTCCCACGCAGGATGGACCCATCTTGACCCCTGCCTCTGCCATGGCCACACCGCTCAGCATTCGCGCCCGCGACCTGCAGGCCAGGCTGCTGGAGGGCGAAGCGATCCAGCTGGTCGACGTGCGCGAAGACGCCGAGCTGGCCCTGGCCCGGCTGCCGTTGGACGTGCTGCATCTGCCGCTGAGCCGCTCGGCCGACTGGGTCGATCAGCTCGAGCAAGTGCTGCCGCCCCAGCAGACCGTGGCCGTGCTGTGCCATGCCGGGGTGCGCAGCTGGCAGTTCGGCTGCTGGCTGGTCGAGGCACGGGGTTACGGCAGCGTGCTCAACGTGCAGGGGGGCATCGACGCCTGGAGCGTTGAGGTGGACCCCAGCGTGCCGCGCTACTGAGACCGCCGCGGTCCTGAAACCAGGTTGTGAAACCAGGTTGTGCAACAACGTGCCAGACCGGGGCTCAATCCCCTTACCATCGAACGAACACCTGTTGCTCACTGGGTTCAGCCGCCTTGCAGACCCTTTCGCCCCGGCAACGTCAGGTTCTGCAGGCGACGGTGCGGCACTACGTCGACACCACCGAACCGGTGGGCAGCAAGACCCTGGTGCGTCGCTTCGGTCTCGAGGCCAGCGCCGCCACGGTGCGCTCGGCCATGGGCGCCCTTGAGCAGCGGGGTCTGCTGACCCAGCCCCACACCTCGGCCGGTCGCATCCCCAGCCAGGCGGGCTACCGCACCTATGTGGATCAGCTGTTGCCCGCGCCCGGGGCTGCAGCGTTGCAGCTGGAGCGGGAGCTGATGGGTCTGAGCCTGCAATGGGCCGCCCTCGATGACCTGCTGCTGCAACTGGCCCGACGCCTAGCCGACCTGACCGGTCTGCTCAGTCTGATCGCCCCGCCGCAACGGCTGCAGCGCAACCTGCAGGCCGTGCGGCTGGTGCCCAGCGACGATCGCCTGCTGGTGTTTGTGGTCGAGGGTGGAGCCAGCTCCTGCAGCCTCAACCTGCGCCTGCCCGCCGAGGCCCGCAGCCAGCTCCCGGCACTCGAGAGCTGGGTCGGCGCGCAGCTCATCAGTGGTCAGATCGACTGGTCGGCGCTGCCCCGTCAGCTGCGCAGCAGCGGCACCGTGCTGCGCCAGGGGCTCACCAGCCACAACCAGGGTGGCGGCAGCGATGGCGCCCCAGCGGTGGCCATGGGGCTCTCCGGCCTGCTGGCCCAGCCCGAGTTCAGCCTGACCACGCAACTGCGCCCTCTGGTGCAGCTGGTGGAACATACCCCCCAGCAGGTGCTCCAGGGCGGCGGCATCTGGATCGGCGCCGAACACCCGATCGCCGCGCTGCACCACTGTTCCCTGGTGCAGGCCGATTACCACTGCAGCGACGGCAGCGTTGGTCAGGTGGCCCTGGTGGGCCCCATGCGCATGGCCTATGCCACGGCCCGGGCCGCCGTGCGCTCGGTGGCCCGGGTGCTCGAACGACTGCTCGGCTGAACCAACCTCCAGGTCGGTTCAGCTGCCTGGTTCAGCTCCCCAGCCCGCCGAGCTTGTCGGCCAACTTGTCGGCCACGGTGTTGACGTCCTTGTCGCCGCGGCCCGAGAGGTTGAGCACCACCTCGGTGCCGGGGGCCAGGGTGGGGCACAGCTGCTCAAGGGCCGCAAAGGCGTGGGCGGTCTCGAGGGCCGGAATGATGCCCTCGAGCTCGCTCACCAGCCGCAGGGCCGTGAGCGCCTCATCGTCGGTGACGGCCAGATACTCGGCGCGGCCGATCTCGCGCAGATAGCTGTGCTCGGGGCCGACGCCGGGGTAGTCGAGGCCGGCGCTGATCGAGTGGGCCTCCTGCACCTGGCCTTCGCTGTCTTGCAGCAGCAGGCTCATGGCGCCATGCAGCACCCCGATGCGCCCTTCGGTGATGGTGGCGGCATGGCGGCCGCTGGCCACCCCCTCGCCGGCGGCTTCAACGCCCACCAGGCGCACGCTGGTGTCCTGCACAAACGGGTGAAACAGGCCCATGGCATTGGAACCACCGCCCACGCAGGCCACCAGCACGTCGGGCAGGCGGCCAAAGGCCTCGTGGCACTGCTGCTTGGCCTCCTTGCCGATGCAGGCGTGGAAGTCGCGCACCAGCATCGGGTAAGGGTGCGGGCCGGCCACCGAACCCAAGATGTAGTGGGTGGTTTCGACGTTGGTGACCCAGTCGCGGATCGCCTCGCTGGTGGCATCTTTCAGGGTGGCGGTGCCGGCCGTCACCGGCTGCACCGTGGCCCCCAGCAGCCGCATGCGAAACACATTGAGGGCCTGGCGACGCATGTCTTCGGCGCCCATATAAATGACGCACTCGAGACCGAAGCGGGCGCACACGGTGGCGGTGGCCACGCCGTGCTGGCCGGCGCCGGTCTCGGCGATCACGCGCTGCTTGCCCATGCGCAGCGCCAGCAGGGCCTGGCCCAGGGCGTTGTTGATCTTGTGGGCGCCGGTGTGGTTCAGGTCTTCGCGCTTGAGCCAGAGGCGCGGACCACCCTCGGGCCGGGCGTAGTGGGCCGTGAGCCGCTCGGCTTCATAGAGCGGCGTGGCCCGCCCCACATAGGTGGCCAGCAGGTGATCGAGGCGTGCGGTAAAGGCGGGGTCGGCCCAGGCTTCGGCGGCGGCGGCCTCGAGCTCGGCCAGGGCAGGCATCAGCGTCTCGGGCACGTACTGGCCGCCAAAGCGGCCGAAGCGGCCGGCTGCCGTGGGCCGGGCCTGGGGTTCCAGGGCCGCGGGGTCGGTGCTCACGGCTGTGAAGGTCATGGTGGCGCCGGCGGTCATCACTGCCCCTGAGCGTAGGCAGAGCACCGGCTATGCCGAGCAGGCCAGAATCACCCTGGCGCTGGAGCAGGCGATGGCCAAAGGTGGCTGGCAGGAATTCACCAGTGCGGCCAGCCTGCAGCGGCCTGCAGAGCCGGCCGCTGCCCCCGCGCCCAAGGCCCAGCAACGGGTGCGGGTGCAGCGCACCAAGGCGGGGAAGGGCGGCAAGCTGGTCACAGCGATCAGCGGCCTGGAAGCCCCTGAGGCCGAGCTCAAGACTCTTCTCAAAACCCTCAAGGCGAGCGCCGGCACCGGCGGCACCCTCAAGGACGGGCTGATCGAACTGCAGGGCGACCAGGTGGCCATTGCGCTGGAGGCCCTGACCAAAGCCGGCTACCGGCCCAAGCAGGCCGGGGGTTGAGACAGGACTGTCTGCAGTCCCTCAGAACCCTGCTGCGGCGAAATCGCAGCCCACAAAGGCCAGCGGCAAGCGATCAGACCGGCAACCCCTGTGCGTCGCAGAGCCGCTCAAGGCACCCGCCCATGAACGGCTGCGGGCAGCGGGGGATACTTGACCGTCTGCCGCTTCTGCCGCCATGACCGCTCCTGCCGCCCCCTACGGCGCCCTCACCAGCACCGGAGCGGCCACCAACATTGCCTGGCACCACAGCACGATCACCCGCGCGGACCGCGCCCAGCAGCGGGGTCACCGCAGCGCGATCCTGTGGTTCACCGGGCTGAGCGGCGCCGGCAAGAGCACCCTGGCCAATGCCGTCAACGCTGCGCTGTTTGAGCGGGGTCTGGCCTGCTATGTGCTCGATGGCGACAACGTGCGCCACGGCCTCTGCAAGGACCTGGGCTTCACCGATGCCGACCGCGAAGAGAACATTCGCCGCATCGGCGAAGTGGCCAAGCTGTTTCTCGATGCCGGCGTGGTGGTGCTGACGGCGTTTGTATCGCCGTTCAAAGCCGACCGCCAGCGGGCCCGCGACCTGGTGGAGGCGGGCGATTTCATCGAAATCCACTGCGCTGCCGACCTGGGCGTGTGCGAACAGCGCGACACCAAGGGCCTCTATGCCAAGGCCCGCGCCGGCGAGATCAAGGAGTTCACCGGCATCTCGAGCCCCTACGAAGCACCCGAGGCGCCCGAGCTGCGGGTCGACACCGGCAGCCAGAACCTCGAGCAGAGCGTCGCGCAGGTGCTCGCCTACCTGGCCGAACAGGGGGTCATGCCCGCCGTGGCGACAACCTGATGTAGCCAGGCATACCCGCGATCCGTTTCTTGGTGAGTCGTTAACCGGCTCTTGAACAGGGGCCCTGGCCAAGCCGATCTACTTGGCGTCAGGTTCCATCCAAGCCATGTCCCTGTCGCTCAGCTCACGCGCCCGTCTCAACCTGCCCGTGAGCGGCGCCGAGATCAGCGCCTGGTCGACCAGCGCCCAGGTGCTGCTCACCATCGGTGGCAGCAACCAGCTGGCGATCGTGAGCCTGGCCGACCCCAGCAAGCCGGCCCTGGTGAGCAGCACCGCCCTGGCGGGCCCCGCCAACAGCGTGGCGGTCAACGGCGCGGGCCTGGTGGCAGTGGCCGTCGAAGGTCAGGGCAGCGCCCGCTACACCGGGGGGCAGGTTCAGCTGTTCAGGCTGCAGGGCCAGGGTGCGGCCGCGACGCTGGTGTCGGCCGGGTCGCTCGCCGTGGGCGCCGTGCCTGACTCGCTGAGCTTCAGCCCCGACGGCAGCCGCATCGTGGTGGCGATCGAAGGGGAGCCCGACGAGCTCTACAACGTGGATCCCGAGGGCGGGGTCGCCGTGATCACGGTGAATGCGGCCGCACCGGCCAGCTCGACGGTTCAGACCGTCGACTTCCGCAGCCTCAACGGCCGCGCCGTTGAACTCGAGGCCCTGGGCATCCGTGTCAGCGGCAAGGCCGGCAACACCGTGGCCCAGAACCTGGAACCTGAGTACGTCGCCATCAGCGCTGACGGCAAGAAGGCCTTGGTGACCTTCCAGGAGAACAACGCCGTCGGCGTGATCAACCTCGAGGGCAACGCCCCCACGCTCGAGAGCCTGCGCACCCTGGGGGTGCTCGACTACGGCCGCGGCACCCCCAGCCTCAAGGCCTACGACCTCAGCGTGCCCAGCCCCGGCACCACCAGCGCCGGAGCTGCCGTGATCGGCGGTGGCCTGTCGGGCCTGTGGGCCACCGGCACCGACAGCCAGGGGCGCCTGACCTTCCTGGCCGTCGCCGACCGGGGGCCCAACGGCGAGAGCACCAAGGTCGACGGCAAGGACGTGCGGCCCTTCCTGCTGCCCGACTACCAGGCCCGCCTGTACCAGCTGGCCCTCAATGAGCGCACCGGCAAGGCCGAGGTGACCGGCACGATCCTGCTCAAAAACACCGACGGCACTCCGATCACGGGCCGGCCCAACGGTGCCAACGACGAGACACCGGTCGATGCCAGCGGCAAGACCCTGGCCTTTGACCGCTTCGGCGCCGATCTCGAATCGATCAGTGTCGACAAGGACGGCAACCTCTGGATGGCCGACGAATACCGGCCGGCCCTCTACAAGTTCAACCCCACCGGCACCCTGCTGGCCCGCTACGTGCCGCAGGGCGCCGGCAGCGCCGCCGGCCTCAGCGCCGGAGCCCTGGGCAGCGAGACCCTGCCCTCGAACTACGCCACCCGCCAGCTCAACCGCGGCTTCGAGGGCATGGCCTACGACGCCGGCACCAACCGCCTGTTTGCGTTTGTGCAGAGCCCGCTCGACGACAAGGCGTCGAGCACCGATGGCAGGGTCAGCAGCCTGATCCGGATTCTGGAGATCGACGCCGCCACAGGCACCCCTGTCGGCGAATACCTCTACCCGATGGCCGGCAAAGCCACCGTGGGCACGGCCGACAGCGCCCTCTACCTCAGGGGCGTCGACAAGATCGGCGATGTGGCCTTTGACCCTGCCCGGGGCACCCTGCTGGTGATGGAGCGGGACTCTGCCGTGGGTCCCACCAGCATCAAACAGGTTTATGAGGTGTCGCTGAAGGGCGCCACCAACGTGCTCGGCAACAGCCTGGCCCGCGAAGAGGAGCTGAGCCCCGACGCGCTGGCCGGCCAGGGCATCACCCTGGCCCTCAAGGTGCTGCTCACCAATCTCTCGAGCCTGGGCTACACCCCCAACGACAAGCCCGAAGGCCTGGCCCGCCTGGCCGATGGCCGCTGGGCGGTGATCAACGACAACGATTTCGGAATTGCACCGATCACAGGCAGCGATTTCGACAAGCTGCCCGCGAGCGAACAGGCGCGTTACCGCCTGGCCGCCGACATCAACGGCTCGCGTAGCTACGCGTATGCCAATGGCAGCGACGCCAAGGTTCAGCTCGGCATCGTCAACTTCACTCCGGTGGGCATCGATCCCACCGACCGCGATTACCTGATCGACCTGAAAACCGGTCAGAACCTGTTCGGCATGCGCCTGGCCGATGGCATTGCCAGCTTCGAGGCCGTGGGCGCCAATGGCCAGCGCCAGAGCTTCAGCATCGTGGCCAACGAGGGCGACAGCCGCATTCGCCCCGACGGCGACTACACCGCCCCGGGTGGCACCGTCACCAAGGACGCCAGCGTCTACAGCGATGAGACCCGCACCGGCATCAGCGGGAAGAGCCCCGAGAATCGGCTCAAGACGATCAACACCCAGACAACGGCCTTCAGCCGTGCCTTTGCCTTCGGCAGCCGCTCGGTGACGATTCTCGACGGCGCCGGCCAGGTGATCTGGGACAGCGGCGATCTGCTCGATCGGATCGCCATGGCCGCGGGGTCCTACCTGGATGACCGCTCCGACGACAAGAGCATCGAGCCCGAGAACGTCACCGTCGGCCAGATCGGGGAGCGCCTCTACGCGTTTGTGGGTCTGGAGCGCAGCAACGGCATGGTCAGCTTCGACATCACCAACCCCTATGCGCCCACAGTCGATCGCTACCTGCCCAACGGCACTGGCATCGTGAGCCCTGAAGGCCTGCTGTTCATCCCGGCCGCCAGCAGCCCCAACGGCCAGCCCCTGCTGATCAGCAGCAATGAGGTGAGCAAGGATCTGGAAGTGCTGAGCCTGGCCGAAGGGTTCGACAGCCGTGGGCTCTCAGGCCGGGCCCGCCGCAAGGTGGTGAACGACACCCCCGAGAAGGTGTTCACCCTGCAGATCCTGCATGCCAGCGATCTGGAGGGTGATGCCGACGCCATCGGCAAGGCACCCAATTTCGCCGCCATCGTCGACAAGCTGGAAGACCAATACGCCAACACGATTCGCCTGTCGGCTGGCGACAACATCATTCCAAGCCCCTTCAGCAACGCCGCGGCCGACAGCAGCATCCGCGCTGCGCTGGACGCCTACTACGAAGCCAAGCTGGGCGGCAAGAAGCTGGACATTCGCGAGGGTTTTGCCCGCTATGACGTGGCCGTCATGGACGCCATCGGCCTCGATGCCTCGGCGGTCGGCAACCACGAATTCGACGCCGGCACCAGCGCCCTGCGGGAGGTGATCGGCGCCGACATCCGCGGAACGGCCGCAGACCCGAGCACCACCCGCTGGCTTGGGGTGCAGTTCCCCTACCTCTCGGCCAACCTCAACTTCAGCGGTGACAGCAACCTCGCCAGCCTGTACACCGACGAGATCATCAACAACGCCTACTTCCGCAGCAACCCCTACAGCGACTTCAACCTGGCCCGGCAGGCCCCCAAGCTGGCCCCGGCCACGGTGATCGAGCGCAACGGCGAACTGATCGGCGTGATCGGCGCCACCACCCAGGTGGTGCAGACCATCTCCAGCACAGGCGGGGTCACGGTGGCCGACGGCAGCCAGCGCCGCGACGACATGGCCGCCCTGGCGGCCTACCTGCAGCCCCTGATCGATCGCCTGGGCGCCCAGGGGGTCAACAAGATCGTGCTGACCAGCCACCTGCAGCAGTTCAACCTGGAACTGGAGCTCGCCCCCCTGCTGTCGGGCGTCGACGTGATCATCGCCGGCGGTTCCGACACGATCGTGGCCGGCAACGACGACGTACTGCGCGCCGGCGACAGCGCCAAGGGCCCCTACCCCGTGATCGTGAACGGCAAGGACGGCAAGCCCACCGTGATCGTGAGCACCGACGGCCAGTACAACTATGTGGGCCAGCTGGTGCTCAACTTTGACGCCAACGGTGTGCTGCTCAGCGACCTGATCAGCAGCGCCAACAATGGTCCGATCGCCACCACCGAGGCCAATGTGGCCAGGCTGTGGGGCAGCCCCACCGCCGCCTTTGCCAAGGGCACCAAGGGCGAGCAGGTCAAGACCCTGGTCGACGCGGTCTCGGGCCTGGTGAGCGCCAAATCGGCCGACATCAAGGGCTACACCAACGTGTTTCTTGAGGGCCGCCGCACCCAGGTGCGCACCGAAGAGACCAACTTCGGCAACCTGGCCGCCGATGCCCAGCTCTGGGCCGCCCGCAAGGTCGATCCGACCGTGGTGGTGGCGATCAAGAACGGCGGCGGCCTGCGTTCAGAGATCGGCGAGGTGAGCGGCATCGGCAACAACCTCAGCTACACACCCCCCAGCGGTGGTGCGATCAGCCAGCTCGACATCGAGAACGCCCTGCGCTTCAACAACCGCATCTCTCTGGTGACGGTGAGCGCCAGCCTGCTGAGCGAGGTGATCGAGCACGCCGTGGCCGCCAGCGCCAGGGGCGCCACCCCGGGCCAGTTTGCCCAGGTGTCGGGACTGAGCTACGAATTTGACCACGACACCGACCAAAACAGCGCTGAGGCGGGGCTGCAGCGGCTGCGCAGCCTGCAGGTGGTCGACAGCGCCGGCAAGGTGATCGACACGATCGTGGCCAACGGCGCCCTGCAGGGCGATGGCAATCGCACCCTGCGGATCACGACGCTCAACTTCCTGGCCGATGGGGGTGACAACTACCCCTGGGTCCAGAAGGACACCAGCGGCAATGTGCTCAAGGATGCGGCCGGCAATGTGCTCGGTCGCTGGACCAACCGGGTCGATGCCTACGTAGGCGCCACGGGCGCGGTGGTGGGTGTGGCACCGGGCACTACGCCACCCACGGGCACCAGTGCCTATGGCGAACAGCAGGCCTTCGGTGACTACCTCAAGAGCGAGTACGGCACCCCCGCCAAGGCCTATCGCTTCGCCGAAACAGCCGCCGGTGCCGACCAGCGGATCATCAACCTCGACATCGCGCGCCTGCCGGTGAGCTCCACCGCCCTGATGGCCGCCACGCCCGCACCCATCGGGCTGGCGGGCCCTGATGCCTGGTCGGTTGAGCAACCGTTCCTGGGTTTGGAGAGCTGGGCCTAGCCCTGCTCTCCCTGCCTGAGCTGGCGGGCCCAGGCATCGAGAAAGGTCTTGGCGCAACTGGCCATGGGCACCGCCAGCAGCAGCCCTAGCAGGTCACCCAGGCCCAGCAGGCTGCCCAGACGGGCGCCCAGCGGCAGGCAGATCAGCAGCCAGGCCGGCTGCAGCCCCACGATGCTGCCCATAAGCCGGGGCTGGATCACCTGATCCACCACCTGGCCCACCGAAATCGCCGCCACCAGCACCTCGATGCCGGTGCGTGGATCATCGAGCGCAAGCAGCACGCTCACCGCCGTGATCGTGAGGGCGCTGGCGTAGGGCACCAGGGTGGTGAAGCCGATCGCCACCGCAAACAGCACGCCGTAGGGAATCGCCAGCAGGGTGAACACCACGATCTGGGCACCGCTGAGGATCAGCGCCAGCAGCACCTGGCCGGCGAAGTAGCCGCGAAAGGTGCGGTTGAGCGTCTGCCCCACCAGAGCCCTCACGGCGGGCGGCAACCACTGCAGCAGCCCCTGGCTGATCGACTCGCCGCCGATCAGCAGAAACACCGCCAGCACCACCACGATCAGGGTGTTGACCGTGAGGCTCAACGTGGCCCCCAGCAGCCCCAGCAACCGCTGGCTCAGCTGACTGGCCAGCTGGCTGGTGCGGCTGAGCAGCTCGCTGCTCAGATCGCCAAAGTCGGTGGGCAGCCCCCGGGCCGCGGCCAGCTCCTGCACCCGGTTGAGCAGCACCTCGCCCTCGGCCAGCCAGCCCGGCAGGGCCGTGATCAACTCGCCCAGCTGCTCGATCAGGCGCGGCACCAGCCACAGGGCCGCCAATGCCAGGCCCGCCAGGGTGATCCCGATCACCCCCAACAGGGCCAGGGGTCGCGGCAGGCCAAGGCCCGCCAGCGTGCGACTGGGAATGTCGAGCAGAAAGGCGATCAGTGCCGCCGCCACAAACAACGCCGGAAACGGTGCCAGCGGCAGCAGCAGCTGGCGCAGCACCCACAGGTTGAGCACCAGCAGCGGCAGGGCCAGACCGACCCTGAGCCAGGGGGGCAGCACAAGACGCTCGAGCATGGTGGTGCCTCCTCAGCCCATCTGGGCCAGGTAGGCGGTGCTGCCCAGCTCCTGCAGGCGCCCGTCTTTGGTCACCACCTGGGCGTGCAGTTCGGCGCGGTAGGCAGCGACCCGCTCAGCCAGAGCCGGGTCGGCGGTGGCCAGGATCTGGGCCGCCAGCAGGCCCGCATTGGTGCCGTTGCCGATGGCGACGGTCGCCACCGGAATGCCCGCGGGCATCTGCACGATGCTGTGCAGCGAGTCGACCCCCGAGAGGGCGCGGCTCTGCACCGGCACACCGATCACCGGCAGGGTGGTGAGCGACGCCACCATGCCCGGCAGGTGGGCGGCGCCACCGGCGCCGGCGATGATCACCTTGAGACCGCGGCCGGCGGCCTGCTGGGCAAAGGCGACCATCTCCAAGGGTGTGCGGTGGGCCGAGAGCACCCGCACCTCAGCCGCCACACCCAGGCTCTCGAGGATCTGTACCGCCGGCTGCATGGTCGGCAGGTCTGAATCGCTGCCCATGATCACCGCCACCGGTGGGCAGGGGGTGGGCTGCGGCGCAGTTGCTGCAGAAACGGTCAACGGGCGCGATCCCGGCAAGACTATTGAGGCGGCAACAGCGTCATTGTCTCGTGTCTGTCATGCAATGGCTCAGCGGCGTTCGCCTGCCGCTTTCTGATCAGCGCTGGCGCATCGGTCTTGAGGCTGGTCGCGGGGGCCAGGGCCCCGTAATCAGCTGCATCGCGCCGATCGCCCCGGGCGCCGCTGCCGCCGGTGACGACTGGAACGGTGACTGGCTGAGCCCCATGGGCGTCGACCTGCAGATCAACGGCGGCCTTGGCTTGGCCTTTCCCGAACTGAGCGAGGCCGACCTGCCGCGGCTCGCCGAGCTGCAGGCGCTGCTGTGGCGCGACGGGGTCGAAGCGATCTGCCCCACCCTGGTGACCTGCGGCATCGAGCCCCTGCGCCAGGCGCTCGCGGTGCTGCAGCAGGCCCGCCACGACCCGGCCGGCACCGCAGCATCGGGCCGCTGCAGACTGCTGGGTGCCCACCTGGAGGGGCCGTTTCTGGCCCGCGAGCGCCGCGGCGCCCACCCCGAGCAACACCTGGCCGCCCCAAGCCTGGCGGCCCTGGCCGAGCGCATCGCCGGCTTCAAAGGCGGCCCCGATGCCGACATCGCCCTGGTGACCCTGGCACCCGAGCTCGAGGGTGCGGCCGCCGTGATCGCCGAACTGCGCAACCTGGGCGTGGTGGTGAGCCTGGGCCACAGCGCCGCCGATGAAGCCCAGGGCAAAGACGCCTTTGAAGCCGGCGTGGGCATGCTCACCCACAGCTTCAATGCCATGCCGGGACTGCACCACCGCGCCCCCGGCCCCGTGGCCGCCGCCCTGCTGCGGGGCACTGTGGCCCTGGGGCTGATCGCCGACGGCGTGCATGTGGCCCCCTCGATGGCGGTGCTGCTGCAGCGCCTGGCACCCGAGCAGGTGGTGTTGGTCAGCGACGCCCTGGCCCCCTACGGCCTGGGCGAAGGCCAGCACCGCTGGGACGAGCGGCTGCTGATCGTGGCCGATGGCAGCTGCCGCCTGGCCGACGGCACCCTGGCGGGCGTGACCCTGCCGCTGCTCGAAGGAGTGCGGCGCCTGGCCCGCTGGAGCGGCGACCCGGGCACGGCCATCGCCGCGGCCACGGTGCTGCCCCGGCGGGTGCTGGGCGACCGGCGCAGCAGCGGCAACCTGCTGCTGGGCCGGCCTCTGGCGGACACCCTGCGCTGGCACCAGGGCGCCGATGGTCTGCAGTGGCAGCCCAGCGAGGCACGCTAGGTTCCGCCCCAGTTCTGAACCGGCCTTCCCTGGCCGTCTCGCTGCACTGTCATGCCCAGCTCCGACGTGCTCACACCAACCGACTCCGCTCTCGAGAGCGCCAAGGCAGCCGAAAAAGACGAGGTCAAGGGCTACTTCGAGACCACCGGCTTCGACCGCTGGAACCGGATCTACAGCGACAGCCCAGAGGTCAACCGGGTGCAGCGCAACATTCGCATCGGGCACCAGAAGACGGTCGACAACGTGCTGGCCTGGCTCGGCGAGCAGGGCAACCTGGAGAGCCGCAGCTTCTGCGACGCCGGCTGCGGGGTGGGCAGCCTGAGCCTGCCCCTGGCCCAGCTGGGTGCGGGTTCGATCGCAGCCAGCGACCTGTCGGAGGCGATGGTGGCCGAGGCCGCACGCCGCGCTGGCGAGGCCGGGATCCCCGGCGAGCGTCTCAGCTTCACAGCCTCGGATCTCGAGAGCCTGCAGGGCCGCTACGACACGGTCATCTGCCTGGACGTGTTCATCCATTACCCCCAGGCCGCCGCCGAAGAAATGGTGCGCCACCTGGCCGGCCTGGCCGAGCAGCACCTGATCGTCAGCTTTGCCCCCTACACGCCGCTGCTGGCCCTGCTCAAGGGCATCGGCCAGCTGTTCCCGGGGCCCAGCAAGACCACCCGCGCCTACACCCTGCGCGAAGCGGGCATCGTGGCCGCCGCCGCCGCCTGCGGCTTCAAACCGGTGCGCCGCAGCCTCAACAAGGCGCCCTTTTACTTTTCGCGCTTGATCGCCTTCGAGCGGGGCTGATCAGCCAGCAGGGCCTCGCGCACCGCGGCTGCCGTCCAGCCATCGACGGCGATCTGCTTGCGGCGGCTGGCGTGGCCCCGCAGCAACTGCACAGCACTGAGCGGGACCCCAAGACGTTCAGCCACCAAACGCAGCAGCGCGGCATTGGCGGCCCCATCGACCGGTGGCGCCTGCAGCTTGATCACGATGGCCGGCTGCCCCGGGGTGGCGTCGTCGCGCAGGCCCACCACCTGGTCGCGGCTGCCCCGGGGCTGCAGCCAGATCGCCACCGCCTCAGTGGGCTGGGTCATGGTCAACAACGACCTCCAAGGCTGGGGGCAGCGGTGCTTCCAACACCAGCCGCTGGCCCTGAAGCGTGGTGAGGCCGATCCGGTGGGCGTGCAGGTGGTAGCCGCCATCGCCCGGCAGGGCCTCGCCCCGGGCCAGGCCACCCGGCAGGTACAGCGAATCACCCAGCAGCGGCGCTCCGGCGGCGGCCGCATGAATGCGGATCTGGTGGGGCCGGCCCGTGGCGATCGCCACCTGCACCAACCAGGCATGAGGGCGGATCGCGAGCAGGGTCAGCACGCTCTGGGCCGGCAATGCCGCGGGATCAGCAGGCAACGCCGCGCACCAGAGACGGCCCAGGCGCCGATGGGGCCGTCGGCCAATGGGCGTGTCGAGCGGCAGCGTGCCGCCAACGGCGAGCGCCAGCAAGGGCGAACCGGGGTGAGGCGGGCTCAGCAGGGCCCGGTACACCTTGGTGCAGCCTCTGAGAAAACACGCCAGATGTCTGGCGTGTTTTTCAAGCGGTACCGCAGCGGTGACTGCAGCAGGATCTGAAGCCTCGGGCTCAGGCGCTGAATCAGCGGCAGCCGTGCTCTTGCGCAGCTGGGCACTCAGCCAGGCGCGGGCGTCGCGGGTGCGAGCGCACACCAACACTCCCGATGTGTAACGCCCCAGGCGATGCACCGGCCTGGGGAGGCCTGAGACGGCATGGAGCTCTCCTGCCTGTACCTGGGCCTCAAGCTGGCCCAGCACGGTATGGCGCACAAAGCCGCCCGCGGGCAGCACCGGCAGACCACTGGGTTTGTTGAACACCACCAGGTCGCCGTCGTCGAACAGGGGGCCTCGCAGCACCGGCACGGCGGCCTCCTGCCAGGGGGGGCGATGCCAGACCAGCCGATCGCCGGCTGCGAGAGTCCCATCGCCCCAGAGCTGCTGGCCGTTGCGCCAGATCTCACCGGCGGCGAGCCGCGCACGCCACACCACTGGATCCGAGTGCGCATACCGCTCGGCATAAAAGCCAGCGGTGCTGGCAGCCGCAGCACCGACCCTGTCGCGATAGGCATGGCCGCCGTTGAACGCGGCCGGCAACCAGCCCGGTGGCAGCTCAGCCACCGGGCTCAATCAACCAGGGCGTGCTCGAGGGCGTAGCGCACCAGTTCGGTGCGGCTGGCCGTGCCGGTCTTGATGAACAGACGGCTCACGTACTTTTCAACATTGCGGATCGAGGTCTCGAGCCGGCGGGCGATCTCCTTGTTCATCAACCCCTCGGCCACCAGCTGCAGCACCGAGGCCTCGCGGGGGGTGAAGCTGTGCTCGGCCGGGGTGGCGGCCTTCTTGGTGCCGCCGCTGGCCAGCAGGGTGCGGATCTCGGAGATCTGGCGGGCCATCGAACCGATGTCGGCATCGGCGAAGCGGGCCGCCTCAGCCAGCAGCCGTTCCTGGCGGCGCACCACATTGCGCACCCGGGCCACCAGCTCGTCGGGGTCGAACGGCTTGGAGATGTAGTCGTCGCAGCCCGCCTGGAAGCCGGCGATGCGGTCGGCGGTCATGCCCTTGGCGGTCAGAAAGATCACCGGGGTGCCGCCCAGACGCTCGTCGGCCCGCAGCTTCTGCAGCAGGCCATAGCCATCGCAGCGGGGCATCATCACGTCGGTGATCACCACATCGGGCAGGAGGTCCTGGGCCACCTGCCAGCCCTGCTCGCCGTCGTTGGCGGTGGTGACGGCAAAGCCCTCGTCGTCGAGATAGGCCTTGACGGCCGTGCGCAGACCGGGTTCGTCGTCGACCAGCAGCAGCCGGATCGGCGTGTCGCTGGCGCTCGGTTCAGGGGCAGCAGTGTCGGTGCTCATGGTCAGCGCTCAAGGGGGGCATTCAAGGGCAGCTTCAGCGGCCTGGCGACGGGAAACGCTGTTCGGATTCCTGCAGGTGGCCGCCGTAGCCCAGGCGACGGGCGCGGGGGCCCAGCCCTGCGGGGTCCTGGGCCGCCAGCTCGGGAAAACAGACCGCCCACCAGATCAGATGGTCCAGCCGGTTGCTGGGGTTGATCTGGCCGCCCGGGTTGAGCTGGCGCACGATCAGATCGCGGCCGTCGTTGGTGACCCGCATCGGAGCCGTGGGGCTGCAGCGGATCGTCTCGTTGCGCACCTGCAGGTCATTGGGCAGCTCCAGCCAGACCTTGACCCGGCGCACATCGGGCAAGGCCGGATCACGCTCGATCTGATAAACCCCGGTGGCCTGTTTGCCGCCACCCACCACGCGCTCGCTGAGCAGCACCATGCCGGCAGGCCGCGCGCGCTCGGGTGATTCCATCAGCCCTGCCTGGGCCAGAACAGCGCCCGGGGCCAGGGCCAGGGCAACGCAGCAGAGCTTGGCGAGGCTTGTCAGCATGGCCCCCATGCTGGCCTACCTCGACCACCACGCCACCACCCCCTGCGACCCGGCCGTGGTGGCGGCGATGGCGCCGTGGTGGAGCGGGCAGTTCGCCAACCCCGCCAGCCGCGTTTACCGCCCGGCCCTGGAGGCCGCCGCCGCCGTCGAGCGGGCCGCTGACGTTGTGCGCCAGGGGCTGGGCGCCGCCACCGCCAGCACGGTGGTGTTCACCAGCGGTGCCACCGAAGCCAACAACCTGGCGCTCAAGGGCGTGGCCGAGGCGGCCCTAACCGCCGGCAACCCGCGGCGCCGTCTGGTGAGCGTGGTGAGTGAGCACCATGCCGTGCTCGATGTGCTGCGCTACCTCGAGCGCCATGGCTTTGGCCTGACGCTGCTGCCGGTCGATGCCCAGGGGCTGCTCGACCCCGCGGTACTGGAGGCGGCCCTCGACCCCGGGCAGGGCGGACCGGTGCTGGCCGTCAGCGTCATGGCCGCCAACAACGAGATCGGCGCCATCGCCCCCCTGGCGGCGCTGGCGCCGCTGGTGCACGGCGCCGGTGCCCTGCTGCATGTCGACGCTGCCCAGGCGGTGGGCCACAGTCCCCTGCCGATGGAGGCCCTGGGCATCGACCTGCTCAGCCTCAGCGGCCACAAGTTCTATGGGCCCAAGGGCATCGGTGCCCTGGTGGCGGGCCCGGGGGTGCACCTGGCACCCCAGCTGCACGGCGGCGGCCAGCAGGAGGGCCTGCGGCCCGGCACCCTGCCGGTGCCGCTGGTCGTGGGGCTGGCGGCGGCGCTGGAGCTGGCCCTGGCCGACCACCAGGCGCGGGCCCTGCGGCTGGAGGCTCTGCGCGATCGGCTATGGACGGGGCTGCAGGCCCTGGGTGGCATCACCCTCAACGGCCCGCCGCCAGGCCCCCGGCGCCTGCCCCACAACCTCAATGTGACCGTGGCTGGGGTCGATGGCACCCGCCTGCACCAGCTGCTGCGCCGCCGGATCGCCGTGAGCAGCGGATCGGCCTGCAGCCAGGGCTCGCCGTCACACGTGCTGGCGGCGCTGGGGCGTTCGCGGGCCGAGGCTGCGGCCACGGTCCGCTTTGGCCTGGGGCGGGGCACCACCTGCGAGCAGATCGAACAGGCGTTAGCGGCGATGAGCGATGCCCTCGATCAGGCCAGCAACCGTTCAGCAGCTGCTCGCCCCGAGAGATAGGCCCCTTGCAGGGTGGCGGGACATGCCGTACTGGTCGCTTCGCCAGCCAACACGAGCGACCACCAACGGCGTCCCAGCTCCTGGCGCAGCGCCGTCGCCGGTACCGGACCAACCGCCGGGAAGGAATAGCTCCCGAACGCATAGGGGTCGTCGCCCCAACGGGTCAGCCATACCTCCAGCGGTGCGGCAATGGTCGCCTGGGGGTAGCAGCGTCTGAGCTGGGCCAGGGCTGAGGCGACGATCCCATCGTCAGACCTGCGGGCCCAGTCGCGTGCCACGCCCGCGGCATTGAAGCCCATCAGCGCCGGACGACCGATCACCGCGCTCAGGTCAACCCACTCGGCCCAGAGACCGGGCTCGTTGCTGTTGTTGCGAATCCAGGTCTGCGGCCCCCAGAAGCGCTCGCCGAAGAGCAGCACGATCTTGTCGAGCACGCCCATGCCCAGCTGCGCGATCGCCTGCGCCTTGGCATTGGGGAGTGGGGGCTCAAAGCGGATCGCACCCCGCTGCAACACCCCAAGAGGGACGGTGCAGCAGAGCCGCTGGGCCTGGAACACCTGACCGCCGGCGGTGGTGACCGTCACGCCATCGGGACGGTTGCTGATCTGCCGCACCTCCTGACCCAGCCGGATGTCGACACCCTGCGCCAGATGGGCCACCAGCCGATCGAGACCGGCCGGCACCAGCGCATCGCCACCCAGCAGCTCCTGGCCATCGCCCCAGGGGGCATCGGCAGCGATCGCGTGGAGATCGGCACCCAGCTCGTGTTCCACATCAACGCTCAGCACAAAGCGCTGATCCCCACTGAGCTGGGTTGGAAGCCATTGGCGCAGCGGTTGATCCGCACGGCCCTGGGCTTCGGCACGGGCCATGGCCGCGGCCAGCCAGGCGTCGGCGCTGGCACTGCGCCCGGCGGTCCAGGGCTGGCCATCGGGGCCGATGGTGATCCGGCTGCGGTCATCGGTCGGCAGGAGCGGCAGCTTCAGCTGGCGCTCGACCAGATCGACCAACGGGTTGCTCGCCAGACCGTGCAGCCACGAGGCCCCCAGCTCAATGGGCCAACCCTGGCGGCGATCGGTCCAGATGCGCCCGCCCAGGCGCTGGCGCGCCTCCAGCACCACAACCCTGCACCCAGCCGCAATCAACCGCTGCGCGCAAGCCAGCCCCGCCAAACCCGCTCCGATCACCAACACCTCGAACCCGCCGGCCATGACCGAACGATCCGGACCCGAGTTCAGCCGCCCCAACCCCAGCACGGCTGCCGAAGCGGCAAGACCCTGAGCCACAAACCAGCGACGGCGCACCTGCGTCACCCCCGCCGCCTGGCCACCCGCCAGCGGGCGCTGCGGGCGCGGGGATTGGCCGCGATCTCGTCGTCGCTGGCCTGCACCGCCTTGCGGGTGACCCGCTCAAGCCGTTCGTCGCGCAGAAACGCGGTCTTGACGCGCCGGTCCTCGAGCGAATGAAAGCTGATCACCCCGAACAGCCCCCCCGGCAGCAACCAGTCGGGGGCCGCGGCCAACAGGCGATCGAGCACCCCCAGCTCGTCATTGACCGCGATGCGCAGCGCCTGAAAGGTGCGTGTCGCCGGATGGATGCGGCCGCGCCGGGCTGCCGGCGGGTAGCAACCGGCGATCAGATAGGCCAGCTCGGCGGTGGTTTTGCCCACCCAGGGCCCCTGCTCGTGGATGCGGCGGGCGATGCGGCGCGACAGCCGCTCCTCGCCGTAGCCATAGATGAGGTCCGCCAGCGCGGTCTCATCAAGCCGATCGATCAGGGCCCCGGCCGTCTCGCCGGCCAGAGGGTTCATGCGCATGTCGAGCGGACCGTCGAGCCGAAAGCTGAAGCCGCGGACGGGCACATCGAGCTGGGGGCTGCTGACCCCCAGATCGGCCAGCACCGCGCTCACCGGCTCGCTGGGCACAAACGCAGCAAAGTTGGTTGCCACGATCTGGACGCGATCGGCAAACGGAGCGAGAGCCTCGGCGGCGGCGGCGCGAGCGCTCGGGTCCTGGTCCAGCCCGATCAGGCGCAAACCGGGGTGGGCCGCCAGCAGCAGGCCACTGTGACCGCCGCCGCCGAGGGTGCAATCCAGCAGCACCCCACCTGACGGCAGCTCGGCAAAGGCCGCCAGCACGGCATCGGCCAGCACCGGCACATGGTCAAAGTCCAGAGCCATGGCAGCGCGCTCGCCCTGGGACCATCCTCGGCCCCCGCGGAGCGGTGACTGAACTGACGCCCGGTTTCCTTAGGATGACCCCGCGATCACTGCCGTTGCGGCTGTCATGACCCAGCTCGAGACCCGCACGGAGCCGATGGTGGTCAATTTCGGCCCCCATCACCCCTCGATGCATGGGGTGTTGCGGCTGGTGGTGACGCTCGACGGCGAAGACGTGGTGGATTGTGAGCCGGTGATCGGCTACCTCCACCGCGGCATGGAGAAGATCGCCGAAAACCGGACGAACATCATGTTCGTGCCCTATGTGAGCCGCATGGATTACGCGGCGGGCATGTTTTACGAGGCGATCGTGGTCAACGCCCCCGAGCGGCTGGCCAATGTGCCCGTCCCCAAGCGCGCCAGCTACATCAGGGTGCTGATGCTGGAGCTGAACCGCATCGCCAACCATCTGCTGTGGCTTGGCCCCTTTCTGGCCGACGTGGGTGCCCAGACGCCGTTCTTCTACATCTTCCGCGAACGGGAGATGATCTACGACCTGTGGGAGGCGGCCACCGGCCAGCGCCTGATCAACAACAACTACTTCAGGATCGGCGGCGTGGCGGCCGATCTGCCCTACGGCTGGCTTGAGAAGTGCCTTGATTTCTGCGATTGGTTCGGACCCAAGATCGACGAATACGAGAAGCTGATCACCAACAATCCGATCTTTCGCCGGCGCATCGAGGGCCTGGGCACCATCAGCCGCGAGCAGGCGATCAACTGGAGCCTCTCGGGCCCGATGCTGCGCGCCTCAGGGGTGCCCTGGGACCTGCGCAAAGTCGACCACTACGAGTGCTACGACGACTTCGACTGGAACGTCGTCTGGGAGAACGAGGGTGACTGTTATGCCCGCTACCGGGTGCGTGTGCAGGAGATGCGCGAGTCGCTCAAGATCCTGCGCCAGGCCTGCGCCATGATCCCCGGCGGCCCCACCGAAAACCTCGAAGCCCGGCGCCTGGCCGAGGGCAAGGGCAGCGAGTTTGCCGGTTTCGACTACCAGTACGTGGCCAAGAAGGTGGCGCCCACCTTCAAAATTCCCTCGGGCGAGCTCTACACCCGGCTCGAATCAGGCAAGGGCGAGATCGGCGTGTTCATCCAGGGCAACGACGATGTGACCCCCTGGCGTTTCAAGATCCGCGCCGCCGATCAGAACAACCTGCAGATCCTGCCCCACATCCTCAAGGGCAACAAGGTGGCCGACATCATGGCGATCCTCGGCTCGATCGACGTCATCATGGGCTCGGTCGACCGTTGACGACTGGCTGCCCCAGGTGCCTGGTCACCACCGCCATCGCCCGCTGAACAGCCTGCGCAGCAGCCTGGCGAACCGACTGCAGCACGCAGGATGGACCCTGCCCGCCGCGCTCACCGGATGTCTATGGCTCAAGGGGCTGCACCCCGACCTGCCGGGCTGGCCCTGCCCCCTGCGCGCCCTCACAGGGATTCCCTGCCCCACCTGTTTTTTGACGCGGGCCACCAGCGCAGCCCTGATCGGTGATCTGCCGGCCTCCGTGCAGTGGCATGCCTTTGGACCTGTGGTGGCCGTCACCCTGCTGGGCTGGTCGCTGACGGCGATCCGCCAGAGGCGGCTGGTGCCCTGCAGCCTGCCGGCCTGGCCCCTGGGCGCTGCGGCACTGGCCCTGATGGCCTACTGGCTGCTGCGGCTATGGCTCAGCTTTGCCCTTGGGGTCCAGGGTTTCCCAGGATTTCCAACCAGCTGAACGCAGCCAGCTGAGCGCTGGCAGTCAGGGGATCAGCTCACCAGACCCTTGTGATAAGCCAGGTTCTGCAGATAAAAACTGCTCACCGGCACCGCCAGCAGGGCACCCAGGCCACAGGTGCACACCGACACCACCACAACCAGCACCCAGGCAAGGATTTCAATACCAAGAAAATCAGGGCCGTTGGCTGAGCGATACACGGCCCGGAACGAAGCGGCAAAGGCCTCAGGAATCGACAGATCGGTCAGAAAGATGCGGTTCACGTAGATCGGCATCACCAACGCCACAACCAGACCCGGCACGATGCACAGCACAAAGCCAATGGACATCACCAGCGTGAACACAATGCCCGCCAGCAAATAACGCATGGGGCGCCGCAGCAGTGCGGCAAAGGCTGCCTGCACTGTGATCGTCTCCCCGCTGGCGTAGTGCAGGGCTGGCACGGCGATGAACAACACCCCCACCAGGCTCGACAGAACCGAGAACGGCAGCTGAGCCAGCTGCCCCAGGGCCGACGCCGCCGTGACCGCCGTGTCGCCTGCCAGACCGCCACCGACACCGGCCGCACCCACACCGATCAACACAATCACCCAGGTGAGTGCTGCCCCCAGGCCCGCCAGCACCGCTGTGACGATCCAGATCAGCAGAATTGTGGGCACGTGGGCCAGAAAGGCTTCCCAGGCCTTGTTGATCGTGGGCTGTTCATAGGCCAGAGGTGCGGCCATGGCTGGGTGGCACAGACTGGCTGGCATCGTGACAGCCGCCCCAGGACGGCACAACCCGGCTGATGCCCTGCCCCGATGCACCCTGACGACTGGCTGCTGCTGTGCCGCACGGTTCGCTTCGGCGACACCGATGCCGCGGGGGTGATGCACTTCGCCCGGTTGCTCACCTGGTGCCACGAGGCCTACGAGGAAAGCCTCGAGCGTTTCGGCCTGCTGCCTGCCGAGATCTTTCCAACACCCGCGTGGGGCGCGATGGCGAGCCCAACGGCCAAGGCGCCGGTGGCCCTGCCGATCGTGCACTGCAACGCCGACTTTCGCCGCCCTCTGGTGTGCGGTGACCCGCTGGCGATCAAGCTGACGCCACGGCGCCTCGATCCAGGCAGCTTTGAGGTCAGCTATGGCTTCAGCAGCGGTGGCCAACCCGTCGCCAGTGGCCTCACCCGCCACCTGGCGATCGACAGTCACAGCCGTCAGCGCTGCCTCCTGCCCGCTGCCATTCAGCGCTGGCTCGAGGCATCCAGCCTCGCCGGCGGCATCCAGCCGCTCTGAACCAAACGAGCATGGGCAGGCATGGACGCATGCGCCGCAGGAATGCGGGCCAACCAGCAGCAGGCCCCGATCAGATCCTTGGCGGGCAGATTGCATGCCGGGGCGGATGCGCACTGGATCGCCGCGTCACGAACCGGTCGCTGAGTGGACCAGTTGCCTTCTCAACCGCTTGCCAGTGATTGCATGTGATCACTGGCGAGGGAGATGGGAACCCTTCCAGGGCCCCTCCCTTGCCCACCGATGGACGCCACTTCCAGCGCCACTGCCGCCGCCCTCGATCCCAAACCCGAGCCTGGATCTCACCCTGGCTCAAATCCTGATCTTGATCTTGAGCCTGATCTTGAACTTGAACTTGAACCCGAACCTGAACCTGATGCGCTTGCCACCGCTTTAGCAGTGGCGCGGGCAGCCGCCTACGCCGCCCGGCGCAGCGACGTGCGCCGCAATATGCGCCTGCACCGTCAACGTCTGCGTGCCAAGGGTTTACGCCCTGTGCAGTTCTGGTTGCCCGACTTGCGGCTGGCCGAGGCCCAGCGCGAGGCCCACCGCCAAGCACGGGCTGTCGCCTGGACAGCGCCGTCGCTGGTGACGCCGCGCAGTCCCAAGACAGAAAACGCTCTCCAGCGCGGGGAACTGCGGCGGCTGAGCATCTCTCTCAGCCATGGGAGGCCTGGCCCCGTGCTGCCGACTCGTGCTGACCTCGAAGCGGCCCCGATCGTGGCGATCGTGCTGGATGACGCCTTTGCCGGGCTTCCGACCACGTTGGTGTGCCCGCTGACGCGTGCGCTCTGTCCAGCGCCTCTGCTGCGGATTGCGGTGGCTCCCACGCCCGAGAACGGTCTGTCGGCAAGCCATCAACTGATGCTGGATGCCCTCACGAGCCTGCCCCGCGCCCAACTGGGAGGCTGCATCGGCAGGCTCAGCAATGACGACCAGAAGCGGCTGAACCATGTGCTGCTGGTGGTCTCAGGCCTGGCCCGGTAGCTGGCCCAGATGCTGGACAGGTAGCTAGCCCAGATGCTGGCCCGGAAGTTGGCCTGCAAGCCACTGCTGCCAGCGCTGGCGCTGCCACTTGCCGGCCATCGTGGTCTCAAGGGAAGCGCACACCTGCCAACGCACTGGCCGATGGGCCGGGGGCAGCTGCTGCGCCAGATGGTTCAGACCAGCCAAAACAGGCTCACAGGCAGAATCGGCCTGCAGGCGCACCAGAGCCACAAGCCGCGCGCCCCAGAGAGGATCGCTCTCGGCAACCAGCAGCAATGCCGCCACCGGCAGGGCCGCAGCCTCGATCAGTGCCACGAGCCGCTGCTCCACCTGCTCGGGAAACACCGTCTCGCCGCCGCTGTGGATCGCAGCGTCGAGACGGCCCAGGACCTGCAGACCCTGATCGCTGAACCGGGCGGCATCACCACTGAGCCACCAGCCGTCGGCGGTGCGCGGCAATGGCACCAGGGCGCCCTGCTCCAACCAGCCGGGGCTGAGTCGGGCTGTGGCGATCGCCAGGGCGCCGCTGGGCGCCTCGACCCGCAGGCGCACACCATCGAGTGGAGCCCCGCACCCCAGCTCTCCTGCCAGAAAACGCATGGGCGTCAGGGCGCACACCATGGCGGCGGTTTCGGTGGCCCCGTAGCAGGGGGCCAGGGGCAGGCGCAACTGACGGGCCATGGCCGCCAGCTCCGGCGACAACGGGGCACCCCCCACCCAGATGAGCGCCACCTGCTGCAGCCAGGCCACCCCGGCGGGGTCGGCAAGCAACCGGCCCAGCTGGGTGGGCACCAGGGACAGCAACACGGATCCCTGGCGCACCAACTCGGCCGTTGGCAGAGCCTCTGCTAGCGCCACCGGATCGCGCATCAAGGCGGGAGCCAGAGTGCGATGCTGCGCCCCCCACTGGCGGCTGCGCACCCACGGCAACAGGCCGCTGACGTGGTGCGGGGGCAGCGGGTTGAGGTGCAGGCAGGCCGCCGGATCGAAACCCTGCGCAGCGAGCCAGCGTCCGGTCGCCGCCGCTGACTCCTGCAGGTGGGCCAAGGGCTGCACGCACCAGCGGCGCCCGCCCATGGAGCCGCCGCTGCCCACGATCACGCCAGGACCGAGCTGCTGCTCGAGGCTCGCCGGCACCACTGGGGCGGTCTCACCTGGGCCTGCCAGGGGGACCAGGCGCCCCGCCGCCCAGGCCTGCTCAAGCTGCGGCAACCTCATGCCGCTGCCTCCCAGACCTGCCAGGGATCGGCGCTGGCCCAGCCCCCCCCCAGTTGCCACCCCGGGGCCAGGCCGGGAGCCGCCGGCGTCGGCCCGAGCGCCTGCAGGGCGGCCAGGTGGTACAGCCAGCGCAGGCCGATGCCGGTCTCAAAGGCCGTGCTCAGCATCAGCCGGGGGCGGCGGGCTGTGAGCTCGGCCATCAGCGGCCTGGGGTCGCCGTCCTGGCTGGGTCGCCGCACCTGCCATCCCGGCCAGCTCTGGCGCAGGGGCGGAGAAGCAGACAGCGACTCGTCGAGGGCAACGGGGAGTCGGGCCGCGAGGGCTTCAAGACCCGCCTGGTCGGCCGGGTCCAGGGGCTGCTCGAGCCACTGCAGCCGGGACTCATCCGTCAAACGATCGGCCCAGGCCGTCGCCGTGGCCCGGTCCCAGCGACCATTGGCATCGAGCCGCAGGCGGGCCGCTGCCGGCAGGCGCGCCAGCAGCTGCTCGAGCAGGGCCCGCTCCTCGCTGTCGCTGTGGACCGCGACCTTCCACTTGAAGCTGGGTCCCGTCCCGCCAAGGGGGCCTGCGGGCAGCTGAGCCGCCTCAAGGGCTGCCTCAAGAGCCGCCTCAAGAGCTGCCAAAGCATCGGGCCCGGCAGGCAACAGCTGGGCCGAGGGCGGTGGCGCCAACCAACCGGATTTCAGCAGCCCATCGGCTTCGGCCAGGGCGGCACCCAGGGCGAAGGCCACGGGGCCCGGCAGCCGGCCGGCCGCCAGGTCGGCCTCCAGGGCACAGCGCTCGGGCTCGGGTCCCAGGGCCTTGATCACCTGCTCCAGGGCGGGATCGGGCGCCAGGCTGGCGGCCTCACCCCAGCCCAGGCCACCGCTGGCGCTGCGCAACTGCAGCAACCAGCCCCGCTTGTGGGTCAGGGTTGCCCGGGCCGTTTGCAAGGGCCGGGGCAGCGCCAGGGCAAATGGGCGCCAGCGCAACTGCAGGCCTGGCGCCACCATTCAGAGCCAGTGCCCCAGGGCCAGGCCCGCCGCCAAGCCCAGGCCATTGACGCCCTGAAATTTGAGGGCCAGAAACTTGCTGCCGGCGATACGGCTGGGTTCGTCGTGATACCTCCCGAGCAGGCGCACCAACGCCAGGGCCGGCGGCAGGCCCAGCCAGGCCAGCAGTGCGGTGGGCGGCCACTGTCCCTGCAGCACCGGCAGCAGCTCGAGCGCCAGGGTCAGGGCCACAAACCAGGGGATCAGGCCCGCGGCGGCCACCGTGCCCAACCGCACCACCGGCGAGCGTTTGCCATGGGCAGCATCGTCGGCCACCTGGTGAAAGTGGGAACAGAACAGCACCAGTGTGGTGGCCAGAGCCGGGCCGCTGCCCAGCTGCAGCGCCGCTGACCAGGGCACGGCCGCCGGTGCCGGGCTCAGGGCCAGCAGAGCAGCCGCGGTGGCCACGGGGCCAAAGGCCAACCAGCACAGGGGTTCACCCAGACCGTGGTACCCCAGGCGAAAGGGCGGTCCCTGGTACACATACCCGATGCCGCAGCAGAGCAACACCAGGGCCAGCACGGCCCCACTGCTCAGCCAGGCGACAGCGCCCATCAAGGCCAGACCCAGCACCAGGGCGCCATTGGCCCACCCTGCCACCCGGCTGCGCCGACCGGTCAGCTGAACGACCGAGTGGGGCTTGCCGGCCGCGTCGATACCGGTGTCGTGATCAAACACATCATTGCTGAGGTTCTCCCAGGCCAGCAGCAGCACCGCCGCCAACACAAACACCAGCAGAGACCCCCAGCGCACCTGACCGGAACGGCCCAGCCACCAACCGGCCGCCAGCAGCACCGGCATCACCGCAACCGAGTACATCGGCCACTTGATCGCCGCCTTCCACAGCTGGCGCCGCTGCGGGGCGTAACGGCTTGCGACGACCTCGGGCTCAGCCATGGCTCAGGCGATCAGCAACTGCTCTGGGGCCCATACATTTGAGCAGCCCTGTTGCCAGCCCAGGCCCCGGCGTGCTGTCCCGCTTTGCCGATCTGCTGGCCGCCGCCAGCGCCAGCGCACGCCACCTCGATGAGGACGGGGTGCTGAGCCTGGCCTTGCCGTTGGCACAGCTCGACCCCCTGCCCCTGCTGCCGCTGCTCGGCGCCAGGGATGGGTTCCGCTTTCTCTGGGATGGGGCTCCGGGGCTGTGTGTGGCTGCCGCCGGCCGCTGCCAGAGCCTTGAGCTCAGCGGCCCCAGGCGGTTCGAACTGGCCCAGCGATTCGCCAGCCTGGCCCTCGGACGGCTGGCCAGTCCGGGGGGTGTGCCCGCCATGGCCCGGCCACGGGTGCTGCTGGCCTTTGCCTTCTTTGATGCGGCCGGGCAGGCCGACGCCGGTGCGGTGCCGGGGGTCCAGGCCGTGCTGCCCCAGTGGCAGCTCAGCCGCCATGGTCAGCACTGCTGGCTGCGGCTGCAGCGGCCCCTTGGCGCTGGGGTGACCCCCCGCAGCCTGGCTGAAGAACTCTGGGAACAGGCCAGAGCGCTCGAGCACCATGCCAGCAGCGCCAGTGCTCACAGCGCAGGTGCCAGCAGCGCCGTTGCCAGCAGCGAAGAGCGTCCTGGCCTGCCGAGCGTGCGTCGCTGCAACGACTGGGGCCCGGCCTATCTCCAAGGCGCCGAGCGGGCCCTGGAACTGGTGCAGAGCGGAGAGCTGCAGAAACTGGTGTTGGCGGTGCGGCAGGAGCTGCTGCTCGACCAGCCGCTTGAACCGCTGCACCTGCTCAGCTCCCTGCGACGGCGGCAGAGCGGCAGCTGCCGGCTGCTGTGGCAGCGCCAGAGCGACCAATACCTGGTCGGCGCCTCACCTGAACGGTTGCTGACGGTGCGCCAGGGCCAACTGCGCAGCGATGCCCTGGCCGGCACCGCCGGATCCCATGACAATGGCGCCATGTTGTTAGCATCGAACAAGGATCGCCACGAACATGAGCTGGTGATCGACACGATCAGCTCTGTGCTCAGCCAACTGGGGCTGCAGCCCCGCCGGCCCCGGCGCCCGCAGGTGGCCCGGCACGGCCATCTGCTGCACCTGCACACCCCGATCACCGCAGCGATCGGCCCCCACCACCCCCTGGCCCTGGCTGAAGCCCTTCACCCCACCCCGGCGGTCGCCGGCCTGCCGCGACGCCAGGCCCTGCATTGGCTGCGCGCCCTGGAGCCGTTCGAGCGCGGGCACTATGCCGCGCCGATCGGCTGGATCGACAGCGAGGGGGATGCCGACCTGCGGGTGGCCATCCGCTGCGGTGTGGTGCAGGGCGCCCGGCTCGAACTGTGTGCCGGCGCTGGCCTGGTACGCGGCTCGACCCTGGAACGCGAAGCCCAGGAAGTGGGCCTCAAGCTGCGGGTGCTGCAGGACCAGCTGAATCTGCTCGCAAACCTGCTGCCCACAAAGCCTGCGCAACACCACCGCAGCCCAATGAGCCGATGAGCCCTTTGCCCCTCGCTTCGAGCCTCATGTCCACCATCGGTTTCAACGCCGACCCTTCGGGTTTGGACGTGCTGATCCTGCTGGTCCTGGCCCATTGGCTGGCCGATTACCCGCTGCAGACCGACCGCATCGCGGTCGAAAAATGTCCTGGGTGCGACAAGGTGCTCAACTGGCGCTGGTGGCTCACGGCCCATGCCGGCACCCACGGTTTCTTTGTGGCCTGGATCACCGGCGTGCCGCTGCTGGGTCTGGCCGAGTGGGGTGTGCATACCCTGATCGACTGGGGCAAGTGCCAGGGCCGCTACGGCATGGCCATGGATCAGGGGCTGCACATCGCCTGCAAGCTGCTGTGGGTTCTGCTGCTCAGCACCGCCGCCGGTTGAGCCCACGGCTGGTGACTCAGCTCTGGTGACTCAGCGTTGCAGCAGACGCGCCAAGGTCTGATCAGCCAGGGGGATACCTCCGAGGCGCTCGACCTCGCGAATGCCGGTAGGGCTGGTCACATTGATCTCGCTGAGACGGCCGTCGATCACATCGATGCCCACAAAAAACAGGCCCTCGGCCCGCAGCGCCGGGGCAAGCTCGGCGCAGATCGCCCGCTCGGCAGCGCTCAGCTCGGTGGCCTGGGGCTGACCGCCCACGGCCAGGTTGCTCCGAAACTCGCCGTCGCCGCCGCTGGGAACCCGGTTGACTGCGCCAAGGGGCTCGCCGTCGACCAGCAGGATGCGCTTGTCACCGGCACTCACCCCCGGCAGAAAAGCTTGCACCATCACCGGCAGGGTCTGCTGGGCGGTGACGAGCTCCAACAGGGCCCGGAGCCCCGGAGTGCCCGCTGCGGCAAACACCACCCCCTGACCGGCACGCCCCCCCAGGGGCTTGAGCACCACCTCGCCATGCGTGGCGGCAAAGGCCGCCAGGGTGTCGACCTGGCTGGCCACCAGGGTCGGCGCCATGAGATGGCTCCAGCGCAGGGAGCTCAGCTTTTCGTTCCAGGCCCGCAGCGCCGCCGGCCGGTTGAGCACCCGCACCCCCTGGCGCTCTGCCAGCTCAAGCAGGTGCGTTGCATAGAGGTAGGCCTCATCGACCGGTGGGTCCTTGCGCATCCACACCGCCGCAAACTGCTGCAGGGGCAGCAACTTGGGCTCACCGGTGGTGTACCAGGGCTCGCAGCAGATAACCGGCGTGGCCCACACCCAGCAGCTGTGGCCTGCAACGGCTTCGCTTGCAGCCGGCCCCGCCGAGAGGTCCGCCAAGCTGGCGACCCAAACGGCGACCCCAGCCCGCTCGGCGGCCTGCATCAGGGCCACGCTCGAATCTTTGAGGGGATTGAGCCGCGCGATCGGATCAATCACAAACAACTGGGCGCCAGCACCGGCTGCTGCTGCAGTGCTCACCACTCAGCCTGCCAGCAGGGCATCGAGGCGGCCGCTGCGTTCAAGCGCATGGAGATCGTCGCAACCACCCACGTGGTGGCCGTTGATGAAGGTCTGGGGAACGCTGCGGCGACCCCCACTCTTGTCTGCCATCGCGGCGCGGGCGCTCTCGTCACCATCAATGGCGTACTCGGTGTAGGCCACCCCCTTGCGATCCAGAAGGGCTTTGGCACGCACGCAGAAGGGGCAGGCCCGCCAGGTGTAGATCTCGACCTTCGCGGCCATCACAGGTCCATCAGCGTTGTCGAATCCTAAGGACCAGCACTGTGCGGTCTGTTCACTCCTGGTCACTCCTGGTCACTCCAAGTCACTCCCGGGCCAACGCCAACACGGGGTCACGCACCGAGCTGTCGCCCACAGCCAAGGACCTGCAGCAGCGTGAGGTCGCTGCGTGAGGCCTCTGCGTGAGCACTCTGCATGAGGCCTCTGAGCGCTGTGAGTGCTGGTGCCCAGCGGGGCGTGAAACCGGGGCCTTCCAAAACACGCCAGACTTCACGCCAGTTTTTCAAGGGCCTGCGACACCGCCCCCAACCCGCCGAGCAGGCAACCGAGCGGGCAGCCGAGCAAACAGCAGCCGCAACCCATTGAGTACGGTCAAGCCATCGAAACGTGCCACCTGCCGCCCAACGCCGTGACCGCCAGCTCTGCCACCAACGCGGCCGTGATCCCGCTTGATCTGACCGATTTCAAGCGTGACCTCTCCGAGCTCACCGACCGCCTGGGCCAAGCCCAGGACTGTCTTTGACGTTGCTGCTCTGACAGCCCGCCAGCAGGACCTCGAGCAGCTGGCCTCCCAGCCCGATTTCTGGGATGACCAGAAGGCCGCCCAGGCCAAGATGCGCCAGCTCGACGAGGTCAAGGGCCAGCTCGAGCAATTGCGCCGCTGGCAGGGTGCCGTGGCCGACGCCGAGGCCACCCTGGAGCTCTACGACCTGGAGCCCGATGCCGACCTGCTGGCCGAGGCCAACACCGCGCTGCAAACACTCAAGGCCGACCTCGACCGCTGGGAACTCGAGCGGCTGCTGAGCGGCACCTACGACAAGGAAGGCGCCGTGATCAGCATCAACGCCGGCGCCGGCGGCACCGATGCCCAGGACTGGGCCCTGATGCTGATGCGCATGTACACGCGCTGGGCCGAAGACCACAACATGAAGGTCACGGTCGACGAGCTCAGCGAGGGCGAAGAGGCGGGCATCAAGAGTTGCACGATCGAGATCGAGGGCCGCTACGCCTACGGCTACCTGCGCAACGAAAAAGGCACCCACCGCCTGGTGCGCATCAGCCCGTTCAACGCCAACGACAAGCGGCAGACCAGCTTTGCCGGCGTTGAGGTGATGCCCAAGATCGAGGAGGAGGTGAAGCTCGACATCCCCGAGAAGGACCTCGAGATCACCACCTCCAGGTCGGGCGGCGCCGGCGGCCAGAACGTCAACAAGGTGGAAACGGCGGTGCGCATCCTGCACATCCCGACGGGCCTGTTCGTGCGCTGCACCCAGGAGCGCTCCCAGCTCCAGAACAAAGAGAAGGCCATGGCCCTGCTGATGGCCAAGCTGCTGGTGATCGCCCAGGAGCAGCGGGCGGCCGAGATCGCCGACATCCGCGGCGACATCGTCGAGGCGGCCTGGGGCAACCAGATCCGCAACTACGTCTTTCACCCGTACCAGATGGTGAAAGACCTGCGCACCCAGCACGAAACCACCGACGTGCAGGGCGTGATGGACGGCGACCTGGACCCCTTCATCCAGAGCCTGCTGCACGCGGGCGTCGAGGTGGGCGGAGGAGCGAGCGATGACTGAGCAGCAGACACCAACAAGCCCGCAGACCGGCCCACAGACCGGCGAAAACCCCAGCTTTGTGAAGCTGGCCATGCGCAACATGGTGCGCAAGGGACGCCAGAGCCTGCTGCACTTCGGCCTGACGGCTGTGGGTCTGCTGGGCTTTCTGGTGCTGATCGCCAGCCTCGGCCGGCCCCAGATTCCGGGTGGCTGACTCCAGCCCAAAGCCCTTGTCTGAGGACGGCGGCATCGATCTGGACCTGGCGTTCTCAGCCGACCCGGCTCTGGCGCCCGATCTGGTGGCGGCCGCTGGCCCCTGGTGCGCACCCCCTGAAGCCGCAGAAGCGCGGTGGCGGCAGCTCCTGGCCGGCTGGCTTGAACACCTGCAGGCCCAGCTGCCCGCCCCGCTGCGCGCACCGGCCTACAGCCTGGGGCTGAGCCTGGTCGACGACGCCGAGATCGCAGCCCTCAACAGCGACTGGCGCGACAAAGCCGGCCCCACCGACGTGCTGGCCTTCGCCGCCCAGGACGACGACCTCGATGGCGCGCCGGCAAGGCCTCTCGGCAACGCGTTCGAGCAGGGTGATTGCCTTGAGCTAGGGGATATCGTGATGTCGCTCGAGACCGCCGCCCGCCAGGCCCCTGAGCACGGCAACAACCTTGAGCAGGAGCTGCTGTTTCTGGCCAGCCACGGCCTGCTGCATCTGCTGGGCTGGGACCATCCCGATGACGCCAGCCTGGCGGCGATGCTGCAATGCCAGGAGGACCTGTGCAGCAGCGTTAACGTGCAGGCCAGCGGCTCGGTCGCGGGCCAGCCATGAACACGCCCAACCCCCAAAACACGTCGGTCAGCCTGCAGGCGGCCCCCGGTCCGCGGCGCCGACTCCGGCGCATCGGGGCCTGGAAGGTGGCGGGCGATCTGCCGAGCAGCTTTCGCTATGCGGCCAAGGGGTTGATCTACGGCTTCAGCAGCCAGCGGAATTTCCGCATCCACGTGATCACCGGCGCGGTGGTGTTTGGCCTTGGCCTGTGGCTGGGGCTCAGCCTCGAGCGCATGGCGGTGCTGGTGCTCACCGTGGCCGCGGTGCTGGTGCTTGAGCTGCTCAACACCGCCACCGAGGCGGTGGTGGATCTGGCCATCGGCCGCCAGTTCCACCCCCTGGCCCGCATCGCCAAAGACTGCGCCGCCGCCGCGGTGCTGGTGGCCGCCCTGGCCTCGATGCTGATCGCCCTGCTGCTGTTGCTGCCACCACTGCTGGCCCGGCTCGGCCTTTGAATGGTGTGCAGGCAGGGCCGCACATGCTTCTCGTTCTCGACAACTACGACAGCTTCACCTTCAACCTGGTGCAGTACCTGGGCGAGCTCGCCGGCGAGCACACCCTGGCGGCCGAGCTGCGGGTCGAGCGCAACGACGCCCTGACCCTCGAGCAGATCCGCAACCTGGCGCCGGCTGCGATCCTGATCTCCCCGGGGCCGGGGGACCCCGACCAGTCGGGTGTCTGCCTGGAGGTGCTGCGGGAGCTCAGTCCCACGGTCCCCACCCTGGGGGTGTGCCTCGGCCACCAGGCGATCGCCCAGGTCTATGGCGGTCGGGTGGTGCGGGCCCGCGAGCAGATGCACGGCAAGACCTCACCGGTGCATCACAGCGGCGCAGGGGTCTTTGCCGGGCTGCCCAACCCGCTCACCGCCACCCGTTACCACAGCCTGATCGCCGAGCGGGACTCGCTGCCCGATTGCCTCGAGATCACGGCCTGGCTCGACGACGGCACGATCATGGGCCTGCGGCACCGCGAGCACGGGCACCTGCAAGGGGTGCAATTCCATCCCGAAAGCGTGCTGACCCAGAGCGGTCACGACCTGCTGGCCAACTTTCTGCGTCAGGCTTCGGCCGGCTGAGCTGGGTTAGCGTCTGGCGTCTGCCGCCCCGCCCAGCGCCGTTCTGACATGCGCCTGCTGCCGCCTGCCCCGAATCTGAGCACTGCCTTGCGGGTGACTGCCTTGCGGGGAACTGCCTTGCGGAGCACCTTTGTGCTGGGTACCACCGTTCTGGGGGCCACCATGCTCGGCATGGCCGACCTGACCGGCGGCGCTGCCCTGGCCGCCGGTGGGGTCACGATCACCAGCTACGGCCACAGCGCCCTGCTGATCAGCGGTGGGGGCAAGACGGTGCTGGTCAACCCGTTCAAGGCCGTGGCCTGCGCCGCCGGCCTCAGCGAACCGCGGGTCAGCGCCGATGTGATTCTGGCCAGCAGCAACCTGCGCGATGAAGGCGCTCCCGTGGCCCGCGGCAGGATGCTGGTGAACCCCGGCTCCTACCGGATCGCCGGCCTGCAGATCGAGGGCATCGCCGCCCCCCACGATCGCTTCGGAGGGCGGCGCTTTGGCCAGGCCACCCTGTGGCGCTGGCGCCAGGGCGGGCTCGACTTTGCTCACCTGGGCGGCACAGCGGCCAGCCTCAGCCCCTCTGACCGGGTGCTGCTCGGACGGCCCGATGTGCTGATCATCGGCGTCGGCGGCGGCGCCAAGGTCTACGACGGCAGCGAAGCCGCCGAGGTGGTCCGCGAGCTCAGGCCGCGCCGGGTGATCCCGGTGCAATACGTGAGCGGCCGCCAGGCCCCGAAAGGCTGTGATCAAGGCGGTGTGGACCCCTTTCTCAAGGCCATGTCTGGCACCAAGGTGAACCGCACCGGCACAACCCTGAGCCTGCCCGGCAAGCTGGGCGACGGCCTGGTGATCGAGGTCATGCGCTGATCAGGCCGGCCATCAAGCTGCGATCGCAGTGATCGCCCTGTAGGCCTGCCAGAACTGCTCCATCTGGGCGCCGGTGCCGATGCTCACCCGCAGGGAGCCGTCGATCAGGGGTTTGCCAGCCATCGAGCGCACCAGAATGCCGGCCTCACGCAGCTGCGCCTCAACGGCAGCAGCTGGCTGCTCAGGCCAGACCAGCAGGTAGTTGCCCCCGGCGCAGTGGTGCCGCACGCCGGCCTGCTGCAACTGCTCCACCAGCCAGCTGCGGGCCTGCTTCACCTCGGCCACATAGGCATCGGTATAGGCCTGATCGGCCAGGGCGGCGTGGGCGGCAGTCACCGCCACGCTGTTGATGTCGTACGGGCCGGTGACACGGCCGATGCGGTCGATCACGGGCGCCGCGCCGATGGCAAAACCCATGCGCAGACCCGCCAGGCCGGCTGTCTTGGCCAGGGAGCGCAGCACCACCAGGTTGGGGGTGGCGGCAAAGTCGGCCAGCGGCAGCACGCTGTCGCCGGTGAAGGCCTCATAGAGCTCGTCGATCACCACCAGGGTCTGGGGCACGGCGGCCGCCAGCTCCAGCAGCGGCGCGGGCGCCAGGCGGGTGCCGGTGGGGTTGTTGGGGTTGCAGATCAGCAGGATGCGGGGCGAACCGCCCACCAACGCCTGACTGACTGCGTCGAGAGGGAAGGCGAAATCGGGCAGCCGATAAGGGACGGCCTCGATCGCCATGCCCTGCATCTGGGCACAGGGGGTGTAGTAGCCAAAGGTCGGGCTGGTGGTGAGCAAGGTCTCACCGCGATCGCCATAGGCCTGAAAGATGGCGTGGATGGCCGCATCAACGCCGTTGAACAGGCCGATCTGGTCGGGTTGCAGCGGCAGGCCCAGGTTGGCGATCAGCGCCTCGCGCAGCCCGTCGTACTCGGGGTAGATCGCGTAGTGATCGGCCGGGATGGCGCGGATCGCCTCCACCACCGCTGGGCTGGGCCCGATGGTGTTCTCGTTGAAGTCGAGCCGCAGCACCCCCCGCCGCCCCTCCAGAGGAGCGCTGTAGGCCTGAAGGCTCTCGACCTCGGGGCGGGCCGGCGGGAAGGTCATGGAGCCAAGGGGGCCACACCCAACCACTCTTGCAGGCCCGGCCGAGGGCCTTGACTGGCCTATGGCCATGGGACTGATCCGCGGCACTGTCACCCTGACCAACCCCACCCGGACGGAGCTGGCACCCATCGAGGTGTCAGCCCTGAGCGACCGTGGCGCCGTGCACCTGTGCATCGCCGAACACCTGGCCATCCAGCTGAGCCTCAGCGAGCTGAAGCGCCGCGAAGTGGTGCTGGGCAATGAGGTGCTGCTGGGGGCAATCCCCATGGAAGACATGGACCTGGTGCTGAGGCCCCAGCTGCAAACCATCGCGGTGAACCCTGAGAGCCCCAACATTCCGCTGAGCGTGGCGACGCGAAGGAGACGACCCAATCGTCTCTCACATCCGCTCCAACGTGGGAATGCCCAGCAGGCCAAGCCCCAGCTTGAGCGTGTCTGCGGTCAGGCGGCAGAGGGCCAGGCGGGAGCTGCGGGCGGGTTCGGCGGCCTTGAGCACCGGCACCTGGTCGTAGAAGCGGTTGAACACCTGGGACAGCTCAAACAGGTAGCTGCAGAGACGATTGGGGAGCAACTCCTCCTCGACTTCGGCGATCACCGCATCGAGCTTGAGCAGCTCGCGGATCAGGGCCCACTCCTGGGGTTCGCTGAAGACCAACCCCTCGCCGGCCGTGAAGGCAGAGCCATCCTCAGCCGCCTGATCGCCCCCCTTGCGGGCGATGCCGGCGATGCGCACCACGGCATAGAGCAGGTAGGGCGCCGTGTTGCCGCTCAGGGCCAGCATGCGATCAAAGCTGAACTGGTAGTTGGTGATGCGGTTCGTCGACAGGTCGGCGTACTTGACCGCCGCAATGCCGACCGTGGTGGAGACATGCTGAATGAACGTCTCCTCTTCGTGGCGACCCTCCTCGGCGAGGCGGCGTCGCAGGTCGGCTTCGGCCCGCTCGACGGCTTCGTCGAGCAGATCTCTGAGGCGCACGGTGTCACCGGATCGTGTCTTGAGCTTCTTGCCGTCGTCGCCCTGCACCAGACCAAAGGGCACATGCTCGAGCTGGGCGTCGGCCGGCACCCAGCCAGCCCGGCGGGCCACCTGGAACACACCGGCAAAGTGGGCGGCCTGACCGGCGTCGGTCACGTAGATGAGACGACGGGCGCCATCGCCGGCAGGCGGCGCAGCCAGGCGGTAACGGATCGCCGCCAGGTCGGTGGTGGCGTAATTGAAGCCACCATCGCGCTTCTGCACGATCACCGGCAGAGGCTTGCCCTCCTTGCCGCTGACACCCTCGAGAAACACACAGCGGGCACCGTCGTCGGTCACCAGCAGACCGGCGCCATCAAGGTCGGCAACGACGTCGGCCAGGTAGGGGTTGTAAAAGGATTCGCCGCGCTCTGAGAGACGGATGTCGAGGCGGTCGTAGATGAGCTGAAACTCACGCCGGCTCTGGTCGCACAGCAGCCCCCAGGCCCTGAGCGAGACCGGATCGCCGCTCTGCAGCCTGACCACCTCATCGCGACTGGCGGCCTGAAACGCCTCGTCGTCATCGAAGCGGGCCTTGGCCTGGCGGTAAAAGGCCACCAGATCCCCCAGATCGACGGCATCTGCCATGTCAAGGGCCTGGGGTGCCACCTGCTTGAGGTGGGTGATCAGCATGCCGAACTGGGTGCCCCAGTCGCCCACGTGGTTGAGCCGCAGCACACCATGGCTGCGGAACGCGAGCACCCGCGCCAGACAGTCGCCGATGATCGTCGAGCGCAGATGCCCCACGTGCATCTCCTTGGCGATGTTGGGGCTGGAAAAATCCACCACCACCGGCGCAGCAGCGCCGGCCTGGGGCACCCCCAGCCGCGGGTCATCCAGACGGGCCAGCACCTCGGCGGCCAGCCGCTCGGGCCGCAGGGTCAGGTTGATGAACCCGGGGCCGGCGATCACCGGCTCCAGGCACAGCTCGGCAAAGCCGGGGTCACTGGCCAGTTGCGCCACGATCGCTGTGGCGATCGCCCGCGGCGATTGCCCCAGGGGCTTGGCCAGGGGCAGGGCGCCGTTGGCCTGAAAGTCGCCAAATTCGGGTTTGCTGGCCGGCGCCAGCTGGGGATCAAGCCGTTGGCCAGCTGCCTGGGCCGCGGCTGCCTGCTCGGGAAAGGCCCGCTGCATCGCCGCGCGCAACTGGGCTTCGAGGGCGTTGGCGATGCGCAGCATGGACAGGGCGATGGCAGCTCAGCCCTTGATCATCCCGCGGCGGCCGATCCGGCCGGAGGCCTCAGGCGGCGGCGCTGAGCCCCAGCTGCTGCTCGAGCCCGGCCAGCACCACGTCGGCCACCAGCTGGATGCGGTAGCGGCAGGCCTGGGTCTCGCTGCCGTCGAAGCGGCCGTGCTCAAAGACCTTGTTGCTGCCCGCACCGCCGCCGCAGAGACCAAAGTAGGCGCAGCTGCTGCGGCAGGCCGCAACGCCGGCGGCCATCTCGCGCTGCACCTGCTGAAAGCGCTCACTGGCGGCGATCTGCTCCAGGCTGTCGCTGAGCACGTTGCCGAAGGCAAAGCAGCCAAAGCGCTCGAGCTCGACCCCCAGCAACTCGGGATCAAAGCTCGAGACGTTGCCGCGGGCGTCGACGTTGACGATCACGAAGGGATGGTTCATGTCGGTGCGCTCGAGCCGCTGATCGCTGCAGGCCAGGCTGGTGATGCCGTCGAATTCGCGCAGGTGGACCTGGCCGGGGCTGGCCAGGGTGCGCTGCCAGAAGCGCTGCAGAAACGCCCGGTAACGCCCCTCAAGCTCGGGGCGATCAAGGCTGGAGTTGCTGTTGCCGCCTTCGGTCTCTTCCATGTTGAAGCCGACCTCGGTGATGCCGTGCTCGGCAAAGAAGTCGAACAGGGCATCGGCGTGATCGAGGGCATCGGCGGTGAGCACACTGATCACGTTGAACGGGATCCGGCGCTGCTGCAGCCAGCGGATGCCCCGCAGCACGGCGGCATGGCTGGGCCTGCCCGTGCGGGTGCGGCGGTGGGCGTCATGCAGAAAGGCGGGGCCATCGAGGCTCACCCCCACGTGGATGCCGTTGCGGGCAAAGCAGTCGCACCAATCGGCGTCGATGGTGATGCCGTTGGTCTGCAGCGACTGCCGCACGGTGTCAGGCGGCAGACCGTGACGCTGCAGAGCCGCGCCGATGCTGGCGCTGGCGGCGTCATAAAAAGCCTGGGGCATGGTCAGGGGCTCGCCCGCATGCCACAACAGGGTGAAGGGCCCGTCGACATAGGGGCTGCCCAGCACCCGCTCCAGGGCCGCATCGAGAACCTCCAGCGAGAGCTGGGCGCGGTCGTCGCGGGTGGTCAGGTAGCAGTAATCGCAGTCGAGGTTGCAATAGGGGGTTGGCTGCAGCACCAGCAGCCGCAGGGGGCCACCGTTGACGGCAGAAGCGTGGTCACCACCCATTGGGCCAGCCGCGGCCATTGCGGAAGCCACCGTTGTAGAAACCGCCATTGCGGAAGCCACCGTTGTAGAAGCCACCGTTCTGGAAACCACCATTGCCCCAGCCGCCGTTGTAGAAGCCCCCATTGCCCCAGCCGCCATTGCTCCAGCCGATGCCGCCGGGGCCCAGCACCACAAAACTGATCGCATCGGGACCCAGGGCGCCCGGGCCTGCCGACTGGGCCTCGGCCTGGCGTTGGCGGGCGGCGGCGGCAATGCGCTGCAGGCGTGCCTCGATCTCGCCCTGCGGAGCCGGGGTCTCAAGCGCCGAGCGGCTCGCCTGAACCGCCAGCACCATGCCGGTGTCAAACGGCAGCGAGGCGGCGATCAGCAGCACGCCCAGCAAACGGGATTGGGTGATCAGCTTCATCGGGGCTGGAAGGCAGACAGGAACGAGAGACCGAAATCAAGGTGACCGAAATCAACCTGGCCGAAATCAACGGGCCGCGGCAGCAGCCGGCACCGGCCGCAGGGGCTCCACCCCGAGCAGCAGCACATCGAAGACACCACGGATCTGCGCGGGGCTGAGGTTGAGGGCCGTGCCCGGTCCCAACCAGCGATCGACCGCCGCCACATCGGCGGGGTTGCCGTTCACATAGCCCTGCTGCAGCTGCGCAATGGCACGGTTGGCCAGGTTGCGGTAGGCCGAGTTGTTTTCGGGCACCGCGCAGGCCACCGCGTAGCGCAGGTAGGGCTGCTCAGGCGTCAGCACCAGGCCCTTGAGACCGCGCTGGGCCACCAGGCCGGTCAACAGCACGCCATCACCGATCACCCCCTCCACCTGTCCGGCGCTGAGGGCGCCCAGGGCAGCAGCGAGATCCGCGAAGGGCTGGATCTGGGCCGCGGGCTGCATGCCGCGCAGCTGGGTTTCGGCCAACGCGTTCCTGACCACACCGATGCGGCGGCCGGCGAGTCCTGCGGGGCTGCCATCGAAGCGGCCGGCCGGGGCCAGCAGGCGCAGCCCTGAGACCCCAAGCGGCATCGTGAAATCGACCACCTCATCGCGGGCCCAGGTGAAGGGCAGGGTGCAGGCCAGGTCAGCCTTGCCCTCACCCAGGCGCTGACTGAGCGAGGCCGAATCGCTGACCGGCTCGTAGACCAGACGCACCGGCTTGCCCACGGCCTGGCCCACCAGGGCCGTGATGCGCTCGGCCACAACGGCGCCATAGCCCTGGGGCCGGCCCTGCGCGTCGAGGCTCAGCAACGGCGGATGGTCGACCGGCCCGATCAGCCGCAACTGACCGCTGCGGGCCACCCGGTCCAGCACGCCCTCGGCCCGGGCAGCCGGCCCTGACACCATCGCCATCACCAGGCCCAGACCCACAGCCACCAGGCCAGGCCAGCGACCCGAACGAGAAAGCTCACAACCCATGGGCAGGCAGCGATACAACCATCAACACCCCATGCTGACCGGGGTGGATGCCGCTGTCAGCCGGTTGTCACGACTTCAGACGTCAGACCCGGTCCATCAGATCCAGTCGGCCGCATAGCGCATGCTGATGTCGAACCAGGGGGCCCGGGTCATGGGTGCACTGGTCGAGATCAGATCGATGCCGGTGGTGCCGTAGGCGGCCAACTGCTCGGGCTGCACGCCAGAGGCCTCGAGCACTACCGAGCCCGAGACCTCGGCGGCCAGGGCCCGCAGCCTGGGCACCAGGGCGCTCAGGGCGTCCGGGCTGAATTCATCGAGCAACACCCCATCGGCACCGGCATGCACGGCGGCCAGGGCCTCGGCGTCGGTCTCGGCTTCAACGATCACCCGCGCCGGCCAGGGGGCAGCGGCCCGCACGGCCGCCACGGCGGCAGCCACACCACCGGCCCAGGCCAGATGGTTCTCCTTGAGCATGGCGGCATCGTCGAGGCCCAGGCGGTGGTTGATGCCACCACCGCAGCGCACCGCATACTTCTCGAGCACGCGCAGACCGGGCGTGGTCTTGCGGGTGTCGGCCAGGGCCACGCCTGTGCCCGCGAGCCGGGCCACCAGGGCCGCGGTGGCGGTGGCGATGCCGCTGAGCCGCATGGCCAGGTTGAGCGCCGTGCGTTCGCCAGCCACCAGGGCAGCCGCCGGGCCCTGCAGATCCAGCAGACATTGACCGGCTTCGACGGGCTCCCCGTCCTGCACCAGCAGACGCACCGAGACCGCCGAATCGAGCAGGGCAAACAGGGGAGCCACCAGCACCCCACCACAGAAGACCCCGGCGGCCTTGGCGATCCAGCGGGCCTGCCCCTGGGCCCCGGCCAGGGCCGGGGCGCTGAGGTCACCGCGGCCCAGATCCTCGGCCAGCCAGTCGGCCAGCTGCTGACGCAACTGGGGAGTCAGCACCAGGCTGGGGTCGGCCATGGAATGTCTCAGAGCCAGTAGCCCATGGGCAAGCGCGGGTCGACCCTGGTTGCCTGAGGCCAGGCGCCGAAACGCTCCAGCACCCCGACCAGCAGATCGCCCAGGCTCGTTTGGCGCTTGAGCTCATCACGGGCAGCCCACTCGGCCGCCTCGATCTCGGACTCCTTCAGGTCGAGGGCCTCGAGCAGGCTGCGATAGGCCTGTTTCTCGGCTGGGTTGATCGGAGCATCGTCTTCAGGACGCTGGTTGATGCTGATCATCTGCAGGGCGAGCTTGACGGCCAGCTGCCGCTCGTCGGCATCACCGAGAGCCGCCACGAGGGCCTTGAGATCGTCCTGCGGCAGATGGTCAACCGCCAGCGCCCGCACCGCGTCGACCGCGTGGGGATCGGACCCATCGAGCAGCAGCAGGCGTGCCACAACCTTTTCGAGCAGCTGCCGCTCATCAAGGGCAAAGTCACCGTCGGCCCAGGCCACCCAGCAGACGATGCGCAACAGCGCCCGCTGCGGCGGGGTCAGGCCCTCCAGAGGGTTGGAGCCACCGGCGCTGCGATCCGTGTCCATGGAGCATCAATCGGCATGTCGCCACCCATTGTCGTGGTGCGTGGCGGCAGATCGACCGCTTCACTTGCCGATGCAGAAGCGCGAGAAGACCCGATCGAGCACGGCCTCTGTGACCTCCTCGCCGGTGATCTCCCCAAGGGCGCGCACGGCGGCCCGCAGATCAATCGTCCAGAAATCCCAGGGCAACCCCTGCTCGGCAGCCTCCAGTGAGCGCTCCAGAGCCGCGGCGGCGGCGGCGGCCAGATCCCGTTGGCGTTCGTTGAGGGCCACCTGCAGGCCCTGGAGATCGGCAGCGCCACAGCAGCGCAGCAGCGCTGTCTCCAGGGCTTCGATGCCCTCGCCGTGGCGGGCACTGATGCACACCTGGGCGGGCGCACGGTCGCCATCGGGCGGGGCAACCAGACCGCAGGGCAGACCTGCGGCATCGGCCTTGTTGCCCACCAGCAGCAGGGGCGAGCCGTCGGGCACCTGGTCGCGCAGCGCCTGGTCTTCATCGCACCAGCCGTGGCTCAGGTCGAAGAGCAGCAGCACCACATCGGCACTGGCCAGGGCCTGACGCGACAGCGCGATGCCCAGCTGCTCGACCGGATCACCGCTGTCGCGGATGCCGGCCGTGTCCAGCAGGGTGAGCGGCACCCCGCCCAGCACCAACTCACTCTCGAGCAGATCACGGGTGGTGCCCGGCAGGTCGGTGACGATGGCGCGCTCACGCCGGCTCAGGCGATTGAGCAAGCTCGATTTGCCCACATTGGGCCGGCCCACGATCGCCACCCGCAGCCCCTGGCGCAGCACTGCACCCTGGGCAGCGGCATCGACCAACCGCAACAGGCTGTTGCGACTGGCCTCCAGCTCGGCCGTGACGGCGGCGCCGTCGAGGGGGGGCAGGTCCTCCTCGAAATCGACCCGCGCCTCAAGCTCGGCCAGCTGGTCAAGCAGCCGGGCGCGCAGGGCGCCGATCTGCCGCTGCAGACCGCCATCGAGCCCGGCCATGGCCAGCTGGGCCGCCCGACGGCTGCGGGCTGCGATCAGCTCGCTGACCGCTTCGGCCCGGGTGAGATCCAGGCGTCCATTGAGAAAGGCCCGCTGACTGAACTCTCCCGGCAGGGCCCGCCGGGCGCCGACAGCGAGCACCAGCTCGAGCACCCGACCCACCGCCACCACACCACCGTGCCCATGGAACTCGACCACGTCCTGGCGCGTGAAGCTGCGGGGTGCGCGCATCAGCAACAGCAGGGCTTCATCGATGCGCTCGCCGGTGTCCGGATCGACCACGTGGCCATACACAATGCGGTGGCTGTCCCAGGGCTGGTCCCCCGGGGCCACAAACAACCGACGGGCGATCGCCTCGGCCTCGGGACCCGAGAGCCGCACAATCGCCACGCTGCCCTCGCCCGGGGCCACGGCAGTGGCGATGGCCGCAATGGTGTCGGTGCTGTTGAAACGCAAATGCCGTCAGGCCCTGGGACCCTCCCAGTCTTGAACCCCATGGGGCACGTGGGAGGCTTGCCGCGTCAGGAGCCGGCCAGGCCCGGAAACACCATCAGATCGATGTGGCCGCCGACCGGATGGCGCCACTCGCGAAACTCGTCGGCCAGGGCCTGGTGCTCGCCCTGCAACGAAAGCGCCTGCAGGTCCTGCAGACGCTGGTGCACGAGGTCAAGGGTGTTGTCGATCAGTTGAGCGGCCTGTTCAGAGGTCATGGCAACTGCAGCGGTGGCTCCCTTGTAACCAGTGCACAGCTGCCGAGCTGTAGTGATGGTCACCCATCACAACGGTGTGGGCAGATCCGCACGCCTCGCATCGCAAAGCGGGGGCGCTTCAATGGATTGAGGGCAACCAACCAGATTGACGCGCCACAAGCACCGGTCTCTGAGCAAGATGTGTGGCTGGCTGCCGTTGCAGCCAGCGTTGCAACTGTGGAAGCATCAACGACTGCGCCAGAAACTGACGCTTGGCGTCTGGCTCTCGATCATTCCCTTCACCATCGCGGGGTCCAGCCTGGCGCTCTGGAATGCCCACAACATGGTGACCAGGCAATGGGAACGGCGTTCCCTCAAAGACCTGGAACTGATCAACGGGATCACTACCACCTGGGACAAAAGCACTCTTGATTTTCTGACCTACCTGGCCGATCAAGACGAAATCAAAAACCTCGACGCCAGCGCAAGCTCCAAAGAACTCCGCAATAGCCAGAAGAGCTCAAGATATTACAACCTGCTCGTCTTCAACACCGAAGGGCAAGTGATTGCCAATACCAAGGCGAACCAGGTGGGCGATCAGGCCCATCTACCAACACCCGAGGTCATCCGAAAAGAAGCCTGGTTTGAGAGTGCCATGGCAGGCGTCTCCAAATCCTGGCTCACGCTTTATGACACCTCTGACCACGCCTTCGCCATCAGCGCCGTACCCATCCGACCCCCCAATGGAGACAGGCGAAGCCGACCAATTGGGGTTCTTGCAGCCCAGATTCGATTGAGCCGGCTCGATGCCACGAGCGGAATCGGCTCGGTCTTCTCCGCCACGGGCAACGCCCAGAGCAACACCGACACCTTGATCGACCTAGACAAAGGACTGCACAAAGGCATCGCCGCTCTGCTGATCCTGGCCCCCGGGGGCGTGCATTTCATCGGCCACCCCGGCATGCCAGAGCACTACCGAAAAGGCATGCTCGATACCAAGCAAACCAGGAAAAGCCGCTGGTGGCCTGTCATCGAAGCCGCCCTGAAACCGGGTAGTACCAAAGAGACACGGGTGCTGAACATTGACGGCACCGATTTTGTCCTGGCCATCAGGCGAGATTCGCCATCACGCTCGGCCGCTCTGCTGATCGATCAAGACACAAAATTCAGAAATGTCAACACACTGTTTGCCTGGTTCTGGCTGGTCAACCTGATCGCACTTGGCCTCAGTTCGATTGTGATCTATCGCATCTGTGGCGCCCTGTCGCAACCCGTCGACCAGGCCGGTGAAGCGCTGGCCGCCATCAGCCAGGGTCACTTCGACATCAAATTACCTGAAGAGTCGAGCGACGTAGGTCGTCTCTTCAATTATATCAACCAGGCCTCCGACCAACTGAAGCACTACCTGCAGGAATCGACGCACCATGCCATCACCGAAGCCCAGCTCTGCCAGGCCCGTCGCATTCAAGACGACTTTCTGATCAAAGACCTGCCCAACCGGCGCGAAATCAGCCTGGCCGCCTCGTTTGATCCCGCCTATGAAATCGGCGCCGACTGGTACGACGCCATCGCCCTCGACGACACGGTGTTCTTCGTCGTTGCCGATGTTTGCGACAAGGGCATCCCATCAGCCTTGTACATGTCGGTATTTCGCTCGTTGCTCCGCCACAACATCATCAATGAGTTCAACGACAACAACGACCCCGCCACAACCATCCTCAACGCGTTATCCGGAGTCAATCGCTACATGGCGAAGACCCATGGCATGACGGCCATGTTTGCCACCGTGTTCGTGGGGGGCTACACAGTCGGTACGCGACAGCTGAACTACATCGTGGCTGGCCATGAAGCTCCCCTGGTCCTGCACGATCAACAGACTGAGACGCTGACCCTGGGAGGTCCGGCGGTGGGGCTGTTCCATGATTGTGTGTTCAAACCCCAGCGCTGCCAGCTGGACCCCGGCTCGATCCTGCTGGCCTACAGCGATGGCCTGCCCGATTCCCGCAACCCCGAGGGAACCGCCTTGGGCAATGAACGCATCCGAACCATTCTCAACGAACGCAACTCGAAGGACTGGACTGCCTCCGAACTGCTGCAGCGGCTCCGCCAGGCAGCACTCGATCACATGAACACCGGCGATCAGTTCGACGACCTCACGCTGATGACCGTCAAGATCGAATCGAGCGGCCCAGCGGCCTGATTCGGCCCCAGGCAGGCTGCCAACCCAGGCCACAAATGTAACGTTGTCGCGGTCTGTTGCGCTCTGCGGCAGGTGCCCACAAACTGGGACCTGATCACACGTGTCCCATGCCGACGTTCAAGCGCACCAGCTGCGTGGCGCTCTCATTGAGCAGCCTGCTGGCCTCTGCCACCCTGACCCCAGCCCTGGCCGCACCGGCCCAGCCGAGTGGTCAGGTTGACGTGCGTGACCACAACATCAGCATGGCCCAGGTGATTGAGGCCCAGAAGAACTGGTGCGCCGGACTGCTGAAGATCAGCCAGGCCTATGCCAGCGGGGGCATCAAAGCGGCCACGACAACCGCCGAAGCCGTCATCGACCAGGCCTACGCCTACCAGTACGGACCGGTTGCGTTCAAACCGACCCTGACCTCTGGCAGCCAGACCTTCAGGGCCACCCGTGAGGGAGCCCTGGCCTACTTTGTGGGAAACAATCCCAGATTTCCCAACGACAAGGGCTTCGCACTCAAGCCCTGGCGCACCTGCAGGGCGGTGAACGCGGTGATCCAACTGAATGGACCGTCGGCCGTCACCATGGGCAACGTGATCTTGACCGACGCCAAGGGTGATACCACCAAAGTCGACAAGACTTGGAAGTTCGAAAAGGAATCAAACGGCACGATCAGAATCCTGCTGCATCACTCCTCCTTGCCGTTTCAGGGCTGAGCCAGGGCGTCAGCCGATCCCGGTACGGGCGATGTCGAGCACATCCGCCATCGAGCGGATCTGATTGAGGGTGCTGCCCAGCTGGGTGGCACTCTGCAGCTCGACCCTCAGGTCGATGCGTGCCGGCTTGCCGGGACTGGTGCGCACGCGGGCATCGCTCACGTTGATGCGGTGGTCCGACAGCCGCATCAAAATGTCCTTGAGCACACCCACCCGGTCAAGCACCTCAATGCGCAACTGCACCGGGTAACGGCGTTGCTGGGCTTCGCTGGCGGGGTTCCAACGCACCGGCAAGCGCCGCGCCACCGGGATCTGCTCGACATTGCCGCAGTCCTGCCGGTGAATGGTGATGCCGTGGTTGCCGAGGGAGACCGATCCCACGATGGGCTCCCCCGGCAGCGGGCTGCAGCAGCCCCCAAGGCGGTAATCAAGGCCCTCAAGCCCGAGGATCGGGCTGGCCACACCGGCGCCATGGGCATGCAGCGGCGGCTGGTGGGTGAGATGTTCGGCCTGGGCGACCACACCAGCCGCCACCTCCTCGTTGCTCTTGGGGGGCGCCTCAGCCACCGTGGCCAGGCGGATCTCCTCCCGCAGGCGATTGAGCACCTGGTGCAGGGTGACGCCACCGAAACCCAAGGAGGCCAGCAGGTCTTCGGTACTCACAAGGTTGCAGCGGCGTGCCACCTGGGCCATGGCATCGCCGTTGAGCAGGGCATCGAAACCATCGCGGCCCAGTTCACGCTCGAGCATGGTGCTGCCGCGCGCGATGTTCTCATCGCGATGGCTCTTCTTGTACCACTGGCGAATGCGGTTGCGCGCCGTGGGTGTGGCCACGAAGTTGAGCCAGTCGAGGCTCGGGTGAGCCATCTTGGCCGTGATCACCTGCACGAAGTCGCCGTTCTGCAGCGGGGTGGCGAGGGGGCAGAGACGATCGTTGATGCGCACTCCCTGGCAGTGGTTGCCCACCTCAGAGTGAATGCGGTACGCGAAGTCGACCGCGGTCGATCCCTTGCGCAGGCCCACCACGTCGCCCTTGGGGGTGAACACGAACACCTCTTCGTCGAAGAGGTCCTCCTTGATCGAGCGCAGAAAGTCGCCGCTGTCTTCGCCGACGCCGTCCTTCTGCCAATCGACGAGCTGCCTGAGCCAGTTGAAGCGCTCGGCATCGGCTTCCGATGCAGCCGGTGACCCTCCCTCTTTGTACTTCCAGTGGGCGGCGATGCCGTATTCGGCCACCTGGTGCATGTCGCGGGTACGGATCTGCACCTCGATCGGGCGATGGCGACCGATCACCGCCGTGTGCAGCGACTGGTAGCCGTTGGGCTTGGGCAGGCCGATGTAGTCCTTGAAGCGCCCGGGGATGGGCCTGAAGGTGTCATGCACCACCGCCAGGGCCCGGTAACAACTCTCGAGATTGGGACAGAGGATGCGCAGGGCCGCCACGTCGTAGATCTCGTGGAAGGCCTTCTGCTGGCGCTGCATCTTGCTCCAGATGCCATAAAGGTGCTTGGGCCGGCCGCTCACCTCGATGTCACCCAGCCCCACCGCCGCCAGGCGATCACGCAGCAGTTGCACCGTGACCCCGAGCCGCTCCTCACGCTCACTGCGCTTGGTGGCGACCTGCTGCTGCACGTCGCGGTAGGCCTCGGGTTCGAGGATCTTGAAGGCCAGATCCTCCAGCTCCCACTTGAAACGGCCGATGCCCAGGCGATTGGCCAGGGGGGCGTAGATCTCGCGGGTTTCGCGGGCGATGCGCTGCTGCTTTTCGGGCTTGAGGGACCCCAGGGTGCGCATGTTATGGAGCCGGTCGGCCAGTTTCACCAGCACGACGCGGATGTCGCTGGCCATCGCCAGGAACATGCGGCGCAGGTTTTCGGCCTGGGCTTCGGTCTTGTTGGTGAAATGAATCCCGCCGAGCTTGGTGACACCCTCAACCAGGGAGCGCACCTCGGCGCCGAAATGGGCTTCGACGTCGTCGGGCGTGACCGCCGTGTCTTCCACCACATCGTGGAGGAAACCCGCGGCGATCACACCGGCACTGGCCCCGATGTCGCGCAGCAGATCGGCCACCGCCACCGGATGGCAAATGTAGGGCTCACCGCTGGCGCGGAACTGCCCCTCATGCAGCTGATAGGCAAAGTCGAACGCCGAAGCCAGCAGGGCCTCGGCGTCGGTGGGGCAGCTCTCACCGGCGCCTGGCGGCACATGCTCGATGCAGCGCTGCAGCCAGTCGGGCAGGGGGATGCCGTAATCGGAGGGCGCAGAGATCGTCAGACGCCCCCGCTGCGGGCTGGGCTCCTGGGAAGCAGACGGCAGCGGAGACGAGCCGGCAGTCACCAACACTGCCGCTTCGGCCTTGAGGGCCGTATCCGGTACCGCTCTGAGCATCCCGGCCTGCAATTATCCCCATCGTATGCAGCAGGGCGCAGCATGGGTCCGTTGTGCGGATCCGCCGATCCCATGGAGAGCCGACCGGTGCTGCAGCTGCGGGATCTGGTGGTGCGCTATCCGGGCGCCCGGGCCGCCACCCTCAGCGGACTGAATCTGGAGCTGGCTCGCGGCCAACGGCTGGCCCTGGTGGGTCCCTCAGGATGCGGCAAGAGCACGGTGGCGCGGGCGGTGCTGCAACTGCTGCCGCCGGGCAGCCTGTGCCGGGGGGAGCTGCGGCTCGCCGGCCACGATCCACGCCAGCTGCCGGCGGCCGGGCTGCAGCGGCTGCGGGGTGAAGCGGTGGGCCTGGTCTTTCAGGACCCCATGACGCGGCTCAACCCGCTGCTGACCATCGGCGAACACCTGCGCGACACCCTGGCGGCCCACAGGCCCAAAGAGGCCAGCCAGGCCCTGCGGCAACGGGCCGAAGCGCTGCTCACCCGGGTGGGAATCGCCCCGGCCCGCTACGGCAGCTACCCGCACGAATTCAGTGGCGGCATGCGGCAACGGGTGGCGATTGCCCTGGCCATGGCCCTGAGGCCCCAGCTGGTGATTGCCGACGAACCCACCACCAGCCTCGATGTCGCGGTGGCGGCCCAGGTGATGGGCGAACTCACCAGCCTCTGCCGCGAATGCGGCAGCGCCCTGTTGCTGATCAGCCACAACCTTGCACTGGCGGGCCAGTGGTGCGATCAGATCGCCGTGCTTGAACACGGTCAACTGGTCGAGCAGGGTCCGGCGCGCGCCCTGCTGCTGGCCCCACGCTCAGCCCTGGGGCAACGGCTCGTCGCCCGGGCACGGGCCCTGGAAGGGAGTCGCAGCGCCTCCCCCGCCACTGCAGCACCCCTGCTGCAGATCGCGAATCTGCGCTGCTGGCACCGGTTGGGCGGTCCGCCCTGGAAACCCCGCTGGCTGCCGGCGGTCGATGGGGTCAGCCTGACGCTCCAGGCCGGCGAAACCGTCGGACTCGTGGGCGCCTCTGGCTGCGGCAAGAGCACCCTGTGCAGGGCGCTCATGGGCCTGGCCGCCATCCGGGGCGGCAGCGTGCAGCTGCAGGGCCAGAACCTGCTGACCAGCCGCGGGCGCGCGCGGCGGGCCCTGCGGCGCCGCATCCAGATGGTGTTTCAGGATCCCCTAGCGTGCCTGAACCCCCAGATGCGAGTGGGTGATGCAATCGCCGATCCGCTGCTGATCCACGGCCTGGCCAGCCGCCACCAGGCCAGGTCACGGGCCCGGGAGTTGCTGCAGGCCGTGGGCCTCGAGCCTGCCGAGCAGTTCGAGCAGCGGCTGCCCCGCCAGCTTTCGGGCGGTCAGCAGCAACGCATTGCGATCGCCCGGGCCCTGATCCTGGAACCGCAGGTGCTGCTGTGCGACGAGAGCGTCAGCATGCTCGATGCCGAGGTTCAGGCCGAGATCCTGGGGTTGCTGCGCAGCCTCCAGCAACAACTGGGTCTGGGTCTGCTGTTTGTAACCCATGATCTGGCGGTGGCCAGCGGTTTCTGCCACCGGGTGATCGTGCTTGATGGCGGCCGCATCGTCGAAGAAGGACCGGGGGCAGATCTGCTGTTGAAACCCCAGGCCGCGATCACCCGCACCCTGGTCAACGCCTGCCCGAGATTGCCACGCAACTGAGGAGAGCGTGTCGTTGTGCCAACGCTGACAGGCACAACTGAGCCACAGCTGGGAAAATAAAACCAAACCCATCGGCCCGGCATCCGCACGATGCCGCTGCTCCTGGGCTGACGCCGCAACATCTGAGGCGTTGAGGCACTGCAACGTCCGCTTCTCAACCGAACGCATCGAATCACGACGATGGTCAACCCATTCGACTTCACGTTTTCAGATCTCATTTCTGGCTACGTGACGCACTACGACGCCGAGAATCGCAGCATTGACCTCCGCACCTCCGATGGGCGCGACTACAACGCCGTGCTGACGGGGAACACCTATGCCAAACAAACCCAGAATCTCGGCGAAGGCTGGCAAGACCGCACTGGAGATCTGGAGCGGCTGCTGACGCCAGGTCGCATGGTTTTTGTTTATGGAACCTTCTTTCCAGAGGAGACCACCAGCTTCGAAGTCAATTTCATCGTCTTTGCCAACGAAGCTGAGAATGATTACCGCTATCTCGAACCCGGTTGGTGGACACAACAGATCGATCAGATCGGCTCCTCTTACCTGAAATGGCAGTTCCAATCACCGGAACAACCGATTGATTACAAGAACTACCGCACACTGATCAGTCTCACCGGTGGCAAACAAGAGCAGGACTACCTTCAGGAAACCGATACCATTTCACGCCTGGTCTACGGCATGGCGTCGGCCTACATGCTGACCGGCAAAGACGAATTCCTGGAAGCCGCAGAAAAGGGAACAGATTATTTGCGCGACAAGATGCGTTTCGTTGATACCGATACAGACATGATCTATTGGTATCACGGCATCAAGGTGAGCAGCAGCGGCCAGGAGCAAAAACTGCTGGTTTCAGAATTTGGCGATGACTACAACTGCATTCCCGCCTACGAACAGATCTACGCCCTGGCAGGTCCCGTACAGACCTACCGACTCAATGGCGACCCCCGAATTCTCGACGATGCCGACAAAACTCTTGATCTGTTTGATGCCTATTTCAAAGACCATGAAAAAGGAGGCTACTATTCACATATTCATGCCGTGACATTAAGCCCCCACGAAGAATCGTTGGGACGCAACAAAGCCAAAAAGAACTGGAACTCGGTCGGCGACCACGCTCCCGCCTATCTGATCAACCTGTGGCTGGCAACCAAAGATGCGCGACATGCCGCGATGCTGGAAGACACGTTCGACACCATCTGCAGCCATTTTCCTGACTATGACGAAAGCCCCTTCGTGCAGGAGAAATTCTTCGACGACTGGTCAAAAGACCAGCAGTGGGGATGGCAGCAAAACCGGTCTGTTGTTGGACACAATCTGAAAATTGCCTGGAACCTGATGCGATTCCAGGCCGTCAAACCGAAGCAAGTCTATCTCGATCTCGCCAACAAGATCGCCAGCCTGATGCCGACCGTGGGCTACGACAAACAGCGATTCGGCTGGTACGACGTGGTCGAGCGCATTCTCAAACCCGGCCAACGCTTCCATCGCTATGCCTGGCACGATCGCAAGGCATGGTGGCAGCAGGAGCAAGGGATTCTTGCCTATTTAATTCTGAACGGACATCTGCCCGAAAACAGTGACTATCGGAAATACGCCGATGAGTCGGCAGCGTTTTACAACGCGTTTTTCCTCGATCACAATGATGGTGGAGTTTATTTCAATGTGCTGGCCAATGGAATTCCCTATCTGCTTGGCACAGAACGCTTCAAGGGCAGTCACTCGATGAGCGCCTACCACTCCACCGAACTCTGTTTCCTGTCGACGGTGTACATCGATCTATTGATCAAGAAACGGCCGCTCGATCTGCATTTCAAACCGCTTCCCAACGGCTTCAAGGACCGCATCCTTCACGTTGCACCCGACATGCTTCCTGAAGGCAGCGTGACAATCACCCAGTGCACCATTGACGGGAGCAACTACAGCGACTTCGACGCCGCTGGACTGTTTGTCCGCCTGCCAGACTCCAAGGACCGCCTGAAAGTCCAGGTCACATTGACTCCCGTTCATTGAGCCGACATCAGCTTGATCTGAACCAAGCCCCGAACAACCAACCGCATTTCTCACGAACACTCCACGACGCGACAGAACATGCAGATCTCCAAAAGCCAACTACACGACTGGCTTGTCATTCATATTGAAGGCCAGGTTGATTCAAAAACCTCATCGCAGCTTAATGACTATCTTGCTCAGGAGCTCGACGACGCCACAAGCATTGCCCTTGATCTGAGACAAGTGCCGTTCATGTCAAGCGCCGGGTTACGGACGCTTCTATTGCTTTATCGACGTGTTGAAACCTCCGGCGCGGCCCTGGCACTCGTGGGGCTCGCCGCAGAGATCGCAGACACGATGAAGGTGACAGGTTTCTACGATTTTTTCATCGTCCTGCCTGATCTGGATTCTCTTCAAACAGCAAACAAAGCTTCATAAATGGACCGCATTGATTCACTGCCCACCGACAACATCTGTGGGCTACGTGTACGCCCCGGCAAACCGCTGCCTTTCGGGGTTTCACATGTTCCGGGTGGCCTCAATTTCTCGGTCTACACCTCAGCTGGAGAACGCTGCACCCTGGTGCTGTTTCACCAGGGTGCACCAGAGCCGTTTGCCGAGCTTCCCTTTCCCAGTCATTACCGGATCGGTGACGTCTTCTGCATGGTCGTCTTCGGGCTTGACTTCGAAGATCTGGAATACGGATTCAGAATCGATGGGCCCTATCACCCCGAGAAGGGCGATCGCTTTGACCCCACGCAGATCCTGATGGATCCCCATGCCCGCCTGATCGCAGGGCGCGACGTGTGGGGCCAGGATCCAAATTGGCAGCGTCCTTACCCTTACAGGGCCAGGGTCAGTCTTGATGACTTCGATTGGCAGGGCGAACGACCGCTGGAGATTCCAATGCAGGATCTCGTCATCTACGAAACCCATGTGCGCGCTTACACCCAGTCGCCCACAGCTGAAACAGCGCATCCCGGCACCTACGCAGGTCTGGTCGAAAAGATTCCCTACCTCAAGCAACTTGGTATCAATGCCATCGAGCTGATGCCGGTATTTGAGTTCGACGAGTTTGAGAACTCACGTCTTCATCCAGATACTGGCGAACGTCTCTACAACTTCTGGGGTTACAGCACAGTTGGATTCTTTGCTCCCAAGGCCGGCTACGCCGCAACAGGCAAAAGCGGAATGCAGGTGGATGAGTTCAAGCAACTTGTCAAATCATTTCACAAGGCCGGCATTGAGGTGATCCTTGATGTTGTCTTCAACCACACAGCTGAAGGCAACGAACGGGGACCAACCCTCTCATTCAAAGGACTCGACAATAAAACCTACTACATGCTGACCCCTGAGGGGTATTACTTTAACTTCAGCGGCACCGGCAACACACTCAATTGCAACAACCCCATCGTTCGATCGTTGGTGCTGGATTGCCTGCGCTATTGGGCGTCTGAGTATCACATTGATGGCTTCCGCTTCGATCTTGCCACCATCCTTGGTCGCGATCCATGGGGCGCACCGCTCTCCAATCCGCCACTGCTGGAATCGCTGGCATTTGACCCGATCCTGTCATCGTGCAAATTGATTGCCGAAGCCTGGGATGCCGGTGGCCTCTACCAGGTCGGCACGTTTCCAGCATTTGGCCGCTGGGCCGAATGGAATGGGCTGTACCGCGACAGCGTGCGTCGCTACCTCAAAGGCGATGCCGGAATGGTCGGGCAGATCGCTCAACGGGTTCTGGGATCGCCAGATCTTTACCGTATGAGCGGACGTGCGCCGGCAACATCCGTCAATTTCATCACCTGCCACGACGGCTTCACGCTTGCCGATCTGGTCTCTTACAACGACAAACACAACGAGGCCAATGGGGAGTGGAACAGAGACGGGGGTGATGACAACCACAGCTGGAACTGTGGGGCAGAAGGCTGGACAGAAGACCTCGGCATTCAGCAGTTGCGTCGTCGGCAGATGATGAATGCGTTTGCCGTTCTGCTGACCAGCCGCGGCACACCGATGCTGTTGATGGGTGATGAATTCGGTCGTTCCCAGCACGGCAACAACAACGCCTACTGCATCGACTCCCCGCTCACCTGGGTCGACTGGACTCTGTTGAAGAGCAATGCCGACCTGCAGGCGATGGTGCAGGCCCTGATCGCATTCAGGCATCAGCATCCTGCCCTGCGGGTGAACCGTTTTGACGGACCACCCAGCAGCCTGCTGCCCTGCTCCAGCTTCCACGGGCCGACGGCCTGGCAGCCGGACTGGTCCGGCGAATCACGCCAACTGGCCTGGATGCTGAGTTGCGATCACCAGACTCCGGCGGGTGATCCCGCTGTCGACATTGTCTATGTGGCCACCAACATGGCGCACTTTGCCAGCTGGTTTGCGCTACCGGCAGCGCCCGAGGGCTATGGGTGGCAACTCTGTTTCAACACAGGTGACAACCAACAGCCAATTCTCAGGGATCAACCCAGAATCGACTCTGGGCTGCTCGTTGGTGAGCGCTCTGTTGTGATTCTGCAGGCCACACCTTTGCCGACACCCATGGGGTGATGGCTATGACCAACCGACTGTTTTCCCCCAAAGCACCATGAGCCTGACGATCGAATCGATCAGCCACCCCAGCCACCACCTGATCAACCTCAGTGGTGAGGTCGACACCAAAACCGCGACGAGCCTGATGGATGCGCTCGCCGAGCTTGAACTGGCAGCACTCCTCGAGCTACGCATCGACATGGCCGATGTGGCATTTCTGAGCAGTGCCGGCCTGCGGGCCTTGCTCTTTGCCAAACAGAAAATGCCCTACGAGTCACGTCTTGTCGTGATCGGTGCCAACACCGCCATTGTGGAAGTGATCACCAAAACCGGCCTGACCGAAGCTGTGACACTTGTGGCCGACGTCAGTCTTCTCAGCTGAGAGCGGATCGCCATGGGTGAACCCGAACCCATGACCCCACTGGCCTCGCTTGATCGCGAGGCTGTGATGGAGTCATGGGATGAGATCCAGTCGTTTGTGGCCGAGCAGGGCGAACAGCTGCTGGGGTCAAGCCCAGCTCTCTACAAGCTCAGGCTCGCCACCGAGGAGTTGCTGTCGAATGTGATTCGCTATGCACCGGCAGATCGCGACGAGACCCAAGCAACATTGCATCTCTGGCTGACCTTTCTCCATGGGGAGCTTCAAGGCAAACCGGCCCTGATTCTGCAACTGGAAGACAACGGACCGGCCTTCGATCCCCAACTCGATCGGGAGCGCCAGATCGACACCACGCAACCGATTCAGGAGCGGCCCATCGGCGGGCTGGGACTGTTTCTGGTGCAGCAGTCGGTCGACCATGTCGACTATGCGTGGAGCAACCAACGCAACCGCTACCGGCTGTTCATGTGGTTGCCCGAGCCGTCACCAGCGTGAGCGACACCCACCCTGCTGCAGCGGTCCCGCTGAAGCAACGCTCGGGTGACGTGCTGATCACCCCAGGATCCACCAGGAGGCCTTGAGGAAATAGTCCTCATCCTCGTACTCGACCAGGGAGCCGCCGTTGTGGTCAACAAAGTCGCGGCTAACCACCTCGAAACCCGCCTCACGGGCGTGCCTGGCAACCGCATCGACATCGGCCGCCGCCGCCGTACCCATGACCTGCTGCAGATCAGGGTCCTGGCGAACGGCCGCGATGAACAGCTGCAAGGCGTCTGCTGACATGGGCGTGGGGCTCATCAAGGGTTGTTGGAGTCTGGATCGTCAGCCGACGGATTCGGGCTGCTGACGCCGGCGCGGCGGCGCAGCAGGGCCAGCAACGTCTCCAAGACAGGGGGCAAGGGGGCCTGACACACCAGGCGCTCACCCGTGATCGGATGGTCAAGACCAAGCTGCACTGCATGCAGGGCCTGACCCGGCAACGCCAGCGGCAGGTTGCGGCAGCGCGAGTAGACCGGATCACCCAGAATCGGATGGTTCATGTGGGCGCAATGCACCCTGATCTGGTGGGTGCGGCCGGTGTCGAGCTTGAAGCGCAGCAAGGCGTAGTCGCCCAGACGCTCGAGCACGCGCCAATGGGTGCAGGCATGCCGGCCGCTCGCATCGCTCACCACCGCATATTTCTTGCGATCAACCGGATGACGCCCGATCGCACCGATGATCGTGCCGTGGTCGGCCGACGGCTGACCGTGCACCACCGCCAGATACTCGCGGCTGGCGATGCGCTGTTGGATCTGCACCTGCAGCCGCACCAGGGCCAGCTGGCTCTTGGCCACGACGATGCATCCGGTTGTGTCCTTGTCGAGGCGGTGCACGATCCCCGGCCGCAGTTCACCGCCGATGCCCGGCAGGTCGGGGCAGTGATGCAGCAGGCCATTGACCAGGGTGCCGTCCTTGTTGCCCGGCGCCGGGTGCACCGTGAGACCTGCGGGTTTGTTGAGCACGATCAGATGCGCGTCTTCAAACAGCACGTCGAGGGGCATCGCCTGGGGCACCAGGTACTCCAGGGGCTCGGGCGGCGGCATCCAAAGCTCGACCACATCACCCGTGCGCAGGGGTGTCTTGGCGCGGCCCGTGCTGCCGTTGACCCTCACATACCCCGCGTCGATGAACTTCTGAATGCGGGCGCGGCTCTGCTCGGGGCGTTGGCTCACCAGCCACCGGTCGAGCCGCATCGGCAGGGGCCTGGGGTAGCTGAGCGTCAGCAGCTCGCCTTCGCCCTCTCCAAACTGCGTTGCGCGGTTTTCCGTGGTCATTGCATCGACCGTACAGAGCAACCCAAGGGCCCCACTCGACCAACGCGCACCGCTCAGCGCGGGCGCGGCGCTGACGCATCGAGGTCTGCCGGATCCTGCAGGGAGCCGGGCAGTTCAAGGGCGATCGAGCCCAGCCGAGCGCAGCGGTAGTCATCGAGCAGCTTGGTGGCCATGCGGGTGGTGTCGCCGCTGGTGTGCCGCGCCGCAGCGTCGATGAGCCAGGTCTCGCCGTCGGGACCGCCCTGGCTCAGTCGGCCCAGCCCGATGCCATAACGCTCCTGCAGCAGATCGGCCGCCACGCCGGCACCCGGCACCGCAGCCAACTGGGCCAACAAGTGCACAAACGCCACCGCCACCGCCTCGCTGTCATAGGCCGCCTGGCCGATGTCATCACAGAGGGCCAGTCGCAGGGCCGCCAGCTGGTCGTCAAGCCGGGGGGGCAGCACACCAGGGGCATCGAGCAGATCAAGCGCCTGGCCCAGCCGCACCCAGCGCAGGCTGCGGGTGACGCCGGCGCGCCGAGCGCTGTCGACCACCTTCTGACGCACCAACCGGTTGATCAGAGCCGATTTGCCCACGTTGGGGAAACCGAGCATCAGCGCCCGCACTGGCCGTGGCTTCATGCCGCGGCCGGTGCGTCGGGCATTGAGCGCTTCGCCGGCGCGAATGGCCGCCTGTTGCAGCTGCTTGACGCCCGTGCCCGACTTGGCATCACACCACCACACCTGCTGGTCATGCTCACGGAACCAGGCGCTCCAGCCCTCGCGAACAGCGGCGGGCACCATGTCGAGCCTGTTGAGCACCAACAGATGCAGTTTGCCGTTGATCCAACGCTGCAACCGCGGATGACCGGTCGCCAGCGGGATGCGGGCATCGCGCACTTCGATCACCAGATCCACCTTGCCCAGAGCCTCGTGCAGCGCCTTCTCGGCCTTGGCGATGTGGCCCGGGTACCACTGGATCTGCGGAGTCCCCATTAGGGCACCACCAGCACAGGGCAGGGCGCCAGCTGGATCACCCGGGCAGCGGTGCTGTGCTGGTCTGTTTCGACGGTGATGCCGCGGGTGCCCATGACGATGAGGTCAGCGTTGATCTCGTCGGCAACATCGCCGATCACAAAGGCCGGTTTGCCCTCGCGCTCCAACACCTCACAGGCGACACCGGCCTGCTCGAAGCTAGAGCGGGCCTGATCGAGCAGCTGGGCCACCTGTAGGGGGTCGTCCTCCCCTGACTCAAGCACCGACAGCAACACGAGCCTGCTGTTGGACTGCTGAGCAAGCTTCAAGGCCATGGCCGCCGTGTCTGCAGCCTGACGGCTGCGATCAATGGGCAGGAGAATCGTCTCGAACATGGCCATCTGCTCTGAGGCACCTAATGTCTAGCGTCTACAGGCACAGAGATCACGGTCGCTGCTGATGGGTTGCTGCTGATGGTTCACCGCTAATGGTTCAACGCAGATGGCTCGCCACCCATGAGCATCCCTGAAGGAGGAGCGGCCAGAAGGCTGCGCGCTCTGCGGCTGAGCAACTGGCGACTGCTCTGGGACAACCGAACACTGGGCGAAAAACTGGTGCTGAGCGTCTGGCTCTCGCTGGTGCCGATTTCACTGGCAACCTCGATGGCCGCCATGGCCACGGTTGAACATCTCACCCTGCAGCAGTTGCGCGTGGAGATGCTGAAACAAGCGCACGAGGTCAACAGAAAATTCAAAATCTGGGAACAGACACATCTGACATCGCTTACATTTCTTTCAAAATTGCGCTCAATCTCCTCACTCAACCCTTCATATTCAGCCCGTGTTCTGTCTTTAGCACATCAGTCTTTCCCACTGACCAGCTTCTTACTCAAAGCACCCGATGGCAGGCTCATTGCCAGCGCCCCTGCAGGACTGCAAAGCAAACGCCTCAACAGTGTCGAACAGCGCGCGCTCTCGGGTCTTGCCACCAACGGCTTATCGAACGATCACAACTCGAACCCAACCTGCCTTGTCAGCAGCGTGCCGGTGCGGCCCTATGCATCTGTTGAACAAGTGCCAATCGGGGTGTTGAGCAGCTGCATCGCGATCAACGACCTCGGGACAATCACCGGTGTCGACGACCTGCGCAAGCATCTCAATCAGGAGACCTCGGGCACGCCGCGTCTTGATCTGACGCGGGGCAAAACGCGGGGCATCGCCGTGTTCAAGGTGCTGCGACCAGGCCTGCTGCTGCTGCTCGAAAGCGAGGGCTACGCCGAGGAGGAGCGGGAGCGAATGCTGGATCCACGGGAAAGCCTGAAGAGTGCCTGGGCACCGTTCATTCGCCTTGCCATGAACCAAAACCGGAACACGGAAGATTTCGCCAAATTCAGGATCAACGGCAAGGTCTATTACGCCGCTATTGAACGTTACAACAACAATCAATCGAGCCTCTTTATCATCGACCAGGAAACGGTTTTCGAAGGCCTCCGTCGATTGTTCGCCTGGCTATGGGTCGGCAACCTTGCGGCCCTGCTCACGAGCTCAGTTGCCATTGTTCGAATCTGCAAAAACCTGTCAAAGCCCATTGACCGCGTTGGCATGGTTCTTGAGCACATCAGCCAGGGCGATTTCAGCCTGGAGCTCCCGGCGGCCCGGGGGGCCCATGGAAAGCTGTTCAGCTATGTGAATCGAGCCTCAGCACAGCTGAAGGCCTACCTGGCAGATTCCGAAGCGCTGACGGTGACCAATGCCCAGCTGCATCAGGCCCGACGGATTCAGGATGATTTTCTGATCCAGAATCTGCCCTGCAGCGAGACCGTCGACCTGGCCGCCAGTTTCAACCCGGCCTATGAAATCGGGGCCGACTGGTATGACGCCATCACGGCCCATCCATTCACCATTGTTGTGGTGGCCGATGTCTGCGACAAGGGTGTTCCATCAGCCCTGTACATGTCGGTGTTTCGCTCGTTGCTGCGGTTGAATCTGCAGCGCGAGTTCAACGTTCCAGACGGCGACGCCGGCAACAAGCTTCGTCAGGCGCTCATCAGCGTGAATCGCTACATGGCCGACAACCATGGCAGCACCGGCATGTTTGCCACGGCTTTTGTGGGCGCCTACGACCCGGGCCAGCACCGTCTGAGCTACGTGGTGGCGGGTCACGAATCGCCCCTGATCCACCAGCGGGGTGTGGTGAGCGAGCTGGCACTGGGCGGACCCGCCCTGGGGGTGTTTGCCCAGGCGACCTTCCAGCCGGGTCACTGCCAGCTTGAGCCTGGGAGCTACCTGCTGGCGTTCAGTGACGGCCTGCCCGATGCGCGCAACAGCCATGGCGATGCCTTCGGGCATGCAAGGGTCAGGGCCCTGTTTGCACAACTGGCTGCCGCCGAGCCCAGCGCCCAGAGCCTGCTCGATGAGGTCAGTGCTGCCGCCTTATCTCACATTGACGAGGCCGAGCAATTTGACGACCTGACCCTGCTGACCCTGCGCGTGCTGAAGCACGGTTAGCGGGCTTGACTGCCCCGCTATGCTCGCGCGGCATTGATTTCTTGACGCGATGGCGAAGCGTTCCCTGGCCAGCCTTTCGGCGGATGACCTGCGCGGCAAGCGCGTGCTGGTCAGGGTCGACTTCAACGTACCGCTCAACGACGCCGGTGCCATCACCGATGACACCCGCATCCGCGCCGCCTTGCCCACGGTCAACGACCTGATCGGCAAGGGGGCCAAAGTGATCCTGTCGGCCCACTTCGGCCGGCCCAAGGGCCAGGTCAACGAGTCGATGCGCCTCACACCCGTGGCTGCCCGTCTGAGCGAGCTGCTCGGCAAGGGCGTGACCAAGACCGACAGCTGCATCGGCCCTGACGCCGAAGCCAAGGTTGCCGCCATGGCCGAGGGCGATGTGGTGCTGCTCGAGAACGTGCGCTTCTTTGCCGAAGAGGAAAAGAATGAACCCGGCTTTGCCGCCCAGCTGGCAGCCCTGGCCGACGTGTATGTGAACGACGCCTTTGGCGCCGCCCACCGTGCCCACGCCTCGACCGAGGGCGTGACCAAGCACCTGCGCCCCAGCGTCGCCGGCTACCTCATGGAGAAGGAGCTTCAGTACCTGCAGGGCGCTATCGACGCGCCCAAGCGCCCCCTGGCGGCGATCGTGGGTGGCTCCAAGGTCAGCTCCAAGATCGGCGTGCTCGAGGCCCTGCTCGACAAGTGCGACAAGATCCTGGTGGGCGGCGGCATGATCTTCACCTTCTACAAGGCCCGCGGCCTGGCGGTCGGCAAGAGCCTGGTTGAAGACGACAAGCTCGAGCTGGCCAAGGAGCTCGAGGCCAAGGCCGCGGCCAAGGGCGTGCAGTTCCTGCTGCCCACCGATGTGGTGCTGGCCGACAACTTCGCCCCCGATGCCAACAGTCAAATCGCCGGTGTGGACGCCATCCCCGACGGCTGGATGGGCCTCGACATCGGCCCCGACTCGGTCAAGGTGTTCCAGGACGCGCTGGCCGACTGCCAGACCGTGATCTGGAACGGCCCCATGGGCGTGTTCGAGTTCGACGCCTTTGCAGCCGGCACCAACGCCATTGCCACCACCCTGGCCGACCTGAGCGGCAAGGGCTGCTGCACGATCATCGGCGGTGGTGACTCGGTGGCCGCGGTCGAGAAGGCCGGCCTGGCCGACAAGATGTCCCACATCTCGACCGGTGGCGGCGCCAGCCTCGAGCTGCTCGAAGGCAAGGTGCTGCCCGGCGTGGCCGCCCTCGACGAGGCCTGATCACCCAGGCCTGCCCCGATCCATCCGTGGTGGCGTTCATCGGCCTGGGCGCCCTGGGCCGTCCCATGGCCGCCAATCTGCTGCGGGCTGGGCATCCATTGCACGTGCACAACCGCACACCCGACGCTGCCAGGCTGCTGCTGGAGGCCGGGGCGCAGTGGGCGGCCAGCCCCGCCAAGGCGGCTGCAGCGGCCCCGTGCCTTTGCCTGTGCCTCAGCGATGACGCCGCGGTCGAGGCCGTCCTGGGGGCCGCGATCGCCGGCCTGAAACCGGGCAGCCTGGTGATCGACTTCTCGACGATCAGCCCTGCCACCAGCCAGTCCATGGCCACGGCGCTTCAGTGCATCGATGTGGCCTACCTGGATGCCCCCGTCACCGGCGGCACCGAAGGCGCCCGCGCCGGCACCCTCTCGGTGCTGGTGGGGGGCGCAGCAGCCGATCTGCAGCGGGCCCTGCCCGTGCTGCAGGTGGTGGGTCAGTGCATCAGCCACCTGGGGCCGGTGGGCGCCGGCCAGCAGGCCAAGGCGGTCAACCAGGTGCTGGTGGCGGGCAGCTACGCCGCCGCCGCCGAGGCGATCGCCCTGGCCCAACGACTGGGGCTGCCGATGGGCGAACTGCTGGAAGCCCTGCGCCCTGGCGCCGCAGGCTCCTGGGCCCTGACCCATCGCGCCGACGGCATGGCCACGGGCCACTACCCCCTGGGGTTCAAGCTGGCCCTGCACCGCAAGGACCTGGCCATTGCCCAGCAGGTGGCGGCCGCTGTCGACCTGGATCTGCCGATCAGCAACCAGGTTGCCGCCATGGAGGATGGGCTGATCAGCAGCGGCCACGGCGAGCGCGACGTCTCGGTGCTGGCCGAATGGTTCAGGGCGTGAGCTGGGCCCGATCGGGCACCACCCGCACCCGCTTGGTAGCGCTGACAATGCCCTTGGGATGCACCAGCAGCACGGCCCAGGTCTGCTCGCCGGGGCTGTAGGGCGCCTGCACGGTCTTGAACAGACCGCCGCCGCCCAGGGCCGAGAGCTCCAGCCGCGGACTCTCGAGGGCGGTGGTCTGGCCGGTCGACAGGGCCATCAGCCCACCGGCGGCCACGGCCCCATCGAGCGGGTCATCAAAGATCACGTCCACGTCGTAACGCTGGCCGGTGAGCACCGCATCGGGGATCAGCAGGCTCACGGGCAGGTCTTCGGCGCCGCTGCGCAGGATCGTCTGCTCCTTGATCACCGCCTGGGAGGTGATGCGACCGTTGCTGCTGGTCAGGGCCAGCAGCTGGCTGGCCTCCAGACGAAAGGTGCTACCGGCCTGCTTGTAGGAACCCTGAAGACGCAGTTCCACGGTGCTGCGACCATCGCGCAGGCTGGGCCCTGGCGTGAGGGTCCAGCTGGCATCGGGGAACTGCCTGAGCAGAACACGGCGGCGCAGCTCCACCAGCTGGGGATCCAGCCCAGGCCCGTCGGCGAGCACCGCCGCCAGAGCCGCCCCACCACCATTGAGCGCACTTTGCAGAGCCTGCAGCTCGGCAGCGCCGGGACCTGCCGCGGCACGCACCGACGCAGAAGCCAGCACCACACCGGCCAGAGCTGCCCCCAACGGCAAGACCAGGCAACGACGCATCGAGAGGCGAAGGGTGAAGCGCAGCGATGAGCGCAGAGACGGAATCAACAGAGCTGGCGACCGGGTTGGCCCTTATGGGCCCTTAGGTTAGGCGCGTCAATCGGGTCCGTCCCAGGCTGCCAGCCATGCCGAGGCTCCTGATCGCCGCCAGCGGTACCGGCGGCCATCTGTTTCCGGCCCTGGCCGTGGCCGATGCCCTGCCGCCCGGCTGGGATGTGCACTGGCTGGGGGTGCCCGATCGGCTCGAGCGCCAGCTGGTGCCCAGCCACTACCCGCTGCACACCGTGCAGGCCGGAGGGCTGCAGGGTCGCGGCCTGCGCAGGGTCTGGAACCTGCTGCAGTTGCTGCGGGCCGTGGTGGTGGTGCGGCGTCTGATCCGCCGCGAAGGCATCGCCGTGGTGTTCAGCACCGGCGGCTACATCGCCGCCCCGGCCATCGTGGCCGCCCGCTGGTGCGGGGTGCCGGTGGTGCTGCACGAGAGCAACGCGATCCCCGGCCGGGTCACTCGCCTGCTGGGCGGATGGTGCACCAAGGTGGCGGTGGGCCTTGGCGCCGCTGCCGAACGCCTGCCCCGCTGCCGGCCCCTGGTGACCGGCACCCCCGTGCGCCAGGCCGTGCTGCAGCCCACCCCCCTGCCCGCGTGGGTGCCCTCCGGGCCCGGCCCCCTGGTGGTGGCCATGGGCGGCAGCCAGGGGGCGGTGGGGCTCAACCGCATGGTGCGCGCCGTGATGCCGCCGCTGGTGGCAGCCGGCTGCCGGGTGGTGCTGCTGGGCGGCAGCAACGATCCCGACACCGCAAGGCCGCTGCCGCGCGAGCTCGCGGCCGCGGTGGTCGAGCGCCCCTTTGTGGAGGCCGAGGCCATGGCCAGCCTGCTGCAGCATGCCGACCTGGCAATCAGCCGCAGCGGTGCCGGCGCCCTGAGCGAACTGGCTGGCTGCCGGACCCCGGCGATCCTGGTGCCCTACCCCGCCGCCGCCGACCGCCACCAGGACGCCAACGCCGCTGCCGCCGCCGCCGTGGGCGCCGCCGTGATCGTGTGGCAGCACGACCCCCAGGAGCCGGCCCTGACCATGGCCCTGTGGCGCCTGCTGGGCCCCCGCCTGCGCGGCGCCGCCCCCGCCGCCGACCCCCTGCTGCGGCTCGAGGCGGGCATGGCCGAGCTGGCCGTGACCGACGCCGCCGCACGGCTGGCCCAGCTGCTGCAGGCCATCACCCCCCACTGACCCGACGGCTCAACCACCCCATGGGTCTTCTGCGGGACATGCGCGAGTGATGACATGTCATCACTGGCGATCCCGGATCCCGGGTGACGTGGGATGTCTGATGAGCCTGGATGTCTGATGGCTTGGACATCTGATGAGTTGGATGTCTGATGAGCCGGGTTTCCTGGTGAGCCGGGACGTCTGGTGCCATGGGGTGCCGGATGCAGTCTGCCGGCGTGATTGCATGTCATCACTCACAAGGGGCTCTCTGCCCCATCAGCTCGTCCGCCCATGGGTGTGTTGGTGATGGCGATGGCGATGGCGGCCGCCTGGTTGCTGGCCCTCTGCTGGTTGCTGCTGATAGGGCGCCAGCTCAACCGCCTCAGCGCCCATGACGCTGAGCTCTACGGGCTGCTCGGCAGGCCGGTCATGCGCTGGCTGTGGTGGAGCTGGCCCGAGCCGCGCCCAGGCCCGGGGCCCTATCTGTCGCTGGGTGGCCTGGCCCAGGGGCGGGTGGAGCTCCGCAGCACCTACGCCCCCGACGAAATCAGAGCGCTGTGGTCGCTGCTGGTCTGGATCGTGACCAACCGCCCCCGCCCCAGCCCCGACCAGGGCTGCCGCCGATTGCAGCGCCGCCTGCGCCTCTGCGGCGGCGGCTTTCTGCTGGCTTTTGCAGCCGTGCTGGTGGGGGTGGTCAGCCTGAGCTGAGCGCCCGCAGCAGCCTCTGGTTGCCGCGGCGATCCTGCAGACCGATGCGCAGCCAGCGGCCGTCGAGCCCGGCAAAGCTGCGGCAATCGCGCACCAAAATGCGGTGCCGCTGCTCCAGGGCTTCGCGCAGCGGCACCAGCGAGCCGGTGCCCCGCACCAACAGGTAATTGGCGGCGCTGGGCATGGGCACCAGCCGCCCCGCCGGGCCCGCCGCAAGGGCAGCGATGCTGGTCGCCAACCAGGCCCCTTCGCGGGCGCTCCAGGCCTGCACCCAGGCGCACTGGCGCCGGTAGCGGGCAGGGTCGTTGAGCAGGCGCAGGCCCAGGGCCATAGCCAGACCGTTGATGGGCCAGGGGTCGCGCCAGGTGGCCCAGCGCCGCAGCCGCTCGGGTTGGGCCAGGGCATAGCCAAGCCGCAGCCCGGCCAGGCCATAGAGCTTGGTCAGGCTGCGGATCACCACCAGGTTGGGGTGCGCGACCAGCAACGGCACCAAGCTCTGGGCCTCGCCACCGGGCACCAGGGGCAGAAACGCCTCATCGACGATCACCAGCCGATGGGCCGCCAGCAGGGCTTCAATCGAGGCCCGGCTCCACAGCTGGCCGGTGGGGTTGTGGGGGTTGGTGATCCACAATGCCGCCGCCGCGGCAGGGGGCGGCGGCAGCGCCTGCCCAAACGCCCGATCCCACTGCAGGGGCAACGGCCAGGGCTGCACCGCGCCACCCCAGCAGGCCAGGGCCCGGCCGTAGTCGGCAAACCCCGGCGCAGGCACGGCACTGGGGCCTGCAGCCGCCGCCTCGCGCGCCGCCCAGGTAAACAGCTCGGCCGCGCCGTTGCCCGGCAACACCCAGGCGGGCTCAAGCCCATGCAGGCGGGCGATCGCCGCCCGCAGTGCCCGCTGATCACGGTCGGGGTAAGGCCGCAGACCGGCCAACGATGCCCCGGCCCAGGCTGCAGCCCAGGCCACCCGGGGCCGCAGCGGCGCCAGCGACGCGCTGGCATCTAGCAGTTGGCCAGGCCGCACCCCCAGGGCAGCAGCCCTGGCTGCGAGATTGCCGCCGTGGGGAAGCACGTCGCTGGTCGTGATGGCAGCCACCCTGGAGCCTGGCAGAGGCTAAAGCGCTCTGCCCCAGCCCTTCCTGATGGCGGCAGCTTGATGGCAACCCGCAGAGGTGGAGCTATAACCGGCCAACCTTGTGTTCAGGCCATGGGCGCGAAGACCTGCGGAGTCTCCCTGCGCCAGAGCGCAATTGGGCTGATCGTTGCGCCATTGCTGTGGGTCGCCATGCCGGCCTCAGCAGGCAATCCAGGCGATGTGATGCGCTTGCTTGAGCAACATCGCTGCGCCGGCTGCCAGCTCCAGGATGCAGATTTGGTGCATGCGGATCTGCGGGGTGCCGATCTGCGCAAAGCACAATTGCAGCGAGCCAATCTAAGTCGCGCGCGACTAGATGGTGCCAACTTTGAAGGCGCTGATCTTCGCTTCATCAGCTTGCAAGGGGCTTCCTTGCGCGGCGCCAATCTGAAAGGTGCCTGGCTAGATGGCGCCGATCTTCGCCAAGCCGATCTGAGTGATGCTCTCGTTGACACTGGCGCCCTTAGCAGAGCGCACTGGGAGCATGCTGTCGGATTGAACGCTGCCGAACGACTGAGCTATGCAGAATTGCACAATGCCGGTGCAAAGGCCGCTAGACAGAAACGTTATCCCGAAGCCGAACAATTTTTCAGTGAAGCCATCAAGAAACAACCTCTTGCAGCAGTGAGCTGGCTTGCTCGTGCCATCTGCCGCAGCGAGCAAGGCAAAAGCGTGCTTGCCGCCAATGATTTTGGTTATGCAGCCAGCCTGTTTGAACAAGCCGGCGAGTTGCAACTTGCCAAGGAAATTAAACTGACCAGCGAATCGATGCTTGAAAAGCCAACAACATCCAAAGGTGGCAATGGCAAAGGGATTGAAGCAGTCAGCGGAGCTTTTGCAGCCTTCAAATTGTTGGCACCAATCGCAGCCAAAGCCTTCATGCCCGTGCCTTTTTAAGCTCTGGCGGCAACACCGTACGCCAGACCTCTCCAGGGGCCTCTCCAAAGGGGATGGGCGGTGCAGTATCGATCTGCAGACTCAGAAGATCAGGACGGCCGGAACGGATTCTCAGCCCTCGTCGCAGCCGAATCTTTCGGAAGTCGCCTGCGTTGAGCACCCCAACAAAAAGGGTCTCTTGCGTGACTAGATCCTGAACCTCGACCCAGCTCTCACCTTTTGCACTTAACTGCATCATGCTGTCGCTCACAACTGAAGCTGGCCGGTCCAGGTTGACTGCGGAAGGACGCATCAAAGCTTGACGGGTTGGCTGCTTTCGCAGTAAGGCTGATGTGCAGACCAGGGCAAGCACACCAACACAACCCATCACAATCAGGATCGGCTGCATACGCCTGGAAGGTGGCAACAGCCTTGAAGACGATGCCGCCGAGACAAGGCACTGCCTGAGATACAATTGCTGATCAAATAGCTGGCGATTCGTCTGCACAACTGAGGCAAGGTGGTGGCGATACTTTTCTTCGAGAATCTGCGGTAGCAGTTCAAGTGATTGTTCAAGAGCAACCAGTTCGCAACGCGCCTCAGCAAGCTGTTGATCGGTCAATTTGAAAGCTGAATCAGACACATTCATCATCAACATACAATCCAGATGACGAAGACAGGTCAATCATCTAGTTCGCCATCTGACCCATCATTTGCCGCACCTGTGGGGATGAAGGGTTGTAGCCATAGCCATAAACCCCACCGACCTCGTCATTGATGATTTTTGGCGTGACCATGATCACAAGCTCACGCTTTTGTCGATTATTTCTAGATCCTCTAAAAAACTGGCCAACCAAAGGAATATCTCCCAAGACCGGCCACTTGGTGACCTCTGATCGGTCAGAGTCGGAGATCACACCAGTCAAGATCAAAGTTTGCCCATCTCTCACCCTCACCGCACCAGTGTCAAGAGAGCGAATACTGAGAATGTTCAATGGTGAACCACAACCAGTTGGAGCAGGCTCTTGGTCAACCACAGCAGAAATACTTGGAGACAACGTAAAAGTAACGAAGCCGTTGTCATCAATTTTCTCAACCCTGGCCCCCAAAACCAACCCAGCGGTCGAAAGAGATGGCGTACAAACCACAGCCCCCTGGACGGTATTTGTTACATAACTAGTAACAACATTAGTGCCAACACGGACAACTCCTTCATTCGCCCTCCTTCTGCCAATCGGTGATTTTAGCGAAATTTCAGTAATTCCCTGCTTAGAAGACTGCTGAGGACCTGCCGAAGACGATGAACCTGTTGCTATTTCATCTTCAGCACCTTCTCTTAACAAGGTTGAATTCTCCGAAAGAATAAGCGTCGGACTCGCCAGAACTTTTGTATTATCAGAATTAATTGAAGCTCGAACAAAATCGTAAAAGGAATTATTCGGATAAGCCGATCCAGGGCTTTGGGTTGGCCCACTAAAGCCTGAATTTTTATTTTGCGCCACCGGATTTGGATTGGTTGAACTCTGAGCGGGCGAACCCAAGGGAGGAGCCGCATATGTTGGCGGCAAGTACTGCCCAAAGGATCCAAGCATCTGCCCAGCATCATTAACAATAAATGCATCGCCCAAGCGGACCGCAAAACTATTGGCCATTTGGCCAATATTATCAAGATTAATATCGAGAATTTTTAGCGAAAGCGCCACTTGGCGCTGCCGAAGATCTAGCTGTCTTAAATACTGCTCGGCAACTGCCACCAACGCCGAATCGCCGACAAGCGTTATCGTGCCAAGACGGCTATCAGTGGTTGCTGTCAAACCAAGCAAAGGGCCAGATTGAGCCCCATACGACTGAACGACAAGATTCGAGCTCTTCGATTCTTCTACAGACTTTTCTTTAGATGTATACTCTTCGAGCGACGGAGCGCCATCTCTTTTGAAATTTGAGACAAATATTGTATTTGTTTTTGTAATTCTCGCCCCTAGATTGGCAATATAATCAGCCGCCGCCTCTGGGCGAACCTGATTGAGCCGATAAACCTTGGAAAAACTGGGCCCAAAACCCTTGGCGCCGACATTGACTCCTGCCAAAATCATATTTCCTTCTAACTTTGCAGTCAGTCCAGATGCCAGTAGCACGGCATTCACAGCCCTGGGATAGTTTTCATTGACAAATGCAATGCTGACGGGCCTTGATTGCCTTGCAAACGCCCCTTGGACCGAACCCTTATTTGCTGGATCTCCTGGGGCCGAATCGGGAGACCCCCCTGAGGTGACTGCCTGTTCATCCACATAAACAAACCCATAGCCACCCATTTGGGCGAGGGTCATCAGGGCATCACGCGCCGGTGCATTGCGCAGGGTCATGGTGACCCGAGGGCCACGCACAGCCACATAGCTGGTGTTGCGCAGCACCATGGTGCCGATGGCCATGTCGCCAAGCGGCGGGGCCACGGCGCGGGGTTGCAGGGGTGGGGCATAGGCAGCCTGGGGAACGGCGCCTGGCTGGTTGAGGTTGGGCCGCAGGGTCTGGAGAGAAGCCTGAGCTGGTGCCGAGAACGTCAAGATGAGGTTCTGGCCGTCGGCACTCACCACGGGTCGCTTCATGGGCAACCCTGGCGTGGACATCACCTCAATCTGGAAGTTGGTGCCTGATCCGCTCAGGCTGACCTGCTCGAGTCCGGCTTCAGGTAGCGACAGACGCTGAGGCCCATAGCGCAGGCCCGCCGCCGCCGCCGTCGTCAACTGCCCCTGCCAACCGCCGTTGCTGGAGGACTGCACCAGCTGGGGCCCCGGACCAGTGCCTTCGATCACCAGCTCGAGGGCATCGCTGAGACGCCGCACTTTGAGCTGGACAGCTCCCGAAGGACTGACAGAAGGTGAGACAAGGGCCCGGGTCGACGATTGGGCATTGCCGGCCAAGGGAGTCAAGTGAACGGCCAGCAGGATCGTGAAAGCTGTTGCCCCCAGCAGCCGCTCACCCAAGCCACTGCCCACGCCCTGACCTTGTCTATGCGCGCCGATGGTATCGGTTATGGCTCCAGCCAACCAGCCTTGATTAACGGGTTTTGGCGCTGTAGAGCGCAATCGCCATCTTCAGCTCCACCACACCGGTGGGCGGGGTTGTCGCCTGGGGGTTGGTGCTCGGCACCGGCACGGTGGCACCTTTGCCGGCAATGGGCTGGCCGAGGCTGAAACCGCCGCTCGAACCGGGCGGCAGATACACCACCAGCAGCGACAGGGCCTCCATGCCCCGCAGAAAGGCCAGCACCTGGGGATAGCGGCCCCGGGCGGTCAGCAGCAGCAGGGTGCTGTTGAGCCCCGCCTTGCGCAACGGGTCGCGGGTTGTGGCAGCGCTGGCCTGCTGCCGGGCCTGCTGCTGGCGCTGGCGTTGCCTGCGGGTGCCCTTGGCCTGGGCCTTGAGCGGGTCACCCTCCTCGCCCTCGGCGGCGGGCAGGGCCGGTGTCGGCTCAAACAGCTGCAGCTGCACGCCATGGCGCTGGGCCTCGTTGTCGGCCTGGGCCAGAAAGGTGACCAGGTCACCGCTGCCGGCGATCAAGGTCAGCAACTGGCGTTGCTGCCGCTCGGCCGTGAGCTGCTGGGCGCCGACGCGGGCCAGATCAGCGCGTATCTGGGGCAGGCGTTGCTCCTGCTCCAGCTGGTCACGCTGCTGGCTGGTCTGCACCTGCAGCACGTTGAACAACGGCAACGCACCCACCAGCAGCACCAGAAACGCCAGCAGACCGCCGCCGCCCAGGGGCAACCAGAGCAGCAGTCGCCGCATCAACACACTGTCCTGATCTGACGGCAGTTGGGTCATGGCAACAGCCCTTCGCCACGCAGCAGCTGCAACCGCCGGGCCATGCCGGTGGCCCCCAGCTCGCTGAGCAGCTGCAGCTCGACCGCCGGCGGCAGCGCCGGCCGCAGGGCCGCCGTGAGTTCAAACCCCACCTGAGCCGATGGCGCAGCAGGCTGGCCCGCAGGCGGCGGGCTGGGCCGGAGCTCGCCGCGCAGGGCCTTGAGCAGCCTGACGCTGCCCGCCTCGAGCAGGGGCGAGCGCCCCAGGGCGATCTGCAGGGCATTGATGCGGGCAAAGGCCTGCGGATCGGCAGCCGTGCCCAGCAGCCGCAGGTTCTGCTGTCCGGGCGACACCGCCAGGCTGGTGAGCTGCACCCCCTGGGGCACCCGTGTCTGCAGATCCCGCAGCAAGGCCGAGCCCGAGCGGGTGGTGACCAGACCCTGCAGCAAGGCCCGGTTGGCGGTGGTCAGAGTTCTGAGACGGCTGCGTGCCGCACTGAGCCGGGCTTCGCTCGCCTCAACCGTGGCCTGCACCAGGGCCAGCCGCGCCAGCTCGCCCTGCAGCTGCTGCTGCCACACCACCAGCAAAGCGGTGAGCACCACACTGGTGGCCAGCAGGGCAGCCCCGAATGAGCCGCCGCGCAGCACCAGGCTGCGGCGCTCACGCGCCAGCGTGGCCGGATCGCTGAGGCCCTGCTGCTGGCGGGGCTCCTGCAGCAGATCAGCGGGCACCAGATCGGGGCCCATGCAGCCTTGCAGCTCGGCTGGCCCCTCGAGCTGCCGCAGGGGCAGCGCCAGGGCCCTGGCCAACGCCGCCGGGTCGCGCAGGCTGCCGGCCAGCCACAGCTGGCTTGCCCTGAAGCCAGGGTCCCGGGAGCCGTAATAGTCGAGCACCGCCGCCAGGTGCGCCGGCAGCTGGGGATCGTCACTGTCCAACTGGCGCTCATAGAGCGGCATGCCCTGGCGCCAGAGACCCGCGGCGCAACGGGCGCCGTTGCATTCCAACACCAGCACATCCTGCTGGGGCTCAAGGGCCGGCAGCAGCGCCTGCCGCAGGCACACCTGGGCCGGGACCAGACGCTCGAGCGTGGCGCCGGCAATCGCAAACACCGCGATCCAGGCTTCCACCAACTGGCGCGGGGCCGCGATCAACAGCGAGCGCAGCGGCTGACCAGGCCGAGGCACGCCCGACAGCGGCTGCAGATCGATCGCCGCATCGGCCAAGGCAAACGGCAGACCAAGCTCGGGGTCCACCGTGCGCAGGGCCTCAAGTGGCGCATCGGGCCAGTCATCGAAGGGCCATTCGATCACCCGCCAGTGGGCCACCGGCCGCGGCAGGGCCAGCCACACCGGCTGGGCCATCAAGCCCTTGCTGAGCAGCAGATCACCAAGAAAGTCGCCAAGCTCCTCCACGCGCAGTGGCAGGCCATCGGCCAGCACCTGCGCCGGCAGCAACGACTCCCAGACCGGCACGCTGATGGCACCGCGCCGCAGCGCCAGGCCGCGCAGGGTGGGCTCCTCGAGGCTGAGCACCACCCGTTCGGCCAACCATTGGGATCGCAGCGGGCGCCAGAGCTCGCGGACTTCGGCAAGCACCAGGATCGGCTTCCGCTCCTGCGCGCAAGCTAACGAACTTTGGAGCTGCGGTCAGCCTGCGATCAGGCCGCCTCAAGCCAGGGCAGGCCGCTGCCCACCGCCGCGCCGATGTGGGGCAGGCCGTGGCGATCGAGCTGCAGGCGCAAGCCCTCAAGAATGGCCGGCACCAGCTCGGGCCCCTCGTAGATCCAACCGGTGTAGAGCTGCACCAGCGAAGCCCCGGCCGCGATGCGCTCCCAGGCAGACCGCGGCGAGTCGATGCCGCCCACCCCCACCAGCGGCAGCGCCGGGCCGGCGATGGCGCGCAGCCGCCGCAGCACCTCAAGGGCGCGGGCCCGCAGGGGCGCACCGCTGAGACCACCAGCCTCCTCGGCCAGGGTCAGGCCGCTCTGGGCCAGCCGGCGCTGCTCGAGGCCCAGACGGTTGAGGCTGGTGTTAACGGCGATCACGCCGGCCAACCCCTCTTCGTAGGCCATGCGGGCAATCGCATCGATGGCGTCGTCTTCGAGGTCGGGCGCGATCTTGACCAGGAGCGGCGGGCAGCCCGGCAGCCGCCGCAGCCGCTCCACCAGGCGCCGCAGCTGACTCTCCTGCTGCAGATCCCTGAGCCCCGGCGTGTTGGGCGAGCTCACATTGATCACCGCGTAATCGGCCAGCGGTGCCAGCAGATCGAGGGAGCTGGCGTAGTCGTCGGGAGCAAGCTCCAGCGGTGTGCGCTTCGATTTGCCCAGATTGATGCCCAGCACCGCCGGTCGTCGCCCCGGAGCCGGCAGCCGCTGCCGCTCGAGGGTGCGCAGCACCGCCTCGGCACCGCTGTTGTTGAAGCCCATGCGGTTGAGGGCCGCCCGTTCCGCCGCCAAACGAAACAACCGGGGCCGGGGGTTGCCGCCCTGGGCGTGCCAGGTGACCGTGCCCAGCTCGGCAAAGCCAAACCCGAAGCAGTGCCAGATGCCCGCGGCCACCGCATTTTTGTCAAACCCTGCCGCCAGCCCCACCGGGTTGCTGAAGCGGCAGCCGAACAGACTCTGCTCGAGCCGCATATCCGGGCGCTGCAGCTCCCGGGCCAGGCCGGCCAGCACCGTGCTGACACCAGGCCAGCCACGCCGCAGGGAGGCCTGGCCGAGCGCCGCCAACGACAACGCCGACAGCTGTTCGGCATCGGAGCCCTCATCACTGCTGAGCAGTGGCCCCACAAAGCGGCGATAAAGGGCACCGGTTCCGGTGGGAGCCATCTCCCGATCGACGTCAGCCATCACCATCGTGCGATGCCGCAGACCCAGCCTGCAGCCGCCAGCGGCCTTCGGCCAGGGGTTCGATCCACCAATCGCGCCAGCGCCAGGGCCCCTGACGCTCGGCCACACGGGCGACGGGCTCCTCCAGCAGCTGGGCCAGCTCCACCAGGGTGAGGCCAAAACCGCCCCGACAGAGGCGATCGGCCAGCTCAAGCCGACTCAACAGCTGCTGCAGCGCAGGCGGTGCCGGATCGGCCGCAACGGGTTCCGCCGACGACGCTGCCGCCGCAGGAGCCGCCTGACCGCGGCACCAGGCGACGGCGATGGCATCGCAGCGTTCGTTATCGGGGTCACCGTTGTGGCCCCGCACGTGCTGCAGCACCACGCCGGGAAGGCGGGCGCGATCGAGCTGCTCCCACAGATCGCGGTTGAGCACGGGCGCACCGGCGGCCGTCTTCCAGCCCTTGCGCTTCCAGCCCGCCATCCAACTCTGGAGGCCATCAATCACGTAGCGACTGTCGGTGCGGATCGCCAGCTGCGGCTGGCGCGGCAGGGTCGCGAGCTCCTGCAGCACCGCCAGGGCCGCGGTCAGCTCCATGCGGTTGTTGGTGGTGGCGGGATCGGAGCCGCCCAGCTCCCGAACGCTGCCATCAGCAAACCGCAGCAGGGCGCCCCAGCCCCCCGGCCCCGGGTTGCCGCTGCAGGCGCCGTCGCAGGCGGCAGCCACCACAGGGTTGGCCGAGCCGTCGCCTCTGTCCGGCGGCGATGTTCGTTCACCTGGCACTCGACAACTCCGGCATCTGAGCTAAAGAGCATCCTGAGCCAGACCATCCTGAGGCCGGCATCACAGCGATGGGCACCGCACGACACCACCGACTGATCCTGGGAACCGCAGTGCTGCTGGCGGCAGTCCAGGGCGGGGCGGTCCTGAGCCGCGGCCTCGCCGACGGTGGCGGTCAGCCCACGCCGCTCACGACCCACAACCTGCTGGCAGCCCAGGCCGACGGACGCGGACGCTGGACGCCGGTGCTGCTGCAGCAACAGGCCGCAGGCAGCTGCTGGCGCCCTGGAGCCGACGGCCGCATCGTGGCTCTGGAAACCGCCGCCAACCCGGGCAGAGCCTGCAGCCTGGGCAGTCTCAGCGCCCGCTTGAGCCTGCAACCGCCCGACAACGGCAGCCCGGGCAACTGGCGTTTTCAACTGCGGCAGCAGGGCAGCAACCTGACCCTTCAGGCCCGTCACTGGCGCCACGGAACCAGCATTGACGTGGCCAGCGGGGTCGATCCGAGCGGCGGGCGCAGCGGCAATGTCGCGGGCAGCGGCGAACTGATCGCGCTGACACCACTGGAGACCTGGGTTCTGCAGGGCGCCAGGCTGGTGGCACTGGGGGCGAGCGGTTCGCTGGCCGGAGGGCTGCCGCCACCGCCGCCACCGCTGGGCAGCCCTGAGGAGCGGCAGCGCGTGGTCGCCCTGGCGGTGATCCCCTGGAGGCCAGTTGACAAGCTGGTCACCGGCCCCTAGCGCCCCAGGGACCCGCCGTTAAGTTGTGTGAGTGAGGAGTGAGGAAACGCACCGGGTCGAAACAAGGAAAGACTCCGATTGCAATTCCAATCTCAGCCCTGCCTTCGGCGGGGCTTTTTTATTGCTTCGCTGCCAGCTCCAATCCAACAACGCAAGGGCTGCCTCCCGCTGGTGATGCCACCAGCCAGGCGCGGCCTCTTCCAGGTTCAGGCCGAAACCCAGCCGGCAGGACGAACCTGCGCCCTGCCCCTGGGGTGAACGGCTCGACAGAAAGCTCAGCGATCAGTGGCCAACGTGACCGAAAATGCCGGCACTGGCCACCACTGGCGCCCCGGGGGTTGAGCTAGCTCCAGGGATCACCAAGAGATCCTCGTGCAGGTACGGGGAGTACACCGGCTCGTAGGTCGACGATTCCACGTTGAGTCCATTGGCCAACGGGGAACTGGCGCCCAGCGGATAGGTGTAATTGCCCCTCAACGACGCATTGAGTGCACCGAGAGCCAAGGGCACCGTCACCGGGTTCGCGGTGATCGAAGCGTACGAGGTTTTGAGCAGATCCTTCATGGCCTGCGAAGGACCAAGGAACATCATGATGTCACCATCGACATTCATGTTGTTAACTACCTGCGCATCAAAGTAAAGACCGAAATCAACAATGTTCGCCAGCCTCTGAGTGTCAACCGGCGTCACCGCCGTGAAGTCATCTCCGATCATCTGGTAAGTCGAGCGATCAGACAGATTCGTGATGCCCTGATAGGCATAGCGAACATCGCCGGTCGCATGGTTGTAGTACTGGTCATGGATCGCATCCACACTGACGGGATTGGCTGGGTCATAGGCGCCGCGATAGGTGATCACCTGTCGCACGTAGTCGACCGTGCGTCCATCGTCGGCAAGACGGCGGGCAAGCCGATGCAGCTCGGCCGGCGAAGGCAAGCGCTGCAAATGGGTGACGTAAAGACCGATGACGTCACGCGAAGCCTTCACATAGGCAGCGTCACTGCTGAAACCAGGCAAGGCATCGAACGACTGCTGGGAGGTGTACGTGAACAGTTCCCGTGCCTGGCCGCGACTAGCCCCCAGCACGGGATTGGCCAGGTAACCCGCAAACGTTGCATCGAGCTCAAGTGCCTCGCGGTAACCGGTCACGGGATCTGGCGCAGGGCCAAGATCACCCGCCAGCGAACGGATATCAGCCAAAACCCAATCGAAAGCCGCCTCAGATTCAAGGATCCCGATCGGCTGACTGAGCAGAACCTGCTCGTCAGCAGAAACATAGGTCTTGTACTTTGCAACATCAAAATAGGGGTTATCACCCAACTTGGAATGCGCAACATATTTCGCCGCCCTCAGCGTGGCTGACTTCATCAGAGCTGTTGGCGCATATTTTTCGTACAAATAAAGCGTTTCAAGCCCAAGATTCTGATAAGAAGAAAAGCCTGTTGTCAGACCAATCTCGCCACTGAGTCCGCTCTGGAAGAGCGACAACACCAGATTGAGGCGCGAAGATTTGACTTCGACATAATTACCTGCTGCCTGGGAACCGATAAAGGCAAAATCAACAAAGTTATCGGCATCAAAATCACCCAATGTGAATCGGGTCTCCGTGGCATCAGCCAACTCAGGGTTGGAGCTGAAGGCCTGTGTCGAGCCGCTGTAATAGAAGCCGGAGGGTGAGCGGCTGAAAACACTGAGCAAATTGCCGCCACCCTGACCAGCACCAACCACGATGTCATTGAGACCATCACCTGTGACATCACCGACATCAAGGTGAACTCCCGAGTTCCAGCCTGCAGTGGCACGTCCGCCCGTGACCGCCGCCTGACCAAGCGACGTGTACGGAGAGAAAGCATGAAACGAACCCATCAGGGTCAGATCGATACCGTTGTAGACCGAAATCAGATCGCTGCCTCCATCGGCTTCCCCGACAACAACGTCGACATAACCATCCTTATTGACATCACCAAATGCGATGCGCTGACCAACATTGGCCTTGGCCGGGAGCGTGAAACGCTGGAAATTTGATGCTCGCTCGATGGTGATCACTTCACCAGGAGCAAATTCCTTCTTGCTTGCAAGCCAGGAACGCTCCATATTCTCAATGATCTTGATAATGATTGCCTGCCCAGAGTCCTCGTGGGGAAGAATATGGCAGTGCTGGAGATAACCACCCGTGTAGTTGTCATAGGTGGTGGCCGTCGTCAACAGACCAGGCTCCCACTCGTTGTAGGCCGCGGGCGCGGGATAGCGATTGCTGCTGGGCGAAGAATAGGACTGACTCTTGATCATCGCCGCCGGCAGAGCAATGGTGTCAGCACGCTCAAGGGAACCGTAATAACTTTCCCCGTTCGCGACCTGGTTGGGGTCAAACTGGACCAGCTCATCGATAATGGGAAGGAGTCTGGTCACCGAGACCGGATTGCCTGAAATCTGTTGGTTGAGGACTCGCAACAAAGCAGTTGCTGTCACCACAAAAGGCGTGGATTGCGCAACTTTGTTGACGGCATACAGCCCAGCGGTTGCCAGATTGACAAGACGCTGCTGAAAGGCAGCACCCTCACTACCACTGCGAAGAGTCTGCAGCATGTAAAGCGGGAACTTTTCAAATCCAAGCTCGAATAACTTGGTCGCCCAAAAAGCCGCTTTGTACTGATCATAGATATTTTCTCTCGTCAAAGTATAATAAGCACCATCGGCAACTTGCCCGTAAAAGTCTTTGGTATAATCGCGCTCAGTGATATAGAACCGCTGAAACTCTGCCCTGTATGTTGTCGAAGTGGAAAGCTCAGAGGCCAGGTCCTCTTCTGAGCGACCGTTCACGAGAAAATTGGTGTACTGAACCAGCTCGTCAGGGTTGGGGAGACGACCCAGGTAAGCCATGAACAGTTGAACCACCGAACGCGACTGTGCCGAGTCAGCCGTCACGGGCGACACAGCCAGCCGTTCACTGGGAACGGACTTTGGCGAGACGACCTGGAAGTGGTTCTGGTGGGGGTGAAACGGATGCTGCTCCGATGCCCAATTCTCGTGATTCCAGTACTCGAGCGTATCGAGCTGCGCAATCAGCGCTGGGTTGTAGGGAAGAATATTGTCGTTAATCAAAAATGGCGTGGGATAACCGCCATAGCGGTTCACTTCGCCATTCATCAAAGTGCGCGTTATGTCGTAGATCGAACCATTGATCTTGCGGTAACGGTTCGCACCCTCCACAAACAAGTCGCCCGACCAGGTGATCCGTCGCTCACGCAGCGGTGTGAACTGCGACAGATCAAGGCCGAGGCTGGCATAGGAAAGCGTGGGCGTCACCTGCGATGGCAGCAAGGCCGGCTCTGCCGCGACAGGCCCCTCCACCACCAGCGTTGCGAGTTCGATGTCGGGCCAGATCCATCCGCCGGCACGCAAACCCGCACCCGTCCAGGCTTCCGAGATGACCTTGTATTCGCCTGGGTCTTTGAAATAAGTGAGTGTTTCGAACCGCCTGGCCGGACTGAGATAAAGGTTGTTCTCAAGATCCGGAGAGGGAAGATCAGTGACCACCGCTCCAACCGGGTCTTCCAGTTGGAGACCATTCATGATGGTGTTATTGATCCCGGAATAAGCCTTGGCGATGCGAGGCGTTTGATAACCGTCCTTTCCATAGATATACACATCACTGAACTCACCCCAAGTCGACTTGTCTTTGATATTGAAAGCAACACCAGGCCTGGTCTTGACGATTTTGACGTTATAGAAACTATTGCTGGTGTAGTTAATAAAAGAAAAGGAGTTCCAGGTTCCGGTTGTGTAGCCAGAGCGGGAGGGCTGAAACTCACCATTGACGAGGTGAATATTTCGGGCCGTATCCTCAGGGGTGAAAGCACTGGTCAGAACTTCAAAGCGCTGCGTCTGCTCGTTGAAGGTGACGTTGAAGTTTTTGATACCGATGAAATTACGGGTCGCGTTCTCAAAGCCAGCAATATGATTCAGAGAATCGCCAATCTGGAGGTTGCCGAAAGCACCACCGTAGACCTGGCCATTGGCCGAAGAATGGAAGTGGGGATGCCACCACGAGAGGCCTTCATGATGCGACTTGGGCAGCTTGATGACGTTCTTGGAGCCTTCTGTCTCGAGATCGGGGAATAGAAGAGTGTTGTATTCAATATCGACGTTGTCGCCGTAGCCTTTGGGAGAAACATTCGTACCGTGAAAGTGCATGTTCGTGGAACCGGCACCACCCCCTTCCATGAACGCAACACCCGAGGTGACCACCTCAGGCGACTTGTCAAGATCAAGATCCGAGAACTTGGTGGTAATGACAAGTTTCTGCCCGGGATTCAACTGAATCATCGCGCCCGGGCTGTCTTGATGAAGGATGCCGGTCTCCGCATCCAAATGCCCGTACGAATAGAGGTAAACAGGTGAATAGGTATCGCGATTCTGATTATTAATATCTTCGAATGAATAAAGAAGCTCAGCGTCGGTATCGGCGTTGGACGGCACAGGCACGCCCAGAGTATTGACCACGTAATTTTTCAGGCCTTTGATATGAAAAGGTCCCTGACCGAAGTAGGTGGTGTAATGCACTTCGCCGTTGACAGCACCATCCTCGTCGCCGGGGCCGCCGTCATAGACGTAGTACTCAGAGAAGAAGGGGCCCCTCAGAGCGGCTGGGATCGGTCCTGATTCAGCGGCCATGGCTGCAGCGGGGCGTTGATGGGTCGTTTCTTGATTCTGGCTCGCCGGACTCGCATCGGTAACCGTCGTGAACTTTGTCATCAAAGGCCCATCGACAGTCCAGGCTGCGATTGATACAACAGGCTGCCCCCTGCCAGAGCACCAGTGACCGATTCGAATCGAGGCCCGGCGGGCCAGGGTCGCCACTGGCTGCTGTCACCGGGGGTAGCCCTGGGCCTGACCTGCCTGCTGACGGCAAGTCTGCCTGTGCCCGCCCAGGCTGACAGCAGCGGCGAACCGATCGCCCGGACCCGCAAATCGATTGTGGTCGATCGGCCCTGCGGGCAGGTCTGGCCTCTGGTTGCCGACTTCAGCGGCATCGCAACCTGGTTCAAGGGGTTTCGTTCTTCGAAGCGCGTCGCCGGTCAACCGGGCCGCGTCGGTGAGATTCGCGAGCTTGTGCGTGCCAGCAACGGTCAGATCGTGCAGGAAAAGCTGATCTATCTCGATCCTGTGGGACTGGAGCTGGGCTACACCCATGTCCTCAATGGCCCCGTGCGAGACAACGTTGCCCTGGTCTCCCTGGTTCCCCTGGTCCAGGAGCAGTGTCTGGTCAGCTGGTCAAACACGTTCCGGCCCAAAGCAGGTCAAGACGGTCAGCAATCCAGCACCTTCTTCCAGACCGCCTACCTCTCGGTGTTGCAGAACCTGAAGCAGGCTGCCGAAAAGGCTCCCTGACACTGCATTCGGGGCCGCAAGCGCTCAGGTACGGCAGCTGGTCTGTCACACCATTGCTGCAGCGACGCATCGCCCTGAATACGGTGTTACCTACTTGTGCTCTGCGCTCCCCGAAGTCATGGCCCGTGCCCGTTCGTCTGCCAGCGGATTCGCTCTGACTCTGACGCTGCTGACGGCCGGAGCCCCCTCTGCCCACGCACTTGTCGAGGAGTCTTCGTCGACCGCTGTGGCAACGTCGACCACCGAGTCGATCAACGCGAAGCTCAAGGGAGCCGGTTGTCGTGCAGACGTGAGCCCGGGCAGCCCGGCTGCAGCGGTCGCGCGCCAGATCCGAACCTGCGCGAACACGCCTGGCCTGGGAGCCGCCCAACGCGCTGAATTGCTGGACCTGGAATCCCGTTTCCTCACCCAGCAGGCCCTTGTCTCGCAGCAGATGTCGAATGCGGCAGCCAGAAAACTCTTCAGTGCCTTTCAGGAGCAGATCGATGCTCTCAAACGAGACGTCGCCGAGCTGAAAAAATCGAGACAGGAATCAGAGCGCACCAACCAGGCCCGTGAACAGGAACTGAACCAGACGATTTCCAACCTGCGCCAACAGGTCGCGACGCTGGAGCAGAAGACACCGGCCACCGTGGCAATGGCTCCGTCACAGCCCGGCGTCGCCGGTGGCAGCGGTGGGTCTGCAACAGCCGCCCCAACAGGCCAGGAGCCAGCCAAACCTCCCAAGTTCCGCCCCACCCTCACCATCAGCGGTTCGGCCAACCTGGTGGTGGGTGGCGTCACGGGTCCGTCAACCAGCCTCGCTACCAACTACTGGACCGGCAGGGTTCAGAACACAAACCGAGACTTTGCCAACAGCGCCGTCGAACTCTCACCCAACTCGGTGACAGGAGCCACCAACAAGGCCGGGGGCACAGCTTACGCCTACTACCTGACCGGTCAAAGCAACCTGTTCTTCCCGCCCAACGGCTTGCAACCTGTCAGTCCATCGGTGGCCTCGAATTACGCCATCGCCTCGAGCTGGACCGGTGGCAAGGTGCGCTTCACCTCCCTGTCCAGAGGCGGGAATCTGATCATCACCGACCCGTCTGATCCGAACTACAACGCAACCAGTTTGCGAACGCTCGACAAGGGGGGCTACGACCTCTCGATCAATCTCAAGGGCCAGCCGGTTGTTCCAAACTCGGGCCTGGGCGGTCTCATCAACCCCACCGTCAACTACGAACCTGTAAACGCCAACAGCTTCAACCTCTCCAACCTGGGATCCGACATCACCTTCGCCAACATCCCGTTGGGATCTCAGGATCTGCAGAACCTAATCAATCTGGCTAACGAGTCTAGGTCCCTCAAGATTGGCAACAACGCCAACCAAACCCAAGTTAGAAATGCAGCTGCCGGAGACACAATCAGCACCCTCGCCAATCGCAACGGCACCTCGGCAGCACGATTATTGGAGCTCAATCCTCAACTGCCCCCCTCGACAGCTGCCAACACGGTGCTGGCACAAGGAACACCAATCAATGTGCCCACCGTGGGCTGTGTGGTGCTCTGCCAAGGCCTCAATACTGTGGCCAACGGTGGTCTGGTTCAGAACACGGCGTTCTATGACGACCTTCTGAACCTGGCCATCGCTGAATACGGTTCGCTCAGCAGCCAGCAGCAGAACAACCCGACCATCCTGGCTGCGGCACAGACGTTTGTGCGCGGCCTCGTGAGCACCACGCGCGATGATGCGCCCGAGATCGAAGATTTCAACTTTCAACGCAGTTACACCTTCAACAACGATGTCAAGGTTCACTTCAGAACCAGTTTCACCGGTTCTGACCTGCTGAACGTTTCACTGCGCTACCGCAACATTGTTCCCTACGGAGAGCGGGGACGCTTCCCGTCACTCAACCTGGCCTACGGCTTCGGAACGATCAACGACTCGTACGTCAGTTTTGATCGTCTGTGGTGGAAGATTCCGTTTGGCCAGGATGCATCCCTCTGGGTCGGCACACGCTACAAGGACTACGATTTCCTGCCGGTCCAGTACGGAACCTTCTATCCGGTTGAGCAGCAGAATTACTTCTTTGCCAGCGGTGCCGGACTTGCTGACTATGTGGGATCCGGAGCAGGATTCACCTACAACAACATCGTCCGCAACTTCCTGGGTGGCAACCTGTCGATCGGAGGTGGCTACATGGCCAACCCGATCGACGCCCTCAACCCAGTCTCTAACAGCTACCAGCAAAGGGGCATCGTTGGGCGTGACACTCGCTTCCGCGCACCATTCCAGCTCGGTTATGTGAGTAATGACGGCAACGTTCTGGCCTCGTTGAATTACGTCTACAGCAAAGGCGACACTCTGAATGCTTTCGTTGGCACAAATCTCAGTGCCAACCCATTCTTCTACGATGTTGATTCCTACAATCAAGTGGGCGCAACCTTCGCTTGGGAATTCCTCGAAAATATCTCTTTGAATCTCGTCTATAACCACTTCTATTACACAGCACGTGAAAACGTGAATGTGTTCGGCGTACCCATGGCCAAGGCTGGCGACACAGCTAAAGCCCAGAGCTGGATGGCGGCTTTGGTCATTGACGACCTGATTGTTGACAACGCCAAGATGGGTCTGGCTGTCGGCCAGGTGCCATCGGTCTACAGCAACACTTCAGCTTGGGGTACGAATACCGCACCGATCGCCTTTGAAGCCTGGTACAACTATCCCTTCTCTGACCGCGTCTACATTCAACCAGCCGTCTTCCTTGTGACCAATCACGACGGCTTCAGCAACGGCGGCACCGACTGGGGCAGCACCTTCCGGGTCTACCTCAATTTCTGATCAAGACCACCAACCAACAGACCCGGGCCCACACCAACAAGCCCTCGCCTGAGCGAGGGCTTTCCATTGAACACGTCTTGTTGCCAAGAGTGTCGCGCGAAGCAAGCCTGGGTCAAGCCTCGATCTGCTGGATGAACAGATCAATCAGCTCATCGGTGAAGGCAGGATGCTTGGCCGTGATCAGATCGCCGTCGACCACACTGCCGACAGTGCCATCATCACCATATTGAACATCTGCACCAGCATTTTCGACGTCGCAGATAATGTTGTGTGCGCAGGTCACACGGCGTCCTTCGAGCAGCGAGCGATCAGCACACAACAGCCAAAGCGAATGGCAGATCGTGCCTATCTTGACCCCGGGGGTGGCATTGATGCGCCGTAGCAGCTCAACAGCGGGAGCATCATTAGGCTTGCCCTTTTCAGGCTTCACGCTGTAGCGCAGACGATCGGTGGCGTAGGCGCCAATCAGCAAGAAGCCCTTATAGTCACTTGGATTGACATCCTTCACATCTTTGGTGACGATCAGATGTTCTTCAACCCAATCATTATCTGGATTGGATCCAAATTGCAATGAGGCATTGCCCCAGAGATTGGACATGTATTCGAGATCGTATCCAGCAGCGGGGAAACGCCTGTTGAAGAGCCTGTACTCGGTCATGTCGAAGTGCTCTTCGATAAACACTCCGATCTTGCCTTTGGATTCACCGTGTGCCTTGATTAACATGTGGCCCCGCTGATTTGAGAAAAGTTGCAGAACAAGAGCAGTGACAGGCCGGGAGAGGCCCCCTCTGTCTCTCTCAAAATTAGAGACCGCGGGATCCCAGCGAAGAAAATCCAGGATTTCTTAATTGCCTCTGCCAGCTAAACGTCTGCATTTCATCACAGATATTTGTCCTCCAGGTTGAAGCCGAGCGAATCCCTCGGATTCAAGGCTCCTGAACGACCCATTGCTTGCCGCAGACAGAGGCCACACCTACCATGAAAAGATGGGGCATGCACTGTGCACGCTCCAACAACATGGGGCGGCAATCAAGCATTGACCTGCTCCATTCGCGATCGCTGGTCACCGCATCATTTGCGCAACAACGATCAACTCTTACACCCCCCGAACACATCACCATGGCGCGGCGCAACTATTACGAAGGGTTGGCAGCTGATTATTCCCGTCCTGGCCTGGTCAGCGACGCGATGAAGGCGCAGCTGATTCAACGCTCGGCTGAAATCGGCAATCTTCAGGAAGCCGTTCTGCCTCAGATTGGCCCCGACTACACACTCGAGCAAATTGAAGCCGAGAACAAGGAATTCTGGCCCACCCACTGCGAGGCTCTGCGCCAGGGGCGGGGCGATCTGCTGACCAAGGAATATCGCCCTGACCTTGTGTATCACTGCCAGGACGGCCCCTACTACGGCATCACCGAACAGCAGAAACGCGAAAAGCACTGGTGGGCCATCATCGCGCAACCAGGTGTGACGATGGTGTGGCCGATTGTGCAGATCTGGGGTGAGTTCACTCACTTTGAATGGATCTGCCTCGATGACAACACCGGTGAACAGATCGCCAAGGGCAGTGTCTGCTGGGTGCGCCGTGGTCACCGCGGTGGCTGCTACTACAAGAGCGAGCAGCTCACCTTTGTGCGTGACGTGTTCGCCTCCGAAGACCTGCTGAAGCTGATCAGCACCTGATCCTGAGTCCTCCAGGACGCTGAGCTGCGTCGGCGTCAGCCGCGCAGCTCGGTCTTGAGGATCTCATCCATGCAGCGTTCGGCAAAGGCACCGATCGTCAGAGCCGGATTGGCAGCGGCGGTGGCCAACGGAATCAACGCACCATCGACAACATAGAGACCCTTGTAGCCCTGAACCCGTCCATACAAATCGCAGGCCTTGCCCATCACTGCACCACCACAGGGGTGGGCAGTCATGCCAGCGTGGACCTTGATGGACTCCTTCGCCCGCTTGGCTTCGGCTTCAGGGGTGACCGCTGAAGCCAGGCGCGTGAGGGTGTACTCCATCCCCTGTTCGGTGTTTTTCTGACCGGGTGTGTTGGTGGGCCAATGCAGACGTGCCCTGCCTTCCTTGGCGTCGTAGTCCCAGTACCCACTGTCCTGCGGGATGGACATGCCGAGGAAAATCAGGGCATCCTCGGGGAAGCTGGGCTGCGGGAAGGCAATCACGGTCTGCGGGCCGTGGGGATTGGTCTCATAGTCAAGACCCACAATGTGGGCAGGGCCGCCGCTGCTGCTGCCGGCCGGTCTGCCCGTGCGGAAGGAGCCGAATGTGTCGCCGTTGTTGCCCCAGTGACGACCGACCTCGCCGTTAAGGCGCGGCAGCGTGCCCCGGGCCTTGGCACGCACCAGCAGGGAGGTGGTGCCCATCGAGCCGGCACCGAGGAACAGATAGTCGCAATCAACGGTGTGGCTGGAGATGACATTGCCACGCTCGTCAATGCGGTTGTAGTCGACGAGATAGCGGTTACCGTTCTCCCGGATATCGACAACATTGCTGAGTTCCTGAACCTTGACCCGGCCACTCTCCTGGGCGTATTTCAGGTAGTTGCGATCAAGGCTGTTCTTGTAGCCGCTGTTGGCCCCGTACCAGATCTCACCCTCGGTGGCCGATGCCGGCAGCTGGCCGCGCAACTCCCTGCGCACCACATGCCAGTTGCTGGCCGTGTTGATGCGTTCGTTGCGCAGGCCCGCCCGGTTGGCAAGCTCCTGAAACACCCGTGCCCCCAGATAGGGAGACGACATCAGGATGTCGTCAGGAATCGGACCGGCATCCATCATTTCAACGACCCGCGGGTAATACTCGCGGTCCATTTCGTCGTAGCTGACCGCCGCCGGAAAGGCGAGGCCAAAGTTCCTCTTCGAGGGCTGCAACAGCACGGTGTTGTAGACGAGTGAGCCCCCACCGACACCGGAAGACGCCCATACGATGATGCCGTCTTCGTTGTAGCGCTCCACCAGACCGACGTAGCGGTCCAGTGGATCCTTGGGCCCATCATTGACAAGCAGGTCGACCTCAGACAGCCACAGGGCGCGGCCGTCAGGGTTGCGGGATGTCGCAAACGGGCCGGGCTGGTTGGCCGTCACATCCCAGCGACGGCCGCGCTCCAGCACCAGGGTGTCGATCCCCTTCTGCCCCAGGCGATAGGCGGCGATGGCACCACCGAAACCACTGCCGATCACCAGGGCCTTGACGCGCTGCCGGCGCGGGATGGTGGTCTGAGCGGCAGCGCGGGTTGCCCGGGCAGGTCGGCCGGCCTGGCTAGAACCGGCCGCCATGGCCGGTGCTAGACCAGCGGCGGCCAGAGAGGCCAGACCACCGACCAGCAGCCGGCGACGGGTGGTGTTCAACGGACGCATGGTGATGATCGATCAGGGACTGAAGGCAACAACCGGGCAAGAAGCCCGGTTCAGAAGGGCTTCTTAAGGGTCAGGAGGTAGACCTTGTCGGCCGAGGTCACGAGGATGTTGGTGTTGTTGACACCACCGGGCGCCAGATTGGCGACGTGATCAGGGAAGGGGATCGAGCAGATCGGCTTGCCCTGAGCCGTGAACACCCCGATCCCGCCGGGGCCGGTCGCCCAGATGTTGCCGTCGCGATCGACCCGAAGACCATCACTGGCATTGGCGGCGACGTGTCCACCTTTGATCTGCTGGAACACAAACAGGGGCTTGGCTGGCAGCGGCTTGCCGTTGTACTCGGCCAGATTGATCGTGTAGATGGTGTTGTCGCTGGTATCGCTCACATAGAGCAGCGATTGAGACGGGTTCAGGCCGATGCCATTGGGAATCTTGAGGGCGTCGTTGATCACGGTGAGGTTGCCGTTGCGGACGCGATACACCCCCTTGAAGCTGAGATCGGGAGCAGCCTTGACAGGGCCGTAGCCCTCGAGCCCGAAGGTGGGGTCGGTGAAGTAGATATCACCGTTTTTGGCGACAGCCACATCATTGGGGCTGTTCAGCTTCTTGCCCATGTAGGTGGAGGCAATGACGCGAAAACCGCTGCCATCCCCATTGACGATGCCCAGGGTGCGGTCGTGCTGGGCGACCACAAAGCGACCGTCGGGCAGCAGCGCATGGCCATTGGGATAGCCGGCCGGTTGGCGCAGGGCCGTGAGCTGACCGCTGGCGGTGATGCCGTACTCGGTCTCACCCATCAGATCGCTGAAGATCCAGCGCTGGGCCTTGGGGTCCCAGGCCGGACCTTCGGTCCACTTGAAACCGATCTTCAGTGGCTTCATGCCGCTCAGATAGGCAGGGCAGGGGACCCCGCCCTGGGCCGCACCCGACGCCTCAACCGCCACAGGCGCCATCGCACCAAACAGGGCCGTCAAGGCCAGCAGCAGGGACCAGCGCCGCGCAGGCCGCCGGGAGGAATTCAGCTTCATGACCATGAGCTTGATCAACACAACAAGGAGTAGAGGGCCGTTGGTGGATGGCGACTGAAAAGCAGCCGGGCTGCCGCCCAGACCTCACCCTGATCGTAGACAGAGCGCACCGATTGCACTGAATTGTCACGGTTTGTGAGCGATGTGATGGCCATTGGCGAGCCGAGGTCAATCCAAAAAAAATCCGGCCCCACGGGGCCGGATCTCGTTGGCAGTGCAGTGCGCCTTCCGGCGCCAAGGATCACTTGATGGTGACCTTGCCGCCTGCCTCTTCGATGGCCTTTTTGAGGGCTTCGGCATCGGCTTTGGAGATGCCTTCCTTGACGGCCTTGGGAGCAGCCTCCACAAGAGCCTTGGCATCGCCGAGCCCGAGACCGGTGGCCTCGCGAACGGCCTTGAGGACCTTGATCTTGGCCGAATCTTCGAAGCCATCGAGGATGACGTCGAATTCGGTTTTCTCTTCAACGGCTTCAGCAGCACCGCCAGCGGCGGGAGCGGCCATCACCACGCCGGCGGAAGCGGCGGCAGACACACCGAAGGCCTCTTCGATCTGCTTGACGAGCTCGGAAGCTTCAAGCAGCGAAAGGGTCTTCAGCTGTTCGAGGATGTTGTCGGTAGTAGCAGACATGGTTGGGAATCAGCAACAGATCTGTTGGGTGGAACAGTGAGGATCGGTTGAACTCTCCAGCGCGGCTGTCAGGTGAGGAACGGCTCAGGAAGCCGAACCCTCTCCCTTGGCGTGCTGGTTGAGCGCCCTGGCAAGACCGCTCGGAACCTCGTTGATACCCACAGCAACCTTGGTGGCCACGGCATTGATCGCACCGGCGATCTGAGCCATGAGCACCTCTTTGGAGGGCAGATCCCCGATGGCCTTGATCTCGGCTTGGGAGAGGAGTTTGCCCTCGAAGAGGCCTCCTTTCGTTTCCGATTTCTTGGTGTCCTTCTGGAAGGACTGCAGGGCCTTCACCGCACCGCCCACGTCGCCCTTGACGAGCACGAAGGCGTTGGTGCCGGTAAGCAGGGAATCGAGTTCCGACCAGGCGCTGTTGCCATCAATGGCACGGCGCATCAAGGTGTTTTTGGTCACCTTGCAGACACCGCTGGCAGCCTGCAGACGGGTCCGCAGGTCACTCATCTCCTTGATGGTCAGGCCCCGATAGTCGAGGACCAGCGCCATTTCGGCTTCACCGAGGAGCCCTTTGAGCTCTTCGACGATCTGTTGCTTGTTCTCCAGCGTGCGGCCCATAGGATTTGGAACGGATCGGGGGAACAAGCCGGGACCGCGGCCCAGAGGCAACCGCACGATGGCGGCAGCCACACCTCGAGGCCGCTGAATTCCGGCTGAGCCCGATCGACCGGCAGAGCCGGAACCGTTGCAGAGCCAAAGCTGTCGCGATCACCTCGGCAGGATTTATGAACGTGGCATCAGCCGCCGGGGCGCCTGATGCAGCTCACCTGCTGTCTGGGGTAGGGCGCGGGCCCTACTGGCAAAAGCCAGCTTTCAATTGTAGGGGATGACGTTGCAGCTCACTGCCGGGCCAGAAAACCGCGCAGGCGCTCGCTGCGGGGGTTGCTGAAGACCTCGCCGGGGTCGCCCTGCTCCTCGATCAGGCCGTTGTTGAAGAACAGCACCCGGTTGGACACCTCACGGGCGAAGCGCATTTCGTGGGTGACCACCAGCATGGTCATGCCGGTCTCGGCCAGCAGGCGCATCACCTGCAGCACCTCGCCCACCAGCTCAGGATCGAGAGCGCTGGTGGGCTCGTCAAACAGCATCACCGCGGGATTCATGCAGAGGCTGCGGGCGATGGCCACCCGCTGCTTCTGCCCGCCCGAGAGCTGGGCGGGGTAGGCATCGCCTCGGTGGCCCAGGCCCACCTCCTCGAGATGGCGCCGGGCCCGTTGCTGGCATTCGGCCAGCGACAGCCTGAGCACCTGGCGGGGCGGCAGCACCAGGTTCTCGAGCACCGTCAGATGGGGGAACAGGTTGAACTGCTGAAACACCATGCCGACGCGGATGCGCAGTTCGCGCAACTGGCGCCAGCCCAACGGGCCTCCCGCGATGTCATGGCCCATGACCCGCAGCTGCCCCCGCTCAAAACTCTCGAGCCGGTTGAGGCAGCGCAGAAAGGTGCTCTTGCCGCAGCCCGAAGGGCCGATGATCGAGACCACATCACCGGCCTTGACGCTGGTGCTCACTCCCTTGAGCACCGCCAGCTCGCCATAGCTTTTGTGCAGATCGGTGCACTGGAGGATGGGATCTGCAGCAGCTGTGGCGATCATCAGGGGTAACGGTGCAAGCCAGCCCAGGCCATGACCAGCAGGCCCAGACTCAGTATCGAGCGAACCGACCGTTGGCGCCGCCGTCTGGCCCTGGTTGTCACCGGATTGCTGACGGTGGGGCTGCTGGCCTGGAGCGGCAGTTGGGCCGCACCCGCCCAGCCCTGGAGAGTGGGCACCGATCCCACCTTTCCGCCGTTTGAGTACCGCGACAACAGCAGCGGCCAGATCACCGGCTTTGACATCGACCTGATCAAGGCGATCGGCAAACAGGCGGGCCACCCGATCGAGCTGGTGGCGCTGCCGTTTGACGGCATCATTCCGGCGCTGCAGGCCCGCAGTATCGATGCGGCGATCAGCGCCATCACCATCACCCCCGAGCGGGCCCGGGCGATCGACTTCAGCCGGCCCTACTTCGAGGCCGGCCAGGCGATCGTGGTGCGCGACAACGGCCCCAACCTGACCAAGCTCGAGCAGCTCAAGGGGCGCCGGATTGCCGTGCAGATCGGCACCACCGGCGCCATCGCCGCCTCGAAGGTGGCCGGCGCCCAGGTGAACAGCTTTGATTCCACCCCCCTGGCCCTGCAGGAGCTGGCCAACGGCAATGCCGATGCCGTGGTGAGTGACGTCCCGGCGATTCTCTATGCGATCAAGGCCGCCCATCTCAGCGGCCTGCGCATCGCCGGCGAGCACCTCAGCAGCGAGGTCTACGGCATTGCCTTGCCCACCAACGCGCCGATCACAGGCCCGATCAACAAGGCCCTGGGCGAACTGATCGCCAGCGGCCGCTATGCCGCGCTCTACCGCCAATGGCTGGGAGCCGAGCCATCGGTGCTGCCCGAAACGGCACCGTCGCTGCAAGCAGGAAGCTCGCCCCTGGCCGGGCTCGATCTGACTCTGCTGGCCAGGAACCTGCTCAAGGGCGCCGGCATCACGCTGCTGCTCACGGTTCTGTCGTTCAGCTTCGGGCTGGTGGGCGGCACCGCCCTGGCGCTGCTGCTGCAGAGCCCCAGGCCCCTGGTGCAGGTGCTGTGCCGGATCTACATCGACTTCTTTCGCGGCACCCCGATGCTGGTGCAGCTGTTTCTGATCTATTTCGGCCTGCCGGCCCTGCTGCAGACCCTCGAAGTGCCGTTCACGATCGAGCGGCTGCCGGCGGCGGTGACGGCACTGAGCCTCAACGTGGCGGCCTACCTGGCCGAGGTGCTGCGCAGCGGCATCGAATCGATCGACCGGGGCCAATGGGAGGCGGCCGATGCCCTGGGCTTCAGCCCGGTGGAGCGCATGCGCTTCGTGATCGCCCCGCAGGCGATCCGGCGCGTGCTGCCGCCGCTGGCCAACGAATTCATCACCCTGATCAAGGACACCAGCCTGGCGGCCGTGATCGGCTTTGACGAGCTGTTCCGGCAGGGGCAGCTGATGGTGGCCACCACCTACCGGGCGTTTGAGATCTACATCGCCGTGGCGCTGGTGTATCTGGTGATGACCACCAGCGCCTCGCTGCTGTTCAAGCGACTGGAACGCAGGCTCAGCCTTCCTTCTTGATGTCCTGCAGGGCCGTCACGTCGACCTGGACCGAGGGACCCATGGTCGAGGTCACGTAGAGGCTCTTCCAGTAGCGACCCTTGGCACCGCTGGGCTTGTTGCGGTCGATGGTCTCCTGCAGGGCCTTGAGGTTGTCGAGCAGCTTGGCCGCATCGAAGCTCGCCTTGCCGAAACGCACGTGCACAATGCCGCTGCGATCGGCGCGGAACTCGAGCTTGCCGGCCTTGAACTCGTTGATGGCGCCAGCCAGGTCGGTGGTCACGGTGCCGGCCTTGGGATTGGGCATCAGACCACGGGGACCGAGCACCCGGCCGAGCTTGGCCACCTTGGGCATCATGTCGGGGGTGGCGATCAGCAGATCGAACTCCATCTCACCCTTGGCAATGGTTTCGACCAGGTCATCGTCACCGGCCAGGTCGGCACCGGCGGCCTTGGCGGCGGCCACGGCCTCACCGCGGGCGATCACGGCAATGCGGATCGACTGACCGGTGCCATGGGGCAGGGCGACGGTGGTGCGCAGCTGCTGGTCGGTGTACTTGGGGTCGATCCCCAAACGGGCATGGGCCTCGAGGGTTTCATCGAACTTGGCGGTGGCGTTGGCCTTGACCAGTTCGACCGCCTCGAGGGGGGCGTAGGTGCGGTCTTCGACCTTGGCAACGAGGGCGCTGAAGCGCTTAGACAGTTTGGGCATGGTTCAGGGGTGGGGTACAGGCGACCGGTGGGTCTCCCCCGCAGTGGGAACGGATGGAACGGAAGGAGCAGGCCAAACGACCAGAGGCCGGGCTTGCGCTCAATCCTTGACGGCCACGCCCATGTTGCGGGCGGTGCCTTCGATGATGCGCATGGCCGAATCAACGCTGGTGCAGTTGAGATCGGGCAGCTTGGTCTTGGCGATCTCCTCGAGCTGGGCGCGGCTGATCGCCCCGACCGAACCCTTGGCAGAGGTGGCGGCACCCTTCTCGATGCCGGCTGCCTTGGAAATCAGCACGGAAGCGGGAGGGGTCTTGGTGATGAAGGTGAAGCTGCGGTCTTCAAAGACCGAGATCTCCACCGGAATCACATAGCCGGCCTTGTCTTGGGTACGGGCGTTGTACTCCTTGCAGAACGCCATGATGTTGACCCCGTGCTGGCCGAGGGCGGGGCCCACCGGCGGTGCGGGGTTGGCTTTGCCGGCTTGAAGCGCCAGCTTGATCACGGCAACGACTTTCTTGGCCATCGACTAGGGCGCTACGGGTGAATCGGGACAGTTTCGGATTGCTGAGCCTACGGCTCGGCGGGCCAGGGACCTGACCGCAAGCGATCAGCCCTGTTTGCTGATCTGGGAGAACTCCAGTTCCACCGGGGTTTCCCGGCCAAAGATGGAGAGCAGGGCCTTGAGCTTGCTGCGCTCGCCCGAGACCTCGATCACCTCCCCCTGGAAGTCCTTGAACGGACCGGCGGTGACCAGAATCTGATCGCCCTCGGCGAGGTCGACCTTGACCACGGGCTTCTTCTCGGCAGCCCGCTTGAAGATGCGGTCAACCTCCTGGCGGCTGAGGGGACGCGGCTTGATGTGGCCGCGGGCCTTGCCGGTGGCACGGCGCTCCTCGGCCCCCACGAAGTTGATCACGTTGGGGGTACTGCGCACGGCCATCATCGTGTCTTCGTCGAGGACCATGCGCACCAGCACGTAGCCGGGGAAGACCTTTTCTTCGATCGACTGACGGCTGCCGTCCTTCTTGAGCTTGACGCCGGGGGTCTGGGGAATCTCGATCTCGAGAATGCGGTTGGCGACGCCGAGGGTCACGGCCCGCTGCTCCAGGGTGGCCTTGACCTTCTTTTCACAGCTGGAAGCCACCTGCACGGCATACCAACGGGCCACCTGGGGAGCTTCGGTTTCGGCAGCGATCGGCTCGCCGCCAGCAAGCTCGGCGAGCGCACTGCCGGCCTCGTCAGGCGGATCGCCGGCATCGCCGCTCTGCGGCAACAGATCAGTCAGAGACTCAGTCACAGGGCTATCGGGCGGGGAGATCACAACAACGGAAACCCAGGGTGAGGGGATTCATCGACAGGTTCAACGGAACACCTGAATGGCGGTCCAGCCATAGAACCGATCGACGGCCGCAATGGCTGCGGCTGAGAGACCCACCATCAGAATCACCGCAACCGACTCGCTGAACAGCTGGGCCCGGGTGGGCCAGACCACCTTGCCCAGCTCCGCGAGGGTGGTTTGGATGAACCCGGAGGGCTCAGCCGATGGCCCAGCCGCGACCTGGGAGTCGGAGGCCAGCGACGGCTGGCTCTGGCTGTCTGTAAGGGGCTGGGTGTCGCTGGACTGGGAATCGGTTGACGGGGTTTTCGTGTCCACAGGCGCTGACGCACCGGCGCTGGCGCGCAGACCGGCAAACAAACACCCTACCGGATGAGCGCCCGGCAGCTACTGGGGGCGCAGCAGCAACGGGGCACCCGGACTGGCCCCAGGTTCGACCCTGACCCCGCGGGCCTCCGTGAAACGCTCCTCCAGCAGCGCCGTGGCCAGCGGGTTCTCCAGCGCGCGGCGCAACACCCGCCGCAGGGGCCTGGCGCCGTATTCGGGTTCATAGCCCTCGGCCGCCAGGCTCTCGACCACGGCCTCATCAACATCGAGCACGAGGTGCTGTTCGGCCAGCAGGGAGGCCAGCTCGGCCAGCTGCAGCCGCACGATCCGCTGCAGGTCGGCGGGCGTCAACGGCCGGAAGCGGATCACCTCATCGATGCGGTTGAGAAATTCGGGCCTGAACTGACGTGCCAGCGCGGCCTCGATCGCGGCGCTCAGTTCGGCCTCGGCAGAGGCGGGCTGCCCCTGGCGGGCGTGATCGAGGATCGCCTGGCTGGCCAGGTTGCTGGTCATGATCACCACGGTGTTGCGGAAATCGACCGTGCGCCCCTGGGAATCGGTGAGGCGGCCGTCATCGAGCACCTGGAGCAACAGGTTGAACACCTCGGGATGGGCCTTCTCGACCTCATCGAGCAACAGCACCGCGTAGGGGCGGCGGCGCACGGCTTCGGTGAGCTGGCCGCCCTCCTCGTAGCCCACATAGCCGGGGGGAGCGCCCACCAGCCGCGCCACCGCGTTGCGCTCCATGAATTCACTCATGTCGAAGCGCACCAGGGCGTCCTCTTCGTCGAACAGCGCCGCGGCCAGGGCCTTGGCCAGCTCGGTCTTGCCGACGCCGGTGGGCCCCAGAAACAGAAAGGAACCGACCGGCCGCCGCGGCGACTGCATGCCGGCGCGGGCCCGACGGATCGCGGCCGCCACGGCGGCGACCGCCTCGGTCTGACCGACCACCCGTTCGCCCAGGTGCTGCTCGAGATCGAGCAGCTTGGCGCGCTCACCGGCCAGCAGCCGCTGCACCGGGATCCCGGTGGCGCGGGCCACCACATCGGCGATGTCACCGGCTTCGACCTGCTCGCGCAACATCGAATCGGCCTGCAGGTCCTGCTCCAGCTGCTCGCGGTGCTGCTGCAGCTGCTGCAGCTGGTCGTGCTGCAGCCGCGCTGCCTCTTCGTAGTGGCCATCGCGCTCGGCCTCGGCGATGGCCTGGCGCAGCTCCTCGTCGCGCTGCAGCAGCTGACGCCACTCGACCAGGCGGTCCCGCTCCTGGTGCCAGCGCTCCTGCAGGGCAAGCAAACGGGCACTGGCCTGCTGGCGCTGCTGCTGCAAGGCCAGCCGCTCGGCCTCGGGTGCGGTCTCGGCGGCCAGCAGGGCCAGTTCGACGCGGCGCAGTTCGGCCTCGGCCTGCTCCACCATCTGGGGCTTGGAGGTGGCCTCCATGCGCAGCTGGGCGGCGGCCTCATCCACCAGATCGATCGCCGAATCGGGGCGGCAGCGGTCGGTGATGTACCGGGACGCCAGCCGGATGGCCGCCTGCAGGGCGGCATCGCTGATCGTGACGCCGTGGTGCAGCTCGTAGCGCTCCTTGAGTCCGCGCAGGATCTCGAGGCTGGTGTCGAGACCGGGCTCACGCACCAGCACCTGCTGAAAGCGCCGATCGAGCGCCGGATCCTTGGCGATGCTGCGGCGGTAGTCCTCGGGGGTGGTGGCACCGATGCAGCGCAGCTCACCACGGGCCAGGGCCGGCTTGAGGATGCTGCCGGCATCGGTGCTGGCCCGGTCGCTGCTGACCACGGTGTGCAGTTCATCGATGAACAGCACCACGCCCTGGGGGTCCTGGCGCACCTCCTCGAGCACGCTGCGCAGGCGCTCTTCAAATTGACCGCGAAATTTGGCACCGGCGATCAGGGCCCCGAGATCGAGGGCCACCAGTCGCAGCCCCTGCAACGATTCGGGCACCTCGCCACTGGCGATGCGCTGGGCCAGCAGCTCGGCCACGGCCGTCTTGCCCACGCCGGGTTCACCGATCAGCACCGGATTGTTCTTGCTGCGGCGCGACAGCACCTGGATCAGACGCCGGATCTCGCCATCGCGTCCGATCACCGGATCGAGCTCGCCCCGGCGGGCGGCCGCCGTGAGCTCTCGGCCGTAGCGCTCCAACGCCGAAGGTTCTCTGGCCTCGCTGGCCTCGCTGGCAGCAGAGACCACCACCACCGGCTGCTGCTCTCGGGCAGGGGGCGCTGGCGCCGGGCCGAGCAGGGCGATTCCGATGCGCGGCTCGGTCGCCAGGGCCTCGATCAGATGGGACAGATCAATCAGGGCCTGGCCCTGCAACGCCCGGCAGGCGTCAGCCTGCTCGAGCAGGTCTTCGAGCGCGTCGCCGATGAACAGGGCGCTGCCCGAAGCCGTGGGCTGGGCGGCGCAAAAGGTTTCAAGCTGGTCGAGCGCCGCGTCGCGCGGCACACCCAGGCGCTGCCCCCAGCGATCGAAGCGAGGCTCCTGCAGCAGGCTGAGCAGCAGATGCTCCACGTCCATGGCGCCGTGGCGCCAGCGGCGGGCCTGGTCCTGGCCGGCCAGCAGCAGGTCCCAGGCGTCCTCACTGAAGCGATCGGGGTCCGCCGTCAGGGAGGGCGGCGCCGGGGCGGGAGCTCGGGTCATGGGCGTCAGGCGACCGACGGGCTGGGCTGAAGCTGGATCAGCTCGACCTTGTAACCATCGGGGTCTTCGATGAAGGCGATCACGGTGCTGCTGTGCTTCATCGGCCCGGGGGGTCGCACCACCTTGCCGCCCCGTGCGGCGATGCCATCACAGGCCGCCTGGATGTCATCGACTCCAAGGGCGATGTGGCCGTAGCCACCACCCAGGTCGTAGGTGGACGTGTCCCAGTTGTGGGTGAGCTCGAGCACGGTGGTCTCGGATTCGGGTCCGTAGCCGAGAAAGGCATTGGTGAAACGGCCACCCGGGTAGTCCTTGCGACGCAGCAGGGCCATGCCCAGCACTTCGGTGTAGAAGGCGATCGATCGCTCCAGCTCACCCACCCGCAGCATCACGTGAAGCAGACGCATCAGGCCCAACGCCGGGATTCCATTCTGACCAGCCGTCGCTGCAGTAGGCGACCCGGTGCTCGTTGCAACAAAGCCGGGGGCGGGGGCGACCCATAGGATCCCTTCATCTTTCCTTTCGATTTGCAGGCCCGTGATCGATTCCCTCGACCTTGTGATCGACACCGTGGTGGCCCGCGAGGTGCTCGACTCCCGCGGCACCCCCACAATCGAAGCCGAGGTCCTGCTCGAGGGCGGGGCCAGCGGCAGGGCAATCGTGCCCAGCGGGGCCAGCACCGGTGCCCATGAGGCCCACGAACTGCGCGATGGCGGCAGCCGTTACTTCGGCAAGGGCGTCTGTCAGGCCGTCGCCAATGTGGAGGAGAAGATCGCCCCGGCGCTGTGCGGCCTCAGCGCCCTCGACCAGGGTGCCGTCGACGCGGCCATGGCCGAACTGGATGGCTCCGACAACAAGAGCGCCCTGGGGGCCAACGCGATCCTGGCCGTGAGCCTGGCCACCGCCCGCGCCGCCGCCAACGGTGTCGGCCTGCCGCTGTATCGCTACCTGGGCGGCCCCATGGCCACCCTGCTGCCGGTGCCGCTGATGAACGTCATCAACGGCGGTGCCCACGCCGCCAACAGCCTCGACTTCCAGGAGTTCATGATCGTGCCCCATGGCGCCGGCAGCTTCAAGGACGCGCTGCGCATGGGTGCCGAGGTCTTCCACACCCTCAAGGGTCTGCTGGCCGAACGCGGCATGAGCACCGCCGTGGGCGATGAAGGTGGCTTTGCCCCCGACCTGGGCAACGATGCCGCCGGCGACATCCTGGTGCAGGCGATCGACAAGGCCGGCTACCGACCCGGCGACCAGATCTCGCTGGCCCTCGATGTGGCCAGCACCGAGTTCTACAAAGACGGCCGCTACGCCTTCGGAGGCGGCAGCTACAGCAGCGCCGAGATGGTCGATGAGCTGGCCAAGCTGGTGAGCCGCTACCCGATCGTCTCGATCGAGGACGGCATCGCCGAAGATGACTGGGACGGCTGGAAGCTGCTGACCGATCGTCTGGGTGCCACCGTGCAGCTGGTGGGCGATGACCTGTTCGTCACCAACAGCAGCCGCCTGCAGCGGGGCATCGACCTGGGCGTGGCCAACTCGATCCTGATCAAGGTCAACCAGATCGGTTCGCTCACCGAAACCCTGCAGGCCATCGACCTGGCCGGTCGGGCCGGCTACACCAGCGTGATCAGCCACCGCAGCGGCGAGACCGAAGACACCACCATCGCCGACCTGGCCGTCGCCACCCGCGCCGGTCAGATCAAGACCGGTTCGCTGAGCCGCAGCGAGCGCGTCGCCAAGTACAACCAGCTGCTGCGCATCGAAGACGAGCTGGGCAGCCAGGCGACCTACGCCGGTGTCGACGATCGGGGCCCGCGCGGCAAGGCCTGAGCCACGCTCACTGGATCCCCTGGACCTTCTCGAGCCGGCTGTCACGGCGCAGCCGGGCCTGCAGCTTGAGCCAGCTGAACGACACCGGAACCCCCAGCACCAGGGGCACGGCCGTCAGCGCCGGCCGGGCACTGGCGGCGAGCAGGGCAGCGGCCACCGCGAGGGCACCCAGCAGGACCGATTGACCGGCGACCTGCTGGCTCAGGGCCAGTCGGCGCAGCAGGCGATCGGTCTCGCCGGCGCGGATCTGCACCTGCAGGTCACCCTGCTCGATGCGCGACAGGCTCTCCTCAAGCCGGCGCGGCAGACCCAGGGCGCGGGTGCCCAGGTCGGCCGCCTGGCGCGAGAGCTCATTGAACAGATCACCACCACCGCTTTGACTCATCAGGGGAAGCAGGTAGGGCTTGGCGATGGCGACCAGGCTAAAGCCCGGATCGAGGCTCCGCCCGACCCCCTCAAAGGTGGAGAGCGCGCGCATCACGAAAATCAGATCCGGCGGCAGGCGAAAGGGCTGGCCGTAGACCAGGTCATACAGATCGCCCGACAGCTTGCCCAGCACGTCGGCCGAAAAGGGCGGCGTCAGGGCCTCGTTGAGCATCACCCGCACCAACCGGCGCACAGGCCCCGGATCGATGCCGGCCGCCAGCACACCGGCCTGCTGCAACTCACTGACCAGGGCCGAGGCATCGCGGCTGGCAGCGGCGGTCACCATGCGTCCCAGGCGGGAGCGCAGGCGGCTCGACAACTGCCCCATCATCCCGAAGTCGTAGTAGATGAGGGCCCCATCGGCGGCCACGGCCAGATTGCCGGGGTGGGGATCGGCGTGGAAGAAGCCGTAACGCACCAGCTGCTGCAGATAGCTGGCCGCACCCTTTTCGGCCACGGCAGCCGGATCGATGCCGGCCTCGATCAGGGCCTGGCGATCGCTGATCTTGATACCGCTCACATAGTCGAGGCACAGCACCCGGCGGCTGCTCAGCTCCCAGACCACCGCCGGAATGCGAATGCCGGCGTCATCGAGAAACTGCTGCCTGAAGCGGGCGGCGTGCTCAGCCTCGAGCCGAAAGTCAAGCTCGCGCAGCAGCACCCGCCGGCACTCCTGGGCGATGCCGAGCCAGTCGCGGCCCCGACCCCAGCGGGGGTGGCGCTGCACGGCAGCGGCCACCTGCTGCAACACCTCGAGATCGTGGCGGAACAGGGCCTCAAGACCGGGGCGCTGCACCTTGAGCACCACCTGGCGGCCACTGCGCAGGCTGGCGCGGTGCACCTGGGCCAGGCTGGCTGAGCCCAGCGGAGTCGTTTCAAGGTCGATGATCTCGGCACAACGGCCGCCCAGCTCGGCTTCCAGCAGACCCTGGATCACCTCAAACGAGATGGGCGGCACCTGGTCTTGCAGGCGGGTGAGCTCCTCAACCACCTCGGCCGGAAACACATCCGGCCGGGCTGAGAGCATCTGCCCCAGCTTGATGAAGGCTGACCCCAGAGCCAGGAACTCGGCCGTGAGCCAGCGCGACAGCCGCCGCTGGCGCCGGGCCAGGCGTTCAGCGCTGAAACCGGCAGCGCCCCAGTAACTCCAACGCTGGCTGTTCCACCACAGCCGCACGAGCAGCTGCAGGGCCACCGCCCAGATGCGCAGCGCCCTAAGCATCGAGCCGTTGCGCCAGTGAGGCCACCCGGGCCCGCAGGTCATCGATCAACTGCTGGGGCTCGCGAACCCCAGGGGCCGCCGCGTTGGCAGGGCCAGCTGGCACAGCATCGGCGGCTGAGGCCTGGCCATCGTCCTGGTGGCGCAACCGTTCGGCCTCCAGGTCCACCTCCTCCCAGAACAACTGCCATTCACGGCTGGCACGCAGCGGCGCCGCTTCGGCGGCCGCAAGCAGGGATGCCGCCAGGTCGGCGATACCGCTGCCAAGGCGGGCCTGGAGCCTGTTGACCAGGGCCCTGGCCTGGAGGCTCAACTCGGGTTGGGATGGGGCAGAACTCATGGCTGGGTCGGTGCCGGTGGGGGCAACTGGGGGGCCGGCGGTCCCCCCTGGGTCGGCACCGGGGAATGCTGCCCTGCGGAGGGGTCCTGCTGCGTATCGGAATCCGGCGGCACCTCGGTCGGCACCGGGGCTTCCTCAACGGGCTTGTCGGCTGGCATCGCCAGGGGTTGCAGGTCAAGCCGCCCCTTCAGCTCGTGGCCCTCACTGCCGAACCGCAACCGCAGACTCTCGAGACCGGTCCCCGGCATCTCGCGCACATCAAACGACTGGCCCCACTGCACAAAGGCGGGCAGCCGCAGATCGAGCACGCGTTGGGTCAGGCCATAGCCCAGGGCCACACAGAACCCCACCAGCAGGGGACGTCGCCACAGGCTGACCTTGCGGGCCCTCGGTTGGGCAGTGGCCGTGGGCATGGGCAGCAGCGTGGCTGAACCGCAACGCCCTGAACTTAGGCACCGGCAACGCGCAGCCGCCAGACAACTGCTGCAGATCGATCGCTGAAGCGCCGCTCCCAAAGCACGCCGAAGACAAGCAATCTCATCAATGTGAGACAAGCGAACTGGGCAGATGTGGCGACTCTGGACGCTCCGACCATGACCACACCGGGCAACACCTTGGACGATGGCATCACAACCGGGTTCCTGATTGCCGAGGTGATTGCACAGCTGATTGCAAGACAGCCCCCTGACGTGATGACTCGGCAGGATGTGATGTCGAGCCAGAGGATCACCGTCATCACAGGTTCGTGGTCTGGTGCGCTTCTGATCAATCACATCGCCACTGGCAGCGGCGATCGCGACATCCTCACGGCCAGACAGATCGACTTTGGCGTCGCAGAAGCGACCGGATCGCTGTTGTCAGGCGGCCGTGGCGCTGATGTGATCAGCGGCAGGGCCGGTTGGGACATCCTTGACGGCGGTGACGGCGACGACCTGATTCATGGGGGCAATGGACGCGACATCCTGACCGGAGGAGCCGGACGCGATGAGCTCCATGGGGATTTCGGCTGGAACACCTACCGTCCCGAACGGGATGGCGTGTCGGATCTGATCGCGATCAAATCGGATCAGTTTCTGAGCAACTGGTTGTATGGCAAAGCCGGCAACAATGCCGATGGTCTCAAGTGCGACATCATTGAAGGCCTCGATGCCCTCGATCGAATCTGCATCATCGGTGTTGCCAGCAGCCAACTGAGCTTCAGCGACAACATCAGCATCAAGGGCGTGAGCGGCATCGGCATCTACGGCGCTGGCGCACTCGAGGCGATCTACACCGGGGGTGATCTGACCCTCAGCCAGATCATGCAGATGACCAGCGGCGACGCTTCAACGGCTGCGATGACCAACCAGGTCAACAGCTATGCAATCTGGTGATCAGTGGCTGTCGTTTGGATGCGCCTCGCAGGGCATCCACAACGACCCCATGGCATGCACGCCCTTGCAGCCCAGTTCCCTGGCCTTCTGCAAGGCGACCTGCTTGCTGGCATAGGCGTGCAGGTTCTGGCCCTGGGGTGCGAGGTGGTGTCGGGCATGGATGGCGCTGGTGGGCCCCAGACGCCTGGGACCCATGCCGTCCATCCCGACCCACCAGACCCCCATCACGTTGACGCCGGCGACCAGGATTCCCATGCCCACCACACAGGCATTGATCAGACCCATGCCCACGGCACCGATGCTCAGAACACCCATCGGCACCACACCGATGCTGACAACGCCCATGGGCACGATGCCGATCGAGACGATGCCAAGCGGTGCAATGCCGATGGCGAGGGCTTTGGGTCTGCCGCCGCAACCCTGCACTGGCTCAGTGGGCATGGGTCTTGGCGTCACCGTGCTTGGCGCAGGGCATCCACTGGTTGCCCATCTGGTGGGCACCCGTGCAGTTGAACTTGCTGGCTGCCTTCTCGGCTTCTGCCTTGGTGGCATACATCGCCGGCACGGCCCCGTCGGTGGTGTGCTGCGCCGACGCGACAGCGGGCCAGAAGGCAGTGGCGCAAGCGAGCAGGATCAGTCGCTTCATGGGCGCAGCACAATTGTTGCCACCCTATGGGCACAGGTCAAGACTCTGACGGCCAATGGGCAACTGCTGATGCTCGCTGCGCCTGGGCGCGCCTACGTCGTGTAATCGGCATTGATGCGGACGTACTGATCGGACAGGTCGCAACCCCAGGCCAGGCCTTGGCCGCGGCCTGAACCCACCACCAGCCGAATCTCGGCGGTGTCATCGTGCAGGTAGGCACCCGCTGCGCGATCGCGCAGGTAGGCGCTGGCGGCGGGCCGGTCAAATGCCAGGGGCTGGCCGGCGGCCATCAGCTGGTGGGGACCCAGCCACAGGGCCACCGCAGCAGGGTCCATGGGCACGCCGGCGCGGCCGGCGGCAGCAACGATGCGGCCCCAGTTGGGGTCGCGGCCGTGCACGGCGCATTTGACCAGCGACGAGCCGCACACCGTGCGGGCGATGGCGCGCGCGTCGCCGTCGCTGGCGGCACCCTGCACCTCAACCGCGATCAGGCAGGTGGCGCCTTCGCCATCGCGGGCGATGGCGCGGGCCAAATGCTGCGACACCGCCGTGAGGCCGGCCTCGAGGGCGGCCCAGTGCTCGGGGCCCAGGGGCTCGCCGGCTGCAAACGCCAGGAACGTGTCGTTGGTGCTGGTGTCGCCGTCGACCGTGATCGCATTGAAGGACCGGTCCACCGCGCGGCTGACCATGGCCTGCCAGACCTCAGCCGGCACCCCCGCGTCACAGCTCAGATAGCCGAGCATCGTGGCCATGGTCGGGTGAATCATTCCCGAGCCCTTGGCCATGCCGCCGAGGCGCACGCGCCGGCCACCCAGTTCGGCCTCGAGGGCGATCTGCTTATCGGTCAGATCGGTGGTGAGAATCGCCCGCGCCGCCGCATCGCCCGCCGCCTGATCGGCAGCGAGGGCCGCCACCAGGGGCCCAACGCCCGCCAGCAGGGTGTTCATCGGGATCGGCACGCCGATCACCCCTGTCGAGCAGATGAGCATCTGCTCGGGCGCCAGACCCAGTCGATCGGCCAGGGCGGCGGTGGCGCTCAGGCTGTCGGCCAGACCGCGCGCGCCGGTGCAGGCGTTGGCCTGGCCCGAGTTGGTGAGCACGGCACGGGCCCTGCCGCCGCCGGCCCGCAGCCGCTCGGCGCACAGATCGACGCAGGCCGCCCGCACCAGCGACGTGGTGAAGGTGCCGGCGCAGACCGCCCCCTCAGGCGCCAGCAGCAGCGACAGATCCGGGTTGCCCGAAGCCTTGAGGCCCGCCGTGATGCCGGCGGCCTGGAAACCCCTGGGGGCCGTGATGCCGCCCTGAATCGGCTGCCAGGGTGCGGGAGGGTCGGTTGCCATGGCTTTGATTGTGTGGCTGGGCGACGCCAGCTGGCAACCGGTCAGCATGGGGGCGATGACAGCAACGAGCCCGCAACGCCGCATCGGCCTGACCGGTGGCATCGCCAGCGGCAAAAGCAGCGTGGCGCGGCTGCTGCAGCGTGACCATGGCCTGCCCCTGCTCGATGCCGATGTCATGGCCCGCCAGGCCCTGGCCCCGGGCACGGCCGCGGCGCGGCAGGTGGCTGACCGCTACGGCGATCGGGTGCTGACCGCTGGCTCCGACCCCGTGGCGGCGGTGCTCGACCGCAGCGCCCTCGGGCAGATCGTGTTTGGCGATGCGGCCCAGCGGCAGTGGCTTGAGCAGCTGGTGCATCCGATCGTGCGCGAGGGGTTCGCTGCCGAGCTGCAACGCCTGGCCGCGGCGCCCACGGTGGTGCTGGTGGTGCCCCTGCTGTTTGAAGCGGGGCTGGAGCCGCTCTGCAGCGAGGTGTGGCTGGTGGACTGCGACGAGCAGCAGCAGCTGGCACGGCTGATGGCCCGCGACAACCTCAGTGCCGGCGCAGCCCAGGCCCGCATCGCGGCCCAGTGGCCCCTGGCCCGCAAACGCACACTGGCCACGCGCATCCTCGACAACCGCAGCACCCCGGACGCACTGGCCCCGCAGGTCAGCCAGGCCCTGGGATCGCTCTGAGCGCCATCCTGCACGGCCTGCCTGCAACGCTTGCTTGCGCGGATACAGCCAACATGCAACAGTCCGGTTGTTGATGGGCTGCCGATGACGCTTGTCGAGAACCTCAACGGCTTCATCTGGGGACTGCTTGTTGATTGGATCCTGTTCCTGGGGATCTATCTGACCCTGGGGCTTGATTTCATCTCGCTGCGGCTCGTTCCTACAGCCTTCGTGATGTGGTGGAAGACCGTGCGTCAGCCGCCTGAAGGCGAGGGCGAATGCGGTCCGTTTCTCAACTCGATGGCAGCCCTCGGGGGCATGATCGGCATGGGCAATGTCACCGGGGTGACCGCCGCGCTGATGGCAGGGGGTCCCGGCGTGCTGGTCTGGATCTGGATCGGCTCAATGGTGGGCTTCGCCACCAAATTCGCCGAAACCTTTCTGGCCACCACCTACCGCAGCCACAACGCCAAAGGCGAGGTGGTCGGCGGCCCGATGTACTACCTGAGCCAGGGCCTGCCCCGCTCGCTGCGCTGGCTGGGCACGGTCTTTGCCCTGTGCGGCTCACTGGCGGTGCTGGGTGTGGGCAATGGTCTGCAGAGCGAGCAGATCGCCTCGCTGCTCAACCGCGACCTGGCGATACCACCGCTCGCAACCGGTGTGGTGATGGCGGCCCTCACCTGGTGGGTGATTCAGGGCGGTCTTCGCCGCATCGGCCTGTGGTCGGCCTGGTTGATGCCGCTGTCCTCCCTCGTGTACCTGGTGCTGTGCCTCGTGCTAGTGCTGCAGCACCTCGAACGGCTGCCCGGCATGCTCGGGGACATTCTTGGCCAGGGCTTCAACCTCAAGGCCATCGCCGGGGGAACCCTGGGCCTGACCATCAGCAAGGGGATTCGGCTCGGGGTGCTCTCCAACGAAGCCGGCCTGGGCACCTCGCCGATCATTCTGTCGGCGGGCCGCCCGGGAGATCCCTTCTACCAGGGCTGCATCTCGATGCTGCTGAGCCTTGCCGATGTGGTGGTGTGCACGGCCACTGCCCTGGTGGTGCTGGGTTGCGGCCTTCCACTGGAGGGCAGTGATCCGGTGACGCTGCTGAATCAGGCCTTCGCCACAGGACTCGGGGGAGCGTCCTGGTTGGTGATGCTGGCGGTGGTTCCGTTTGCGTTCACCACCTTCACCGCCTTCGGCTACTACGGCGAACGCTGTCTGGAGTTTTTGCTGGGAGTGCGCTCCCAGCAACCGTTTCGCCTGGTCTGGATCGCCGTGCTGGCCCTGGCCTCGGTCAGCAGGCATGCCGACATCTGGGAAGTCACCGAGGTGCTCAACTCGATGGTGGCCCTGCCCAACATCTTCGGGATCCTGCTGCTGTCGGGCCTGCTGGTCCGCCAGACCCGCGAGCAGTTCGCCCGGATCAAAGCCACCCATTCCCTGAATCCGAGCCCATGATCTGGACCTCGATCCTGCTAGCCGCCCCTGGAGAGGGTCTGATCGACAATCAGACACCGATCACCGCCCTGCCGATGCCGGGCCTGATGACGGTGGTGTCGCTGGCCTTTCTGGCCACTCTGGTGGCCAGCAAGGTCTCGATCCGCCTGGGGATCCCGGCGATCCTCGGTGTGCTGGTGCTGGGGGTGTTGATCACCCCCGACTACGCCCTGTTCAGCCCGCAGGGCGTCGAAGCCCTGCATGTGGTGAGCCTGGCGATGCTGCTGTTCTATGCCGGCCTGTCGACCAACTTCGGCAAGCTGCGACAGCTGCTCAGCTTTGGCCTGTGCCTGGCTATCGGCGGGGTGGTGGTGTCTTCAGGACTGCTGGGTGCAGCGATCTGGGCCGTCACCCACGGCCTTGGTCAGGTCTGGCCCGCATCCGTGCAGGGACTGCCCTTTGCGGTCTGCCTGCTGATCGCCGCCAGCCTGGGCTCCACCGATGCCGGCGCCACCTTGAGCGTGCTGCGGGGCGTGGGCAAACTTGTTCCCGAACGGGTCAAGTATCTGGTCGAATTCGAGTCATCGGTGAATGATCCTTCAGCGATTCTATTTCTGTATCTGGTGATCGGGCTCACAGCCACCCATGGCGCATCAGACTCCAGCGGGTCCGCCACAGTCATCCTGCAGATCCAGAGCTTCATCAAGAGCATCGGCAGCGGCATCATGGTGGGTCTGATCCTCACCTACATCGCCCAGTTCATTCTCAGATCGGTGGTCACCAGTCGCGATCAGGTCCTTGTGGTTGGTCTGGCTTTGGCCATGGCGTCCTATGGGGTGGCGACGCTGCTGGGTGGCTCGGGTTTCATCAGCGCCTACGTGACCGGATGCTTCCTGGCCAACAACATCTATGACAACCCCTACATCACCCAGGAGGTGATGGCCAGCAGCCTCGAACCGTTCAACACCTTGATGGAGCTGACCGTCTTCCTGCTGTTCGGTGTGCTGTTTGAACCCTCCTACATTCCGCCTAATCTTGTGGCCGGCCTGCTCATCAGTGGCGCCCTGATGCTGGTGGTGCGGCCGCTGAGTGTGCTGCTCTTTCAGCCGCTAACGCCGCTGAACAAACGGGAGACCGCGCTGGTCTGCTGGTGCGGCCTGCGCGGGGCCGTGCCCTTGGCCCTGGCCTATTCGGTGGTCCACGCCCTGCCGAACATCAAGGGGATCAGCGAGGCACAGGCGGCCAGCATGGAACCCGAGGTTCAGGGGCTGATCTTTGTGGTGGTGGTCAGCAATCTGCTGCTGCAGGGGCTGTCGCTGCCCCGCTTCTGCAGGTGGCTCAACCCTGCAGCTTCTGGTTGAGGATCTGGTTGGCCAGTTTGGGGTCGGCCTTGCCGCCGGTCTGCTTCATGAGCTGGCCCACGAAGAAGCCCTGCAGCTTGGTCTTCCCGCCGCGAAACGACGCGACTTCGTCGGGGTGGGCCGCCAGCAGGGCATCGACGATGGCAGCGATCGCCGCCGGGTCGCTGATCATGCCCAGGCCGCGCGCCTCGACGATGGCCTTGGCTGAGCCGCCCTGCTCGAGCAGCTCAGGCAGGATCTCCTTGGCGATCTTGCCGCTGATCGTGCCGCCCTCGATCAGCTGGATCATTTCGGCCAGCTGACCGGGCCGCAACGGCAGGGTTGCGTAGCTGAGCCGGTTGGCGTTGACATGGGCCGCAATGTCACCGCTGATCCAGTTGGCCGCAGCCTTGGCGTCAGCGCCGGCCGCCACCACCGCTTCGTAGTACTCGGCCATCGGCCGCTCGTCGGTGAGCACGCGAGCGTCGTACTGCGACAGGCCCAGGTCGGCGGCATAACGGTGGCGCTTGGCCGCCGGCAGCTCGGGCAGCTCGGCGCGCCACGCCTCCCGCTGGGCAGGGCTCACCTCGATCGGCCCCAGATCGGGGTCGGGGAAGTAGCGGTAGTCGCTGGCCCCCTCCTTGGAACGCATGCTCCTGGTGAGCTGCTTGCCCTCGTCCCACAGGCGGGTCTCCTGCACCACCGGCTCGCCGGCCTCGTAGGCCTTGATCTGCCGCTGGATCTCGTACTCGCAGGCCCGCTGGATGGCCGAGAACGAGTTCATGTTCTTGATCTCGACCTTGGTGCCGAAGGGCGCGTCGGGCCCGCGTCGCACCGAGATGTTGACGTCGCAGCGCAGGGAGCCCTCCTGCATGTTGCCGTCGCTGACCCCCAGATAGCGCACGATGCGGCGGATCTCGGAGGCGTATTCGGCCGCCTCGCGGCCGGTGCGCAGGTCGGGCTTGCTGACGATCTCGGCCAGGGCCACGCCGGCGCGGTTGTAGTCGACCAGCGAATGGGTGGAACCCGCCAGGCGATCACTGCCGGCATGCACCAGCTTGCCGGCGTCTTCTTCCATGTGCAGGCGCTCGATGCCGATGCGCTTGAGGTAGGTCTCCTTGCCCTTTTCGGCCACCTCGACCTCGATCCAGCCGTCCTCGGCGATCGGCTCGTCGTACTGGGAGATCTGGTAGTTCTTGGGCAGGTCTGGATAGAAGTACTGCTTGCGGTCGAACTTGCTGTGTTCGGCCACATGGAGATTGAGGGCGAGCGACGCCTTGACGGCGTACTCGAGCACGCTCTGGTTGAGCACCGGCAGGGTGCCCGGCAGACCGCAGACCACCGGATCGATGTGGCTGTTGGGGTCATCGCCGAACGCGGTCGAGGCGCTGGTGAAGATCTTGCTGGCGGTGCCCAGCTGCACATGGGTCTCCAGACCGATGACGGCTTCCCATTGCGCTTGCGCTGCTGCCGATTCGCTTGCCATGCCAGAGCCTCTGCCTGGGCCAACTCTATGGAAAGGCGGCCAACCGAAGGCTGGGGGGGCAACCAGCGGCTGTGCTTGCTGGCGCTGGTCAGGTTTGTGAAAAGGTATGGGTCATCGGTTTGCCCCTGCCGCGTGAGAGCCCCGACCCTGCAGCCTGAGCCCGTGCTCGTGCTGGGGGGCGGGCTGATGGGCCTGGCGATCGCCCACCAGCTGGCCCGCCGCGGCCACGGCGTGCGGGTGATCAGCCGCAACCGCAAGGAGGCTGCTGGGTTTGTGGCAGCCGGCATGCTGGCCCCCCATGCCGAGGGCCTCAGCGGCACCCTGCTCGCCCTGGGGCAGGCGAGCCTGGCCAGGGTGCCGGGCTGGGTGGCCACGATCGAGGCCGACAGCGGTCTCGGCTGCGGCCTGCGCCACTGCGGCATCGTCGTGCCGTTGGCCACGGCGGCCGAGCGCGATGCCCACCCCACCGCCGCCTGGGGTGAGCCGCTGGATCGAGCCCGGCTCGAGCGCGAGGTCAGCGGCATCGGCCCGCGCTGGCAGGCGGGGCTGTTGTTTGCCCAGGACGGCCAGATCGACAACCGCCGGCGGCTGATGCGGGCCCTCGAGCGGGCCTGCGTCGAGCGGGGGGTGCGGTTCGAGGAGGGCAGCACGGTCCAGACCCTGCATCAGAACGGCGGCGGCGAGCTGGAGGCCATCACCCTGGTGGACGCCGCCGGCCAGACCCGCAGCGCACGCTGCAGCCGGGCGGTGCTATGCAGCGGCGCCTGGAGCGCCCGGCTGCTGCCCCAGCTGCCGATCCACCCTGTCAAGGGCCAGATGCTGTCGCTGCAGGGGCCGCGGGGCGCGCTCAACCGGGTGATCTTTGGCCCGGGCACCTACCTGGTGCCGCGCCAGGACGGGCTGGTGGTGGTGGGGGCCACCAGCGAGCCGGAGGCCGGCTTCGTTGAGGGGCTGACCCCCGCCGGCCAACGCCAGTTGCAGGCCGGCATCGAAGCCCTGCTGCCCGAGGCGGCCCGCTGGCCCCCCATGGAGCGTTGGTGGGGGTTTCGGCCCTGCACCCCCGACGAGGGCCCGCTGCTGGGGCCCAGCCCGATCCCGGGGCTGTGGCTGGCGGCCGGGCACCACCGCAATGGGGTGCTGCTGGCGGCGATCACCGCTGAGCTGCTGGCCGCCGCGATCGGCGCCAGCCTGGGCGACCCAGGCCTGGAGCCCGCCAACGCGGCGCTGCTGGCCAGCTGCAGCTGGCAGCGCTTTGCCCCGCCAGTCTCAGAAGCGAACGATCTCCACCTCGCCGATGCCGTTGATCGGGTGCCGCCCCACTGACGTCAGCGGCACCACCGGGGCCTGCACCTGGCGGGCGGGCGGCCATGGCCTGGGCACAACGCACCACCCAAGCGCCAGCGTCAGGCGCCGATCAGCCCTCGCTGCGCCAGCCCTGATCGGCCGGGGTCCAGTCGCTGAGTTCGGCGGGCTGGAACCAGAGGCCGATCTCGAAGGCGGCAGTGTCGGGGCCATCGGAGCCGTGGATCACATTGCGGCCGATGTTGACCGCCAGGTCACCACGAATCGTGCCAGGCTCGGCCTCAAGCGGTTTGGTGGCGCCGATCAGCTTGCGGGCGCTGGCGATCACACCGTCGCCCTCCCAGACCATGGCCACAACTGGGCCGCTGGTGATGAAGTCGACCAGACCGGCAAAGAAGGGGCGCTCGCGGTGCACGCCGTAGTGGCTCTCGGCCAGCTCGCGGCTGGCGGTGAGCTGCTTGAGACCGACGAGCTTGAAGCCCTTGCGCTCGAAGCGACCAAGGATCTCACCCACCAGGCCGCGCTGCACCCCGTCGGGCTTGATGGCGATGAAGGTGCGTTCGGCGGCCATGACAGTTAGGCGTGGATCGCGCCATCGTCTGCGGCGGCCCTACCCGTTGGCAAGCCAATCCGACGATGACCAGGGTAATCTGACCATGGTCAGAGCAGCAAGGCCATGGTGCATCCAAACCTTGGGCCGAAGACCAGCACGGTCTCCAAAACACAGTTCAAAGCCCACGCCCTGGCCCTGTTCAGGCAGATCGAGGCAACCGGCGAATCGATCGTGGTCACCGATCACGGCACACCGGCCCTCGAGGTGCGGCCGTATCGACCTGGCCCGGCCAACCGGTCTGATCCTCTCGAGCACCTGCGCGGCACGGTGTTGCATTACGACGATCCGTTCGCGCCCGTTGCCGATGGCGCCTGGGAAGCCCTGCGGTGATCCTGCTCGACACGCATGTGGTGGTCTGGTGGACCAACGGCGATCTCCAGCGCCTGTCAGCGCAGGCCCGGGAACGCATCGAACAAGCCGCTCAAGCCAACAATGACCAGCACTTGTTGATCTCAACGATCAGCTGCTGGGAGGTGGCCATGCTGGTGCAGCGGGGGCGACTGGGCTTGAGCCTCGACTGTGACCGCTGGCGCGAGCTGGTCGCAGCCATCCCGACGGTTCGGCTGCTGGCGCTGGAGCCGAGTGTTGCCATTGCAGCCACGACACTTCCCGAGCCGTTTCACCCAGACCCAGCCGATCGCTTCCTGGTGGCGCAGGCGCGGGCCCTGGGCGTGCCCCTGATCACGGCAGACGCCAAAATCAGGGATTACCCCCACGTGCAGACCCTGTGGTGACCCTGGCCAGCGGCAACACCTGGACCGCCGCCGACGGCGCTGCCCTCTATGGCCTCGACCGCTGGGGCGAGCCCTACTTCGGGGTCAGCGAGCGGGGCCACGTGATGGTGCAGCCGCAGGGCGAGCGGGGCGGGTCGCTCGATCTGGTCGAGCTGGTGGGCGAGCTGCAGGGCCGCGGGCTGGGGCTGCCGCTGCTGATCCGCTTTGACGACATTCTCGAAGACCGGCTCGAGCGGCTGCATGCGGCGTTCGAGCGGGCCATCGCCCAGTACGGCTACGGCGGCCGCTACCAGGGGGTGTTTCCGGTCAAGTGCAACCAGATGCGCCATGTGGTGGAGCAGCTGGTCGACAGCGGCCGCCGCTGGCACTTCGGCCTCGAGGCGGGCAGCAAGGCCGAGCTGCTGATCGCCCTGTCGCTGATCAGCGACCCCGAGGCCCTGCTGATCTGCAACGGCACCAAGGACCGCCGCTACATCGAAACGGCGATCCTGGCGCGGCGGCTGGGGCGGCAGCCGGTGGTGGTGCTCGAGCAGGCCGACGAGGTCGGCCGCATCATCGAAGCCAGCCAGGCCCTGGGCGCGGCGCCCCTGATCGGCATCCGGGCGCGGCTCTCGAGCCGCAGCAGCGGCCGCTGGGGCAGTTCGGTGGGCGAGAAGGCCAAGTTCGGCCTGTCGCTGCCCGACCTGCTCGCCAGCGTCGAGGCCCTGCGCCAGGCGGGCCTGCTGAACGAGCTGCGGCTGCTGCACTTTCACGTGGGCAGCCAGATCAGCGACATCGCCGTGCTCAAGGACGCCCTGCAGGAGGCGGGGCAGATCTACGTGGAGCTGACCCGGCTGGGGGCGCCCATGGGGTATCTGGATGTGGGCGGCGGCCTGGGGGTCGACTACGACGGCAGCCGCACCGCCAGCGCCGCCTCCACCAACTACTCGCTGCAGAACTACGCCAACGACGTGGTGGCGACGGTGCGCGAATGCTGCGAGCCCCACGGCGTCGCCGTGCCCACCCTGGTGAGCGAGAGCGGCCGGGCCCTGGCCAGCCACTTCTCGGTGCTGGTGTTTGACGTGCTGGGCGCCGAGGGCCAGCACAGCAGGCCCCTGCCCGAGCCCGAGGCCGACGAACCGCTGATCGTGCGCAACCTGCGCATCAGCCTCGCCGCGATCGAGGCCGCCAGCGAACTGGAGCCGTGGCAGGAGGCCTGGAACGACGCGCTCAAGTTCAAGGACGACGCCCAGGCCGCCTTTCGCCTGGGCTACCTGAACCTGCCGCAGCGGGCCCTGGCCGAGCAGCTCACGGCGGCCTGCGGTCAGGCCATCGCCGCCCGTCTGGCCGAGCTGCCCGAGGGCGTCGCGGTGCCCGACGAACTGCGCCTGCTGCCGGCGACCCTGGCGGCCACTTACTACGCCAACCTCTCGATCTTTCGCTCAGCCCCTGACACCTGGGCGATCGACCAGCTGTTTCCGGTGCTGCCGATCCAGCGGCTGGGCGAGCGCCCCACCGCCCTGGGCAGCTTTGCCGATCTGACCTGCGACTCCGACGGCAAGCTGGCGCGCTTCATCGATCGCGGCCAGGTCAAATCGCTGCTGGAGCTGCACCCCCTGCGGCCGGGCGAGCCCTACTGGATCGGGCTGTTTCTGGCGGGGGCCTACCAGGAGGTCATGGGCAACCTGCACAACCTGTTTGGCAGCACCAACGCGGTGCACATCCGGCTGCAGGCCTCCGGGGGCTACTCGGTCGACCACGTGGTGCGCGGCGACACCAACGCGGCGGTGCTCAAGGCCATGGAGCACAACCCCGAGCTGCTGCTCGAGCGGCTGCGGCTGGCCAGCGAAGAGGCGATCGGCAACGGCCAGCTCCGGATCGACGAAGCCAGCCGGCTGATGGCCCACCTGGAGGCCAGCCTCGGCCAAACGACCTACCTGCAGGGCTGAACACCGATCACCAGGGGGAACCGAGCAGCTCGATGCCCGCCCAGAAGTAGGGGTTGCCCATCCCCGCTGACACCCGCCGCTGCTGCGCAGTGCTCAGCCCTGACATCAGCACCTGGCCATCCACCGCCAGGATCTTGTCGTCGACGCGCTGCACCCGCCCACTTGCAAAGTCGCGGCGGGTGAACTGCAGCGCCTCGGCCTTGGGTAAGCCCTGCTTCAGATAGCGGTACATCTGAATGAAATAGGCCGACGTGGCCACATCATCGACGTACCACAGGGTGCCGATGGCGCTGCGCGCCCCTGCCTGCAGGGCCAGTCCAGCAAACCCCAGCTCGCTGTCGGCGTCGCCCAGGGCGGTGCGACAGGCGCTCAGGGTGATCAGATCCAGGGGCGCACCCTGCCGCCGCTGGCGCAGCGTCGCCAGGGTGTTCAGCGGCAGCGTCGCTGTGCCCGTGTAGAGCTTGGATCTGGCAGGACCACCGGGCAGAAACTCGGCATGGGTTGCCAGATGAACGCGGTTGTAGCGCGCTTCGGCAGCCGTCTGCTCCACGGTGGCTGGCGTGAAGCGGTTGTTGAGAACCAGGTCGCTCGCCTGGATTGAGGCGATCTCCCGGAGTTCCTGGGGCACCAGTGGAAGCGGCGCCAAACCCTCAAACTGCGAGGCACCGGCAAGCAACAGACGCTGCTCGCCGGATCCCGCCTGGCTGAGGTTGGTCAGTGACAGTGACGGAGTCAGCGCAAAGGCGTAGCGATCACCAAAGAACCCCTCCCCTGAATGCAGCGCCGCAAACGGCAACGCCTGCAAACCGCGATCAGCGCCGATCAGCAGCGTGGTGACGCGCAAGGCGTCGAGCTCAGCGGCCAGCGGTCGGATCAACAGGTCATACAACTGACGCGCTGGTGCGGCCGGATTGTTCAGGCGCAGATCCTCCTGACGCGAGAGCTGGCCGTAAAACTGTTTGAGCAGGGCCTTGAACTGGGTGCTCGACAGTTCGACCCGTTTGCCAACCACGGCTGCCTCCGCCGGGATCAGGGTCAGATCCAGAAACACATCGGTGCCAGCCGTCGTGGTGCGCCCCTTGGCCTCGGTGAACCGCACCTGCAAGATCGCCGGGGTGTAAGCAGCCCGATTGAACTGCGGCCTGAGCAGACCGCGCTGGCGCCCCTGGGACGCGGGGGCTGCCGCCAGCAAGGCTCCCGTTCGCTCGGGCACGGCCGTCGTCGCCTCAACCGCGCGGCGGATCGCCTCCTGGTTGGCCTTTAGCACCTGACGGGCAGCATCGGTGGTGAGGGGCACGGCGTTGGCACTCTCAAGCCCCAGAAACGCCGCAACGTCACGAACCTTGAGCTGTTCGCCACTGGCAAAGCCGCTGGCGACCTCGTTCGGCGCAATGGCCAGGACCGAAGACTGCACAGCGGTGGAACCGGCGTCACCCGGTCCGGCAGCGAGCCCGGCATCGCCAGCGTTCAACAAACGCAGCAAATCCGATGCATCAAATCCATCACGAAGGCCAAGCACACCATCTGGATCGGTTACCTCAACATCAGTAAACACAAGAGCGTCCTCAGCATTCTGCTCATAAACGAGAGAAAACATCCCCATTTTGCCGTCTTCTGTGTCAATGATGACAGAAAAATTTTTCTTGTTTTGATCAAAATTTAGAGTCTCTACTCTGCCTTCTTTCGTTGCGATAACAAAGGATAACGTGCCCTTACTTGCATCCACGATACCGCTGTAACTATAGGGATTAACTTGAGGATCTATTACAATTGTCGCGCCAAATCCATGGTACAGATTTTTATAATCGGGAACAACCGAAGATTCGACATCAGCATAGGGCCCAAACGATTAGGTTAATAGATATTTATCATCGCCCAAATTTTTTAGGTATTTACCTACATAGGCGGATTTGGCGGCCACATTGATCAGCGCCTGATCCTCACGCAGGATGCGGCTCCCATCGAGCACCTTGGCACTTTCAGCAATAGCGTTGATCTGACCATTGAAGCGAACATAACCTGGCAGCAGTTTCTGATCGTAATACGGCCCCACATACAACGACTTGCGATCCACCAGCATCGTTTCGACTGGCGATTCAGCACCCGAAGCGGCGAGCAAAGTGTTCGGCGTGAACGCGACCGCTGCTGCCCCAACTTGCGTGATCTCGCCAAACGCCAGTCGCAGATCACCAGAACTGAATCCTTCTGGCAACGCAACCCCAGACAAATCGGTCGATGAGATACCAAGCACGGCGCCCGCAAACCACGGCGCCGTAACACTCAATTGCTTGACACTGACCTCAGAAAAGGTACCAAAATCAATTGTTGTTGCCGCCAGATTCAGCCGACTGACAGCCAGTGAATCACTTTCGACGAGAATGCTCTTGGCCGCCAACCCCTGCTCCTCGTTATAGAAGCCCAACATCTTATTGCCCTTGATCTCGCCTGAGGCGTCGCCCCACAGACTTTGACCATTCAGCAGGTCGCTATAACGCGTTGACGAATTGAATGCCTGCAACTGTGTTGGCTGCGTACCGCTGATCGCACAGGAGCCAACGCCCCCTGCAGCACCGCCGCAACCGAAGAGCAGGCCATCGACAGCAAAGAGCCCAAGGCTGGACGCATTGGTGGAAAAGCCTGTGCCCAGAATGAACCCGTTTGGATTGAACAGATTGATCGACGGGGTGAATGCACCACCATTGAAATTGACAAGATTCAGACTCCCATCAAGACGGGTTGACTCGGTCAGAATGCGCCCGTAGATGTCTGTGATCCTGCCCGGAATCTGAGCGCCATCAAAGGTTGCCGTCGTGCCCTCAGGAAGGTTGAACACATCAAAGGAATGCAGCAGCTTCTCACCGGCAACCGTGCCACCGGTGATGGTGTAATCAGGACCACCTGAGACCTGGGTCTGCAAGCCCAATCCTGCGCCGCCCGAAGACGGCGTCGCGACAATGTCTCCCGCCTTGACGGTGACGGCCACCATCGGTACCACAACCGCAGCGGCAGCCGTCAGAATGGCCGCCAGATGCCAACACACTGGACTGGCTGCAGCCAGTTTATTTGACCGACATGCTGCTTCCTGGCCCAGGCACAAATGACTCATGCTAAGAAACCAGGATTCAGCAATGAAGATCATAAATCCAATCGGAACCCAACAAACATTGCCGATAGCTTGTGCGCAGGCATGAGCTGAAACAACCGATGCTGTTTCTCGCACAATGGATTGCCCCGCCGCTGCAGCCCGGCCCGATTCGCCTGCCTGAGTCGGCCCCATTGCAACGCCCCGGCCCCCAAGCACCGGATGACAAGCCCATCCTCAACAACGACCAAGCTCCCGAGCAGCCTTCGGCCAGACCCCAGGCGCCCGCGAGCAACGCAGCACCGCTGCCGGACGTCAAGGGCAGCAGCGTCTACAGCGCCAGGGAGCTCAGGGCGATCCTGGCTGGCTGTTCACGCAACACACCCGCAGAAACCCTGAGAGCCTGCGCCGCCGCCCTCTCTGCCCGCTACGTCACCGACGGGTACGTCAACACCCGCGTCTACACCGTGACGGCACCACCGCCAGGCAGCCTCAACGTGGTGGAGGGGCGCATCGCTGAAATTCGCATCGAAACCGCGAACCAGTCCTTTGCTCGGCGGGTCGGTCGTCTGCTCAGGTCGCTCCACGGCAGCGTTCTCAACCTCCCCGCCCTCGATCGCCAGATCCAGCAGCTGAAGAGTTGGCCCGGCATCGGCACGGTCCAGGGCTCCATCGGTCGACTCGGCAGTGACCCGACCCTTGCCGTTCTCACCCTCAAGGTGGAGCAGAGGTCGGATCCGCTTCAAGGCGAGATCTCCCTGCGCGACGACGGCAATGCCGGCAACGGCCAGTGGCGGGCCGTTGCTGTCGCTCTCAAGAATGATCTGGTCACCACCGGCGACACGCTGCTGCTCTACGGCGAAGGCGACATGGATGACACCCCAGAACTGGGTGCCGTCATCACCTCCCTCAGCTACGCCTACCCCCTGACCGATTCGGTCCGTCTCACCGGATCCTTCGGTTACAGCCGCCGCAACCTGGTCGAGGGCCCCCTCGCGCCCCAGCAGTTCGCCTTCCGCCAATTCCAGGGCTACGGCCAGCTCGAATGGGTGTTCAGCGAATCGCTCAACCAGCGCTGGTTCACGTTTGCCGGGGTCAGCCTCAACCGCAATGACGCCTTCAAAAACGGGGTGCCCGCGCCGCTGCTGAATGCCGGCGTCAGCACCAGCAACAACACCGGCTTCGTTCGCTACGGCGTTGGCGTCAATGGCATCGACCAACGCTCCAGCTGGTCGTTGAGCCTGTATGGCCTCCAGGGCGTGAACGGCTTCAGCCAGAGCGACCAGCTCGTCCAGATGGCCAGCGTCGGCATCGTCCCAGGGCACGCCTCGGCCCTGGGCATCACGGGCGCGTTGGCGTATGCGCTCGCGCCCAACACAAGTCTCAACCTGCGGGGCGCTGGCCAGTACGCCTTCAATCCCCTCACTCCCGACATGGGTTTCACCCTTGGCAGCAACACCGGCCTCCGCGGCCTGCCCGGTCAGACGATCAGCGGAGACAGCGGCTACCTCGGCACCGCTGAAATCGTCTGGTCCGTCTGGCGACGGGCTGCCACAGCAATCCAGCTCGTGCCCTTCATCGGCTACGGCGGGATCAACACCAACCGCTACACCATCAAACGGGGTCCCCTCGTGTTCAACAACGGCATCGGCGCCGGCGGCGTGATGGCCCGCTTCCTATCGGGCCCGAACTGGCAACTCGAAGTGGGCTGGGTTGAGCAGATCAATGCCCATGATCAGTTTGACAACGCCATCTGGGGCTCCGACTATCTCATTGGTCGCGGTCTTTATACGAACCTCAAATATCGGTTCTAAACCGACAAGATGCGGCCGAAGGCGTGGAACATGCGCTGCATCAGACCACTCTCGTAGGTGTCCTTCTGGGCTGGGGTGAAGGCGCAGCGCTCGGCCTCCCGGCGGGTCATGACGGCAGCGAACTCCTGCATGGCCGACTGGTTGGTGAGGAAGATCTGCTCGATGGTGGCGTGGGAGATCTCCTGCACACTGACGTGATGCAGGGCCCGCACTGTGGCGGTGCGCTCGGCATTGGTCAGGGCGGCGTATTCACCGAAGATCTCGCCGCAACAGAGCCTCTTGATCTCGGTCTCACCCGAGGCCGTGGCTGGATCCTGCAACAGCACGCTGCACTGGCCCTCCTGGATCACGTACATCGAGCCACCCGAATCACCCCGTCTGATAATCACCTCACCGGGCGCGAACTCGAGCAGCGGATCCTCCTGAGCAATCAGCTCGATTTCGCGGTCGCTGAGGGAGGCAAACAGTTCAATCGCGCGCAGGCTCTCAAAACTGCGGCGCTTGGCCTCCGAGAGCTCTGCTGCAATCAGGCCCTGGCTGGAGCGGGGAGTGCGCAGGTCAACGATCGGGAAGGGGATCGAGAAACCCTCGCGGCGCACTGCGTACCAGATGCGACTGCTCACATCGGTGGCGACCTCGTAGCGCAGCAAAAAGTCAGGCACAAAGAAATGCAGCGAGTAGTCAATGCTCGAGGCCCCGAATCCCTTGAGAAAGGCCCTTGCCCTCTCAGGCTGGGGGATCTGGGGATGGTGCTGCACCACACCCTTGAGCAGGCGCAGGGCATGGGCAGGCGCCATCTCATAGGGCAGACCAACCAGCACTTCAAGGCCGAAATCGGTGGGCGACGGGCGCGAGTAGTTGATGATCTTGACCTTGTCGATCGTGGCGTTCGGCAGGACCACGTAGCGATCGAAGATGTCGTCGTAGAGGTAGGTGCTGTTCCAGGAGATGTTGTCGACACGACCCTGCTGACCATCGATCTCGACCCAGTCACCGATCTCGAACTGACGCTCGACCTGAACGGTGAGAGCTGAGGAGATGTTCTGCAGCTGGGTGGCCGATCCCGGCCCCACGATGAAGGCCAGCACCGACAGCACCGCGGCGGTACCGATGGTGTTGAGCATGCCGCGCTGGTAGAGCTCGGCGGTGATCACCGCAAACGAGGCCCCCACAAACAGCAGATCCTTGAAGAACCGCGGCGCCGGGGTGCTGTCTCTGCGGGTCATGGCCAGCAACTGCCAGACAAAGCCGATGACCAGATCGATGCAGGCCACATAGAGGCTCAGCAGCGCAACCAGCAGCGTCCATTGCTGCCAGCCGCCCGCCATGTTCAGGCGGGTCAGGGCGCCGCTGAGCAGCGCGGCGGCAATCGCCACACGAAACAGGCGCAGGCTGGGTAGCAAATGAATCAACCGATGACGGCGGCGCTGCCGCTCCCGCTCCAGCGGGATCGTGAGCAACAGCAGCACCAGCAGCACAAGCAGGGCGCCGGGCCGGGCGATCAGCCCGGCACTGCCCAAGGGCTGCAACGCCAAAACGTTCGGCATCACCATCATCACCATGCAGCTCCCAGCAGTTCAATGCCGGCCCAGTAATAGGGATTGCCCAATCCTCCCTCGACCCGGCGCTGCTGGCTACGGGTGAGGCCACCGATGAGCAGTTGACCATCAGGACCGACAAGCCGGTCGTCCTCCAACCGCACGAGGCCCCTGCTGAAGGCCTGGCGGGTGAGCTGCAGCGCCTCAGCCTTAGGAATGCCGGCATCGAGGTAGCGGTACATCTGCACGAAGTAGGCCGAAGTGGCCACATCGTCGACGTACCACAGGGTGCCGACGGCGCTGCGGGCTCCGGCCTGCAGGGCGAGCCCGGCAAAGCCCAGCTCACTGTCTGCATCACCCAGGGCGGTGCGGCAGGCGCTGAAGCTGATCAGGTCCAGGGGTGCGCCCTGGCGTGCGCGCCGCAGCTTGACGAAGTCCGTCAACGGAATCGGCACAGTGCCCGAATAGAGACGCGACGCGGCCGGGCCACCGGGCAGGAACTCGGCATGGGTGGCCACATGCACCCGCGTGTAGCGCGGATCGGCCGCCTGCTCCATCAGCGTGCTGGGGGTGAAGTCCTTGTTGAGGGCTTTGTCCTTGCGGGCATCAACGCTGAGCTGGTTGAGCTCGGTCGGCACCAACGGCAACGGCGCCAGGCCGTCAAACACCGCGGCTCCTGCTGCCAGCAGGCGTCCAGAACGGTTCAGCGGCGGCTCCAGGCTGGTCAACGCCAGTGACGGCGTCAGCGAAAAGGCGTAGGCATTGCCGAAATACTGCTGCCCATCGTGCAGAGCCGCAAAGGGAACAGCCTGCAGTCCGCGATCGGCCGAGATCAGCAGGGTGGTAATCCTGCGCTTCTGCAGCACCGGTTGAATTGCAGCAAAGATCTGGTCATAGAGGCGGCGGCTTGGCGAGCGTGCATCGCTCACCTGCAGCGACTCCTGACGTGACAGCTGGCGATAGAGCTGGCGCAGATCGTTGGCGAACGACTTGCGCGACACCTCGACGCGACGGCCCTCGGGCTCGCCATCGAGCGGCACCAAGGTGACGTCGAGGAACGCATCGTCGTCATTGTTGCCGCTGCTGCCCTTGGCATCGGTAAAGCGCACATGCAGGATTGCCGGCATGTAGGCCGCCCGGTTGAAGCTGGGAGGCAACAGCGGCCGGCTACTGGCGTCGCTGCGCACCGGATTGGCATCAGCCGCAGCAATCAACACCTCGAAGCCACCATGCTGCCCCCCCTCCAGCGGCAGCCAGCTCTGGGGACCCAGACCACCACCATCGCCGGAGCCAACGCCCCCGCCAAGTCGCACCCTTTCGGCTGCATTGGAGAGACCCTGCTGCATCTGGGGCACGCTTGGACTCGTCAAGCTGCCAGCTGAACGCTCGGGCAGCAGCGCATTAACAGCGCTGACAGCCTGGGATTGGTCGGCGGTGGCTGCTGCTGCAACAGCCTGCTGGGACGGAACTTCAACAACCGCCTGACCACCGGGGGTGGTGCCCGACGGTGTGGCGCCGCTTGCAGTGCCCGAACCATTGGCTGCCGCTGCGGCACCGCCGTTGTCGGAGCCGGCCTCGGCACTACCCCCTTTGGCATCAACTGAAGTGTCTGCACTGGGTTTCTCGCCGCTGCTTGTAGCAGCGGTTGCTGTGGAATCGCCGCCGGCTGCCTGTGACTGCTGGGGCCCATCTGCCACGGCGGCGGAGCCCGATTTGTCTGCGCTGGTGATGCTCCCGGCCGAGCTTGCGTCACTTTGGCCGGGTCCTGAAGTGGGCATAGGAGCTGCTGGACCCGCCGCGTCAGTGGGCGATTCTCCTAACGCGAAAGAACTGCCCAGCGACACTTCGACAGACAGACCAGGCGCCGACAGGTTGATTTCGCCCGCGCCAGAGGCAAAAGTCATCGCTGAGTCGAAGGAATCACTGGCCAGCATTGGCCCGGCGTTCGACAGAGCAGCGTTGGACTCCGACGCGTAACCCGAGGCAGCAGGACCGTCGCCTGACACGACCAAAGCACCTGGCGAAGCTTCAAACGAAGCAAATCCACCAAAGCCACCGTCAGCAGGACCTGCAGCGCCATACTCCGGACCCGACTCAAAGGTGGAGACTGTCAACAACGGTGTAAACAAGACGACAGGCGGCGCCTCGCCAGAATCATTAGTTAATGGGCCGTCGCCGCCAAAATCCGTACCCACTGTCAACGGACCATCTCCGCCGAAATCTGAGTCCCCTGTCAACGGGCCGTCACCGCCAAAATCTGAATTATTTGTGATTGGGCCCGTGTTATCTGACCCTTGGCCGCTGGTAACTGGGCCTGAGTTTGAGCTATCGCCGCTGGTAACTGGGCCTGAGTTTGAGCTATCGCCGCTGGTAACTGGAGCTGTGTTTGAGGTTTGGCCGCTGGTAACTGGGCCTATGTTTAGGGTTGATGTTTGACAAATGTTTGAGCTTCCGCCTGAGCACGTAGCGGTCACAGGAGAAGTTCCTGTAACCGTCAACGTACCCGCAACGACCTGCGTAGGGCCCAAATAAGTGTTATTGCCAGTCAGCGTGAAAATGCCAGTGCCAACCTTGGTGAGCCCTCCGCTACCAGATATCACTCCGGAAAAGGTCGTATTGCTGTTGTTGGAACCAACCGAAAGAATTGAGCCAGTTGGGACTAAAACCCCACCTGAACCAGACAGCGATCCAATCGTTTCAGAGGCTCCAAGAGCCAATGCCCCAGCATCTGAAAGAAGCAGCGGCGCAAGATCAGATAAGGAACCTGTGCTGGACAACTGAAGGGTACCCTGATCAATATTGATTGGGCCCGTAAAAGTGTTGGCAGCTGTTAGAGATACAACTGGACTCGAGGTTGCATCAGCTGGCCTCTTCAACCGTATCCCACCTGTCCCCGTGTCAATCGGAGAAGCAACCGAGTAAAAAGTGTTCCCAGTGCCCGTGAACAGAACTTCGTAGCCTGTCTGGGAAATGGACTGAAATGATGAGGCTTGCAGGCCTGAGAACGCAAGATCTAATGGCGTCGTAGACGGCACTGGACGCCCATCGCTCAGACGCAGATCAGCCTCCAATGTCAATGGAGCCGTAAAAGTGCAGCTCTGGAGGCAAGATACTTCTGCGTGATCGAAAGAATTATGAGTTGAGGCCGCGGCCGTGATTGGTTCAGAAAACTGTTGGGAAGGAGCAGTCAGATCAATCTGCAACTTTGCACCACGCTGAACACTCGTGCCCGTTGCGGTGGAACCCAGCGCAGAGGCATTCGTGATTTTCAAGACCCCTTGCTCAACCGAGACTGGCCCTTGAAAAGTATTTGCACCACTAAGGACAAGTTCGCCAGAACTTAATTTAGTCAATCCAAGGGGACTATTGGCACCACCATCAGAGATGACGCCCGAAAGGGTCAGCTGCGTGCCTGACACATCAAACGTACTGTTGGCACCAAGCCCTACATTTCCACTCAGACTACTGGTTCCAACACCAGTCTTCAGCGTGCCTCCGTTCAGGGTGATCGCCTCAGCCCCGACAGCAACTCCCTGCAAATCCAGTGTGGTACCGCTAGCGACCGTCGTACCCCCAGCTGTTGCACCCAAACCACTGGGATTGGCAATTTCCAGCGTGCCAGTTGTGATGGTTGTGGTGCCTGTGTAGCTATTCGTTCCAGAAAGCAACAATGTACCGCTTCCAACCTTAGTAATTGAGCCCGAACCCGAGATCACTCCAGAAAAAGTTTTGCTTGTATTGTCGGAGCCAATACTCAAAGCATCATTAATTGTGGCAAGAAAAACGCTGCCGCTCCCCGACAAAGAGCCGATGGTTTCGGTAGCACTTTTGGACAAAGAAAATGTGGCTCCGGCATCAACGGTCAAGCCTGACGCATCGTTCAATGCCCCATTTCCCACCAATCTCAAAGTGCCTGAGTTGATCGTTGTACTGCCTGTGTAGGTGTTGGCACCACTGAGCACAAGTGTCCCCGAGCCGCTCTTGGTCACGCCAAACCCATTACCTAAAACCACACCAGAAAGGGTCAGCTGCGTGCCCGAAACATCAAAAGTACTGTTATTACCAAGCGTCACAGCACCACTCAGACTGCTGGTGCCAGCACTCGTCTTTAGAGTGCCACCACTGAGAGTGATCGCTTCGCCACCAACAGCCACGTTGTTCTTCAAATCCAACGTGGCACCGCTGGAAACCGTCGTGCCTCCGCCAGTTGTGCCCAAACCACTGGCATTGGTAATTGCCAACGTGCCACC
>Ga0310095_100009_pt1 | contig 54304 bp, 65 predicted proteins | sample LakMicSRFLOrngD5_FD_194442 | JGI IMG/M metagenome (GOLD analysis project Ga0310095, IMG submission 194442) | Enriched freshwater cyanobacterial communities from Lake Michigan, Michigan, United States - MI23.SRFL.Orng.D5 | ecosystem: Environmental > Aquatic > Freshwater > Lake | place: USA...
ACCACACAAACTCAGCAGCCTCAGCTGCCTTGCTCGTCCCCTCTCAGGGATGTGGTGGGCGTCGCCTTCCGGCGACTTCCAAAACTTACAACACCGTCGGACGCATCCTCTGGGTTGTAAGCCCTGCCAGATCGCTCCGGCAGACCTATGACACTACCACAGCCCTTGATGCTCGAAACATTTCGCAGCACAGCGCGACACCAGCGGTCGTAAACGCTGCGCCGTTGGCCCGCAGATGCCCAGTCGCCACAAGCATTTGACGGGATCAGCCTGGGGTTGTCGTCGTGGCCCTCGCCCGACGCAGCCGACTCGCCATGCCCCGACCGCTGAGCCAGGAGCCGCCACTGATCCAGCCCCGATCCAGGGAGGAGGCTGTGGTCAAGGTGGCCCGTGGCCATTTCGAACGCACGCTGGTGCAGGTCAAGGGGGAGCTGGCGGGCTCAGTCGCCGCGCTGGAGCATCCGCACCGCAGCGGGGCCGTGAACTACGGCGAGGTGTTTCTGCGCGACAACGTACCTGTGATGGTCTACCTGCTGCTGCAGGGGCGGCACAGGATCGTGCGCAAGTTTCTGACGGTGTGCCTGGAGCTGCAGAGCAGCACCTACCAGACCAGGGGTGTGTTCCCTACCAGCTTTATCGAAAGCAATGGCGAGCTGATCGCCGATTACGGACAACGCTCGATCGGCCGCATCACCTCGGTCGATGCCAGCCTGTGGTGGCCAGTGCTGTGCTGGCTCTACGTGAAACGCAGCAACGACCGCGCGTTTGCCGCCAGCCAGGCGGTGCAGCGTGGCGTGCATCTATTGCTCGACCTGGTGCTGCATCCCAGCTTTGAAGGCACACCGGTGCTGTTCGTGCCCGATTGCGCCTTCATGATCGATCGCCCCATGGACGTCTGGGGTGCACCGCTGGAGGTGGAGGTGCTGCTCTACGGCTGCCTGCGCAGCTGCTGCCATTTGATGGAGGTGGCCCGGCAGCAGCAGCAGAGCCGTTTGCTGGACCAGCGGCTGGTGCTCACCCGTCAATGGCTGCACGACCTGCGCGCCTTTCTGCTGAAGCACTACTGGGTCACGAGCAAGACCGTGCAGGTGCTCAGACGCAGGCCCACCGAGCAGTACGGCGAGCACCAGCATGAAAACGAATTCAACGTGCAGCCGCAGGTGATACCGGCCTGGCTGCAGGACTGGCTCAACAACCGCGGCGGCTACCTGATCGGCAACATGCGCACCGGCAGGCCCGACTTTCGCTTTTACAGCCTGGGCAATTCCTTGGCCTGTCTGTTTGGCCTGCTGTCGGCGCCGCAGCAGCGGGCCCTGTTTCGCCTGGTGCTGCACAACCGCCAGCACCTGATGGGCCAGATGCCGATGCGCATCTGCCACCCGCCGATGGAGGGCGACGAATGGCGCGACAAAACGGGCTCAGACCCCAAGAACTGGCCCTGGAGTTACCACAACGGCGGGCACTGGCCAAGCCTGCTGTGGACGTTCGGGGCCGCTGTGCTGCTGCACGACCAGCGCCATCACGCGAGCGATGGGGTGCGCATGGCACCGGTCAGGGCGATGCTCGAGGAGTGCTACGTGAGTCAGCTCACGCAACTGCCACGGCAGCAGTGGGCTGAATACTTCGATGGTCCGACAGGCACCTGGGTGGGGCAACAGGCTCGCACCTATCAGACCTGGACGATCGTCGGCTTCCTGCTGCTGCACCATTTGCTGCGGGTCGATCCCGCCGCCGTGGCGCTGCTGGATCTGGAGAGCTGAACTGCGGCAACGCAACCAAAAAGCCGCGGCTGGTGACCGCGGCTCGAGGAAACTCGACGGAACTCGAAAGGACCGATCAGAACAGGCCCAGGGTCAGGGATTTGTCGATGGGCAGGGCGGCACCGATGCCCAGGTAGATGGTGAACACCGTTCCGAACAGGAACACGGCCATGGCCACCGGACGGCGGAAGGGATTCTGGAACTTGTTGAAGCTCTCGATGAAGGGAACCAGCATCAGTCCCAGGGGAATCATGGTCTGCAGTGCGATACCCAGAAGCTTGTTGGGCACAACCCGCAGGATCTGGAACACCGGGTAGAGATACCACTCGGGCAGGATCTCGAGGGGGGTCGCAAACGGATCAGCCTTGTCGGCGAGCATGGCCGGGTCGAGGACGGCCAGACCGACGATGCAGGCAAAGGTTCCCAGGATGACCACCGGGAACATGTAGAGCAGGTCGTTGGGCCAGGCGGGCTCGCCGTAATAGTTGTGACCCATGCCCTTGGCGAGCTTGGCGCGCAGCTTGGGATCGGTGAGGTCGGGCTTCTTGAGGATGTGCATGGCGGTGAGGCCGGTGGTGGAAGGCTAGAAGCAGAGAAGGGAAAGACGAGGCTGTTGAGGTCAGAGTTTCACAAAGAGCTGACCTAGAACCCAGGGATCACAACGGACCTGAAATGCCTTGCTTACGGATCATTAGGAAGTGCATGAGCATGAACACCGCCAGAAGCCAGGGCATCACAAAGGTATGCAGGCTGTAGAAACGGGTGAGTGTGGCCTGGCCGACACTCTCACCACCGCGCAGCAGCTCGACCATGAAATCGCCGACGACGGGCACGGCAGCAGGAACACCCGAAACAATTTTCACTGCCCAGTAACCGACCTGATCCCAGGGGAGTGAATAACCGGTAACACCAAAGCTCACGGTGATCACGGCCATGGTCACGCCGGTGACCCAGGTGAGCTCGCGGGGACGTTTGAAGCCGCCGGTCAGATAGACGCGGAACACATGGAGGATCAGCATCAGCACCATCATCGAGGCGCTCCAGCGGTGGATCGAACGGATCAACCAGCCGAAGCTGACGTCGGTCATCAGGTACTGGACCGAGGTGTACGCCTCAGCCACAGTGGGCTTGTAATAGAAGGTCATGGCAAACCCGGTCGCAAACTGGATCAGGAAGCAGACCAGCGTGATGCCGCCCAGGCAATAAAAAATATTGACGTGCGGTGGCACGTACTTGGCCGAAATGTCGTCGGCGATGGCCTGAATCTCAAGACGCTCCTCAAACCAGTCGTAGACAGGATTGGAACCCCCGGGGTTCCCTGCAGGAGTGTTGGCCATGCAGCTGGGTGGAATGGTTGCGAGAGTCTACGCACCGCGTCGTTCAGGCCGTGAGCCTTCGCCCTTCTGCAACACCCTGCCGCTGCTGGGAGCTGCACCGTGCCCCCGCGCTGCTGCGGGGCGCCCTGGTGCTGGCATTGGCCCTGGTGCTGCTGCTGGGCCCGGGGATGCCGCCGGCCATGGCACTCAGCGACACCCAGCAGCTGGTGGTGGAGGCCTGGCGGCTGGTCAACCAGAGCTACGTCGACCCCGATCGGTTTGAGCAGGTGCACTGGAAACGGCTGAGGCAGAAAGCCCTCGAGCGACCGATCAACCAGTCGAGCGACGCCTATGCCGCGATCGAGGCGATGCTGGCCCCCCTGGGGGATCCCTACACACGGCTGCTGAGGCCGGCCGAATACGGCGATCTGCAGTCCAACACCCATGGCACGGTGACGGGAGTGGGCCTGCAGCTGGGGCTCCGCAGCCCCGACCAGCAGGTCGTGGTGATCGCGCCCCTCGACGGATCACCCGCGGCCGAAGCGGGCCTCAGCTCGGGCATGACAGTGCTCGCAGTCGATGGCCACCCCAGCGCCGAGCTGGGTCTCGAAGGCACCGCCAGCCGGCTGCGGGGGGCCAGCGGCAGCGAGGTACTGGTGCAACTGGGCGAGCCCGGCGGCGGCAGCCGCGAGGTGCGGCTGGAGCGCCGGCAGGTCGATCTGCGTCCGGTGCGCAGCAAACGCCTGCGCATCGGCAACCACACCCTGGGCTACGTGCGCATCACCCAGTTCGCCGAACCGGTACCCGAGCAGGTGCGCCAGGCCCTGGAAGAACTCAGCGACAAGGGCATCGAGGGGTTGATTCTCGATCTGCGCAACAACTCGGGCGGCCTGGTCAGTGCAGGGCTGGCCGTGGCCGATCAGCTGCTGGCAGGCGAGCCGATCGTCGAGACCGCCGGCCGCGATGGCATCGGCTCGCCGGTGGTGGCAGGGCCGATCCGTCTGTATGACGGCCCGATGCTGACCCTGGTCAATGGCGGCACCGCCAGTGCCAGCGAAATTGTGGCCGGAGCCCTGCAGGACGACGGGCGCAGTGCCCTGCTCGGCAGCCAGACCTTCGGCAAGGGGCTGATCCAGAGCCTGATCCCCCTGGGCGACGGCAGCGGCCTGGCGGTCACGGTGGCCCGCTATCTGACCCCAAGCGGCCACGACATCCAGAACCAGGGAATCCGGCCCGATGGGTTGCTCAGTGGCGAGGAACCCCTCAATCCCGGCGGCGACAACGACAGCTGGCTCGAGCAGGCCGAGCGACAGCTGGTGCAGCAGCTCGAGCACAGCTGATGGCCAGCCGCACTTACCACGACCCGCTGCATGGGGCCATCCGGCTGGAGCGCGCCGAACCGGCCGAGGCCCTGGCAGTGGCGTTGATCGACACCATTCCGTTTCAGCGCTTACGCCGGATTCGGCAGCTGGGGCCTGCCTTTCTCACGTTTCACGGGGCCGAGTCGAGCCGCTTCACCCACTCGCTTGGGGTGCTGCACCTGGCGCGGCTGGCCCTGGGCCAGCTCGAGCGGCAGCAGAGCGACCTGGCCCAACAGCGGTCGCTGCTCTATGCCGCCGCCCTGCTGCACGACGTGGGCCACGGCCCCCTGAGCCACAGCGGCGAAGAGATGTATGGCCTGCACCACGAGGCCTGGTCGGCCCGCCTGGTCCGCGAGCATCCCGAATTGCACGACCTGCTCGAACGCCACCAGTCGGGGCTGGCCGAGGCGGTGGCAGGGCTGCTGGAGTCGGGTCGGTGTGCGCAGGCGGCGATCGGCGCCCTGGTGAGCAGCCAGCTCGACTGCGACCGGCTCGACTATCTCTTGCGCGACAGCTACAGCACCGGCGCCAGCTACGGCCAGCTCGACCTGCAGCGGATCCTGGCGGCCCTGACCCTGGCTCCCGATGGCGGCCTGGCAGTGCAGCCCAAGGGGTTGATGGCGGTCGAGCACTACCTGGTCGTGCGCAACCTGATGTACCGCAGCGTTTACAACCACCGGCTCAACGTGGTGTGCAACTGGTTGCTCAACCAGACCATCGCCAGCGCGCGGCGCCTGGGACCCGGCAACGCGTTTGCCGATGGGGTGATGACCCGCTGGCTCTGGCACAGCGACAGCCTGGATCTGGAGACGTTTCTGGCCAACGACGACCTGCGCACGGGCTATCACCTGCAGCGCTGGGCCGAGGAAGGCCCCGCCGAGCTGGCCGAGCCCTGCCAGCGGCTGTTGGGGCGGCGGCTGCTGAAGGCCACCGATGTCAGCGGCCTGCCCCGGGAGCAACGCCTGGAACTGCTGGCTCTGGCCGGCCGGCTGAGCGAGGCTGCCGGGCTGGTCAGCGAGCGCTGCTGCGGCCTGCAGCAGCGCCAGAGCCGCGGATATCACGCCTACAAGGGTGGTCTGCGGCTCTGGGACGGCCAGCAACTGCAGGCCCTCGAGCAGCGCTCACCGCTGGTGCAGAGCCTCTGCGCACCCAGCGAGCTGGCCTGGTTGATCCATCCGGCCGAGGTGAGCACGCCGCTGCGGCTGGCCCTGCGCGAACGGCTGGAAGCCCAGGGCAGGGCTGGGTAGCCTGGCGCCATGGCGACCGCCGAACTGGCCCTGCGTGACGGGCCGCACCAGCCACGCCCCCTGGCCCAGGTGCGGGCCCTGCTGAGCAATGCCAGGCTGCAGCAGACCCTACCCGAGGCCGCCAGCCTGACCCTGTGCTGCGGCCGCTGGACGATCGGCGTGCAGGAGCTGGGCGCAATCCGCGATCTGCTGGCCCGACAGGGCCTGCCGCTGCAACGGCTGCAGAGCCACCAACCGGCCACCCGGGTGGCGGCGGCCAGCCTGGCGATCACCTGGGAGTGCCCAGCCAGCGATGCAGCCCCAGCGGCAGCGGCCCATGCCGATACCGGACCACCACCGCTGCGGATCCATCAGGGCACGCTGCGCTCGGGCGATCACCTCGAGACCGAGGGCTCGCTGCTGGTGCTGGGCGATGTCAACCCGGGGGCCCAGATCGAAGCAGGCGGGCACGTGCTGGTGTGGGGCACCCTGCGGGGGGTGGCCCACGCCGGCTGCCACGGCGACCGCCAGGCCCGCATCACCGCCCTGCAGCTGCGACCGGTGCAGCTGCGCATCGCCGAGGCAGTGGCCCGGGGTCCCGAGGATCTGCCGGTCGTGGGCGTAGCCGAACAGGCCCAGCTGGTGGACGGCGCGATCGTTATCAACCCGGCCACGGCGCAATGGCCCCTGGGCTGAAGGCCAGCCTCAGCGGTTGATCAGGCCAGCGGCGCCCAGCACACCCGCGATCGCCATGAACCACAGCGGCGAGATGCGGGTGCGCAGCATGAGCACACACACCACCAGCGACACGATCACCCCGGGCACGCTGAGCTGACCGGCGCGGGTGACGTCGGCGGTGCGCACGATCTTGAGGCCGACGGCAAACAGGATGCCAAGGGTGATCGGCCCCATACCCCGCTCAAAGGCCATGCGCCAGGGCGAATGCTCAAAATGCCGCCAGCTCAGGCAGGCCATCACCATCACCAGGGTCGATGGCAGCAGAATCGCCAGCTCGGCGCCGTAGCCACTGAGCAGGGCCCAGAACGGACCCTCGGGCCAACCGGCGCCCAGCCCCAGCAGGCCGACAATCATCGAGCTGGGGCCGGGGGCGGCCTCGGCCAGGGCATAGAGGTCAGCGAACTGGCTGCTCGTCAGCCAGCAGAACTTGTCGACGCTCAGGTGGTGGTACTCGGCCAGCAGGGTGTTGCCGCCACCGAGCGAAAACAACGAGAGCGACAGAAACTGCCAGATCACCCGGGCCAGATTGCCCAGATCGCCCAGGTGCACGGCCCTGCAGGAGGCCGTGAGCAGCAGCACCGGGCTCATGGCTCCACCGGGCGACGCGGCCAGTACCAGGCCATGGCGATCGGACCGCTGACCAGCACCACGGGCACCAGTCGCAGGTGGCCGAAGGCCAGGGCCACAAACACCAGGGCCGCCAGCCCCAGTGCCACAGGATCCTTGCGGTACTCGCCCAGGATCTTGAAACCCATCGAGAGGGCCATGCCGGCGGCGGCGGCCACCACGCCGGCCAACACCCGATCAACCGCCGGCAGGGTGTGCACGCTGAAGTAAAGGAGGCCCAGGGCCATCAGCAGGGTGAAGGGCACCAGCAACATTCCGGCCAGGGCCGCCAGGGCACCAGGCAGGCCCCGGAAGTTGGCACCGATATAGACGGCCATGTTGATCTGGTTGGGGCCTGGAAACAGCCGCGCCACGGTGAGGCCGGTCAGAAATTCCTCATCGCTCATCCAGCGTTTCTGTTCGACGACGATCCGCTGGCTCCAGGCTGAAAGGCCGCCGCCAAAGGCCGACAGCGCCACCTGCAACATGCCCACAAACAGCTGGCGCAGGTCTGGTGCCGGGGCCAGCGGCGCAGGCGCAGGCTCAGTCATGCACGAAATGGGGGTCGGGTGGCAGCTCGCCCTCCTCGTGGAAGCTGGGATCGAGCGGATCGGGGGCGCTGTATTTCTTGGCCTCCTTCCAATCGGCCGAGAAGGTGGAGACCAGACGGTTGACCACATCGGGGGCGTCGGACTCGATGCCCAGCTCGCGGCGCACATCAAAGGCACTGCGGTCGATGTTCATCGAACCGGTCTGGGCATAGGCCCCGTCGACCAGGATCAGCTTGCAGTGCAGCTTGAGATGCTTCTGCCGCTTCACCTTGACCCCGAAGCGCTCCATGATGCGCAGCGAGGAGAAAGTGTCATAGATGTCCCAATCCGAGATGCCGTGCTTGCCCCCGCACAGCAGGCGCACCTTCACACCACGCTCGCGGGCGGCAATGATGCGCTCCAGCATCACCGCATCAACGAATTTCGGGTGCTGGATCCAGAGGGTGCTCTGGGCGAGATCCATGATCCGGGCCATCTGACCGCGGCTGTGGGCACTGCTCCAGACCAGCCCCACGTGCAGATCGGGGGCAAAGAACTGGCGGCTCCAGTCGGCTTCGAAGCCGGCAATGACCTGATCGATCACCGGTTGCGCACGGCTGAGGATCCCGTAATCGCGGGTCTGGGTGAAGTACTTATCGGACAGGTTGAAACTGGCGATCAGAGCAGCGCTCTGATCGATCACCATCGACTTCTCGTGGGTGACCGGGAAGGCCTCGGAGGTCCAGGCCACCTCGATGCCCCAGCCCTGCAGCAGGGCATAGGCGTCATCGTTCCAGCGGTCACCGCCCGAGGTGTGGGGATTGAGCATCACCCGCACCCGCACCCCGCGCTGGTGGGCCCGCAGCAGGGCCTGCTCGATGGCCTCGCTCTGCAGCTTGAACTGCTTGAGGCGCAGCTCGGTGCTGGCCTGATCAATCAGGGCGACCACGGCAGCGGCGCCGTCATCGGGCATGACCAGCAGCTCCTGGTGCTGGTGCCGGTGGCTGGAAGCGGCGGGTGAATCCTCAAGCACGGGTGTGGATGCCACCTTGTCTGATCCGGGTGCTGACAGTTTTAACCCCAGAGCGAGATTTCGCCTTAACCTCAGGCCGCCTGAACACCGACCGTGGCCGCCGAGACCCGCTACATCCTGATCTGCTCTGGCAAGGGAGGCGTCGGCAAGACCACCCTGACCGCCAACCTGGGCATCGCCCTGGCCAAGCAGGGGGTGCGCACCGCCGTGCTGGATGCCGACTTCGGCCTGCGCAACCTCGACCTGCTGCTGGGCCTGGAGAACCGCATCGTCTACACGGCCCAGGAGGTGCTGGCCGAGACCTGCCGGCTTGAGCAGGCCCTGGTCAAGCACAAACAGCAACCGAACCTGGCGCTGCTGCCGGCCGGCAACCCGCGCATGCTCGAGTGGCTCACCCCCGATGACATGAAGGCGATCGCCGCGATGCTGGGCGATCTGTTTGAAGTCGTCCTGATCGACTGCCCCGCCGGAATCGAAGACGGCTTCAAGAACGCCGTTGCCGCAGCCCGTGAAGCGATCGTGATCACCACCCCCGAGGTGTCGGCCGTGCGCGACGCCGACCGGGTGATCGGTCTGCTCAATACCGAGGGCATCAGTCCGATTCAGCTGGTGCTGAACCGGGTGCGGCCCAAGATGATGGCCAACCAGGACATGCTGGCCGTGAGCGATGTCACCGACATCCTGGCGCTGCCGTTGCTGGGCCTGGTGGTTGAAGACGAACAGGTGATCGTCTCCACCAACCGCGGTGAACCGCTCACCCTCAACGGATCCAATTCACCGGCCGCGCAGGCCTACACCAACGTGGCCCGGCGGCTGCGGGGTGATGACGTGCCGATCGTCGATCCGAGCCAGGAGCGCCAGGGCCTGAGGGCCAAGATCAGCCGCCTGATGAACACCAAGATCTTCTGATGTCACTGACCCTGCGCGACGCCATCAACCGGCTGCTGGGGCGCCAGCCCGCCAGCGCCAGCACCGCCAAGCAGCGGCTGCAGCTGGTGCTAGCCCACGACCGCAGCGACCTCAACCCCGAACTGCTGCAGCAGATGCGCCGCGAGATTCTCGAAGTGGTGAGCCGCTATGTGGAGCTCGACCTCGACGAGGGCGATGTGAGCCTGGCCACCGAAGACCGGGTCACCGCGCTGGTGGCCAACCTGCCGATCAAGCGCGCCCGCGATGTGGTGCTGCCCGCCTCGGCTGCCGGGGCTTAGCGACCTGGAAACACCCTGAGCCTGGACCGTGGGAACCCTGGAGGGTTCTCTGCTTCAAGGTCTCCATGGCCTGCATCACCCGGTTGATGACGATCAGCCCTGCCGAGCAACGGGTGCTGGCGCTGCTGCTGCAGGGCGGCAGCAACCGCTGGATCGCCGCCCAGTTGCGCCTGAGCCCGCGCACGGTTGAAAGCCACATCGGCGCCATGCTCGACAAAAGTGGTTGCCGCAACCGCAGCCAGCTGCTGCTGTGGGGGCTGGGTAGGCCGTGGCTAAATTGACCGTTGCCTGGCGGCTGATCTGCTGAGTCAGGTGACCATGCGACCGTTGGGCACGACACGCAGCTGACCGGCGCTGATCGCTGCGGGAGCCGCGATCGAGATGGCCGCCAGGCAGACGTGAACATCGCGCCGATCAACCGTGGCCTTGACCGCACGGGGTTGACCGTTGTGATCCAGGGCTATGGCAACAGGCTCGTGGCGGGCTTGGCGCTCGCAGATGGCTCGGGCAGAGCCGATGCCAGCATGGTCACCACCAACAATCCAATAGCCGGGCAGCGCCACAAACAGCCGCGGCAACTGCGCGCAACCAAAGAGACGCCATTCACCAACCAAGGCGGAGGTGATTCCGCCCCTGTCCCGGTAAAGTCAAGTGGTGCCGGCTTAGCTCAGCGGTAGAGCAGCGCTTTTGTAAAGCGAAGGCCATCGGTTCAAATCCGTTAGCCGGCTTCATGGTGAGCGCGAGACTCGGCGAGGCAGACGCGAGGCAGGCAGACCTTGAAGGGCCTAGGCATGGCTGGGCCGGCTCTTGTGGCTGATGACATGGCATCAGCCACGAGGGGGCAGCGCCTGGGCTACCAGGGTCAGAGCATCGACCACACCCAGCGGAGATTGGGCAAACCAGCAGATCGAGCCCTCGCCACGCCAGCCCGGAACCAGCCACTGGGCCGTCCTGAAGAGCGGCTATGGCATCACGCAGGCGTCCTGAAAGGCTGCATGGAAGCCACCGCCCTGGAGACGACTCACTGCCTTGGTTGCAACACATGTCGCGCAGCGGCATTGACCTCAGTGGACAACCGCGTTTCCGTTGCCTAGGGTTGAAGAAATTATCAATCTGATCATGGCATCAGGCTGCCAAATCGAGAAGCTGGAAACCACCTATTTCGAGAATCCGGTTGATTTTCGTCACGAGGTCATTTACTTCATCATCATTGATCGCTTCTACGATGGCCACAGCGATCAAGACCGGCGGGGCGAAGGCTCCGAGCTGGAAGACAGCAAAGGCCTTTACGACAAAACACGTCAGGATTGGGGCAAATACTGGGGCGGCAATCTCCAGGGAGTCATCAACAAAATCGATTATCTTAAACAGCTTGGTGTCACCGCACTATGGCTGTCACCGCTGTTTGAGCAGGTCAGCGATCTCCAGTTTAGCAGAGCACCGATGCACGGCTACTGGACGCGTGATTTCAAGCGCATCAATCCGCGTTTTCTCAAGGTCGGAGAGTCCACCAGCATCTCCGAATCAGACACCCTCAAAGCACTGGTTAAAGCGTGTCACAACGTCGGCATCAAGGTTGTGCTCGACATCGTCTGCAACCACAGCTCACCCGACATCAACGGCAGCAAAGGCGTGGTCCTTGACGACGGCACGCACCTCGCCGACTACCACCGCGACGACAAGGATTTTTACTACCACAACGGCGAGATCACTGACTGGGAAGACGAGTATCAGCTGATTCACTGCGAAATGATGGGTCTGGCCACATTCAACGAGAAAAATATTGAGTATCGAAATTACATCAAGGCCGCCATCAAAGACTGGCTCGACGCAGGTATCGATGCGCTCAGGGTTGACACGCTGAAGCACATGCCGATCTGGTTCTGGCAGGAATTCAGCACAGAGATGAAGAACCACAAGCCGGGGCTCTTCATGTTTGGCGAATACGGCTTCAGCAAGCCCTGGGAGCAACGATCAGTCGAATACGCCAACAACATCGGGATGTCTATTCTTGATTTTGGCCTCTGCGATGGGATCCGCTTCTGCATGTCAGGCAGAGAACCTGGAGGCTTCTACCAGATCGAAAAGGTTCTGGCCTATGACCGCGTCTACCACCGCGCCAATGAACTGGTGACGTTCATTGACAACCATGACATGCCGCGCTTTCTGTCGATCGTTTCCGACAAGCGCCTGCTCGACCTCGCCCTTGTACTTCTGCTCACCCTGCGAGGCGTTCCCTGCCTCTTCTATGGCACAGAGCAATACCTTTACAACAACACTGATGGCGGCCAGGATCCCTACAACCGGCCCATGATGGAGAGCTGGGACACCGCATCACAACCCTTCCAACTGGTGAAAACATTGTTGCGCCTGCGCGAGAACAACCAGTCGCTCGCTTACGGCTCCCATAACACCGCCTGGGTCAACGAAGACTTCTACCTCTACACCAGAAACTACCGGGACAGCGCGGTCATGGTGATGGTCAACAAGAGTGACCACGACCATATCGTCAATGCCGAAGCCATTCGCATGCCCGATGGCGACCATGTCTGCCATCTCACAGGCCGTACGGTCAGCCTCAACAACGGACGTCTGCAGGGGTTGGGCGTACCGGCCAAAACGGCCATGGTCATCAGCGTTGCGGGCCAGCCCGTGCGGGGCGATGTGGTGGCGGTGTTTCAACTCAACGGCTTTGAGACGAAACCAGGCCAGTCATTGGCGATTGTGGGCTCATGCGATGAGCTCGGGAACTGGCACCACGACCAGGCCTATGGCATGGAATACGTGAACCAGAACACCTGGATTGCCACGGTTGCCTTCGATCACGACGCAGCACGGTTGGTGAACTTCAAATTCCTGGTGAAGCAGCAGGGAGCAGAACCGATCATCGAATACGTGATCAACCGCAAACTGCTGCTTCCCGAACAAGGAACGATCGCCGTTGACTGCTTCTGGAATGCCGCAGCCTGATGACCACCGGGGCCCTCGCGCTGCCACCCCGGTGGGCAAGCCGGGCCGTCGTCTATCAGATCTTTCCTGATCGCTTTCGCCGGGGAGCCGGTGCGACGGTCAATCCCCTGGGATCCAATCGCGTTGACCCCTGGGGGTCGCCACCCAGCGCCAGAGGCTTCCAGGGCGGGGATCTGCAAGGGGTCATCGACGCCCTGGATCACCTGCAGGATCTGGGGGTGACATGCCTGTCGCTGAATCCGATCTTCAGCTCGGCCGCCAACCACCGCTACCACACCTACGACTACCTGCAGGTAGACCCGCTGTTGGGCGGCAACAGCGCCTTTGACGCCCTGGTGAGCGCGCTGAAGCGCCGTGGCATGCGGTTGGTGCTCGATGGGGTGTTCAACCACTGCGGGCGGGGGTTCTGGGCCTTTCATCACCTGCTGGAAAACGGGGCCAGCTCTCCCTATGCCGACTGGTTCACCGTCGACGACTGGCCGTTGAACCCCTACCCCAGGCCCTCGGCCCGGGGTGCCGCCCGCCGGGCCGGGTACCACTGCTGGTGGAACGACGCCGCCCTGCCCAAGTTCAACCATGCCAACCCTGCGGTGCGCCACTACCTGCTGGCGGTGGGCGAGCACTGGCTGCAACGGGGCATCGACGGCTGGCGGCTCGACGTGGCCGACGAGGTGCCAGCCGACTTCTGGGTGCAGTTCCGACGGCGCATCAGGGAGGCCAATTCAGAGGCCTGGATCATCGGCGAGGTCTGGGGCGATGCCCGCCCCTGGTTGCAGGGCGACCAGTTTGACGGGGTGATGAACTACCGCTTCGCATGGAGCACCCTCGGCTGGGTTGCCGATGGCCAGCTGAAACCGGGCCATGGTCGCCGTTCGATGCCCTACGGCAACTGCGATGGCCTCAGCTACACGCAGGTGCTGCAGGAGACCCTGGACTGGTACAGCGAGGCTGTGAATCTGGCCCAGCTCAACCTGCTCGACAGCCACGATGTGCCGCGGGCGCTGCACATGCTGCAGGGCGATGTGAAGGCCCTGCAGCTGGCACTCGTGCTGCTGTTTTGCCTGCCGGGTGCGCCCTGCCTCTATTACGGCACCGAAGTGGGGTTGCACGGTGGTGAAGAGCCCGCCTGCCGCGAGGCCTTTCCGTGGGATGGGCCCGCGGACTGGAGGGTCGACCTGCGGGCGTTCATCGCCAGTCTGGCGGCGCTGCGACACAGCCACGAGGCCCTGTGCAGCGGCACGCTGCAGCTGGCGGTGCTACCTGGCGGCGAGGGCGATCAGGGACTGCTGCTGCAGCGCCAAGTTCATGGCTCGGCGATCCAGTCATCGATCACCGCCGTGATCAACCGCAGCCGCCGCGCGCCACTGCGGCTTGATCACCCCCAGCTCGGGCAGAGCCTGCCCGGCGACGACACCTGGACGGTGCTGTGGCCGCCCGAACTCGGCAAAGGACCGCTGCCGCAGCAGCTCGCGCCCCAGTCGGCCGTGGTGCTGCAGCGGCGACCAGCTCAGCCGTAGCGCCCCCTGAGAAACAGATCGACCTCGGCAGCACGGCGGCGCACCAGCCCGGGCAGCTCACGGCCGTCGCCCCGGCTCCAGCGGGGCAGCTCGGCGGCGATCACCTGCAAGGGGTCTTCGCCAGCCAGCAGTCTGCGGCGCAGGCTTGAACGCTGCAGGGCGCCCACACCCACGTTGTACGTGAAGCTGATCAGGGCCGCCTGCTGCTCGGCGCTGTAGCTGCGGGCCGGCGGAATCGCCGCCAGCAATGCGGGGGCATAACGGTCGGCGATCGCATCCGCCAGCATCCGCTCCGCCTGCTCGCGGCTGATGCGGTCACCCAGCTGCACCGGCTGGCCATCGGCATAACGAATCGTGCCATAACCGATCGTGGCGATACCCACCGGGTCGAGATAGGCCTCGAGGGCGAGGCCCTCAAAGGCCCGGATCAGCGGCAGGGCATGGTCCTGCCAGCCGGGCCGCAGGCCATCGGCCTGGGCCCTTGGCCAGGCCACAAAGGGGCCCGCTCCCCCCAGGGACGCAGAATCCAGGCTGGGCAGGGCATGGCCACTGCCAAAAGCTCCCGCCAGCAGCGCCAGCGCCAGGGGCACCGAGCCGCGGCCACCGGCACATTCATCGAGCCAGCCATCGTCGAGATCCTGCCGATCATCGGGATCATCAATGAGAGCGAAGAAGCGATCACCGGCACCACGGCTGACGCATTCGGCCAACAGCTGGGCATAGTGCTCATCGTCGGTGATGCGATCGATCAGGCGATTGAGAAACGCCAGCGAAGGATCCTGGTCCTGACCTTGTTGGGTGGTTCTGCTGAGCATGGGCTTGTCAAAACATGCTTCTTCTGGCCTAAACGACGACACCAATCGAACCCCGGTAAATCTCACAAAGTCTTCAGGCTCTGATCAGATCTGAGCCGGCGATGCTGCAGCGGGCTCGCGACAGCGGCACGCCGTGGCCAACTGCAGCGCCGATGAATACCTTCAAGAACAAGAAGGCAGCTCACGAAGCGCACTTGCCTTGACCGAGTCATCAGCGAAACCCGAAGCCGGCGAGCGGGCCTTGGACCGCTACACCGTGTTTGAAGCCGCGGCCCTCGAGCACTGGCAACGCGGCAGCGACACCGCACGACCCGCCGGCTTTCCACCGCTGCCGGTGCGATGGACGGCCGCCAGCGCCATGGCGGGCACCGTGCTGGCGCTGGCGTGGGCGCTGCTGGCGCGCATCCCGCTGCAGGTGCATGGCACCGCCGCGATCATTCCCGACCAGGGCATCAATACCCTGGTGGCGGCTGGCCATGGCCGCGTGCTGTATCAGGTCAACGGCCTGGGGCCCACGACTCTGAACCGGCAGCAACGGCAGAACAACCGATTGCTGGAGCGGTTCTGGCTCCAGAGCACCCAGCCCCAGGGCGAGCCGGCCGACACACACCACCAACTGACACAACTCGGTGGCGCCGCACTGGCCCCAACGGGCGGTCAACAGCTGGTCTTGCCGGAGGATCTGCCCGGACCCCAACCTGTGGATCAGCACCTGCCTGCCGACATGGTGCACTACCCGGCGGGCACGCTGCTGGCCCGGGTCATGGACACCGAGGCCCTGCAGGACCTCAAGGCCGATCTGCTGAACCAGCGCCAACGACCCCTCACCGGCGATCGACGCGACAGGCTCGATCAGCTGGTCAGCAGCCTCAGCCGCACCGCCGTGTTTGCCCCCGAAGGCGGGTTCTACCTGCTGGCCAAGTTCTTCAGGAACGGCAGCCTGGTGAACAAGGGTGATCAGCTGCTGAGCTACACCAGCCAACCGCCGGCCCTGCCCCGGGTGGTACCGGTGTTTCTCGACGCAGCGGCGGCCCAGCAGGTGCAGCAGGGCATGGGGGTGCTGCTGACCCCCAGAGGACTGTCGCGGGCGCTGCACGGCGGCATTCCCGGAACCGTGGTCGAGGTCGCCCAGCTCCCCCTGGTGGGGGAAGCCATCGTGGGAGCGGCGGGCAGCCGCGCCCTCGCCGCCACGATCGCCAGGGCGTTGCCCTCGCCCTACCTGGTGTGGGTGGAGCTGCAACAGGCCGCGCCCGGCCGCTGCAGGCAGGCGATGTCGCGTCGTTGCTACCGCTGGAGCACGGGCCGCCAGGCTCCCCAGCCGGTGAAGCTGGGCAGCCTGGCCGATGTGCAGATCACCACCGGCCAGCAGCGACCGATCAGCGTGGTGCTGCCGGCACTGAGCCGAAGCCTGGGGCTGGCGCCCATCCGGCGATGACGCGGGCGCGCAGCCTCTCCCGCCGCAGGGTGATCACGCCCACCGTGCTGCAGTACGAAGCGGTGGAGTGCGGCGCCGCCAGCCTCAAGATCGTGCTGGGTTATCTGGGCCGGGTGCTGCCGCTGAGCGAGCTGCGCCAACGCTGCGGCATCAGCCGCGACGGCGTCACCGCCCTGCAGCTCAAAGCCGCAGCCGAGAGCCTTGCGCTAACGGTGAACGCCTACCGATGCAGTGCCGAGCATCTGCAGCGTGAGGGTCAGTTTCCCTGCATCCTCTTCTGGACGTTCAACCACTTTCTGGTGCTCGAAGGCTTTGCCCGCGGCAAGGTCTGGTTGAGCGACCCGGCCACCGGGCGGCGCTGGGTCAGCTGGCGGCAGTTCCAGAGCGGTTTCACCGGTGTGGTGCTCGAACTGCATCCTGGCGACGGGTTCACCCCAGGCGGACGGGAACCCGGCCCGTACCACCGGGTCCCGGCCCTGCTGGCGCCTTACCGAACGCTGCTGCCCTGGATCGTGCTGACAGCGGTGGTGGCTGCCCTGCCCGAACTGTTCGTCGCCGGGGCGACGGGCCAGCTGATCGATGCGGTGCTGCAGGACGGCCGCCAGACCCTGGGGATCCCACTGCTGTGGATCAGCAGCCTCGCGGTCGCGGTGCTGATCGCCCTGCTGCAGGTGCAGAACCTGCTGCTGCGCAGCCTGGGCCAGCAGCTGCGCCATCGCCTCAGTGGCCTGCTGTTCATCAGTCTCTTCAGCCTTCCCTATCGAACGGTGCTGCAGCGCCTGCGCGGCGAGTTGGCGAACCGGCTGCTGTTGCCCCTGGCCCTGGTGCAGCTGGGCATCGGCGGTGTGGTGACCGTGCTGCTGACCCTGGTCTCGGGCCTGGTGGCGCTGCTGGTCGGCCTGTGGATCGCGCCATGGCTGGCCCTGAGCACCCTCTCGATCGCCGGCTGCAGCACGGCCGTGACGCTCTGGATCAGGAACCGGCGCTGCGACGCCAACACCCGGCTGGCGCTGGTGCAGAGCAAGAGCATCGGCGTTGGCATCGATGTAGTGCAACGCATCGAAGACATCAAGGCCAATGGACTCGAAACGACGGCCTTCAGGCAGTGGTCGGCAGGCTTCATCGATGGCCTGAGCGACCTGCACCAGCAGGGCCTGGCCTCGGCACTGGCCGGACTGATCGGCACCACCTCGGGGTTTGTGCTGCGCTGCAGCGTGATCCTGATCGGTGGCCTGCTGATCCTGCAGGGGCAGCTGACCCTGGGGGAGCTGACCGCCTTTCAGTTCCTGATGGGCCTGATCCAGGCCCCGCTGCAGCAGCTCAGCCAGCTGACCAGCCAGCTGCAGCAGCTCGACGGCCAGCTGGGACGGCTCAATGATGTGATCGATGCCGAGCCCGACCCAACCGTGCGCAGCCTGCAGCTGGCACAGCCAGGGGACGCCGAACGGCGCCTGGCGGGTGCGCTGGAGCTGCGCGATCTGGGCTTTCGGTTCAGCAGCACCACACCGCCGCTGTTCGGCGGGCTCGATCTGACACTGAAGCCGGGGCAGCACCTGGCGATCGTGGGCCCCAGCGGCTCGGGCAAATCAACCCTGCTGCGGCTGCTGGCGGGGCTGATGCAGCCGAGCCGGGGCACAGTGCTCTACGACGGCCGGCCCTGGCTGGCGTGGGATGACCCCACCCTGCGCGCGTCGATCGCCCTGGTCTGCCAGGACGTGTTTGTGTTCGAGGCGAACCTGGAGGACAACCTGACACTGTGGGATCCCAGCTACAGCCCGGGGCAGGTCCTCACCGTGCTGGAGCAGGTCGGACTGTTGCAAGAGCTGGGCGGCGCCGCCGCCCTGGGGCTGCAGCTCAGCGAAGCCGGAGGCAACCTGAGCGGCGGCCAGCGACAACGCATCGAGATCGCCCGGGCGCTGCTGCGCTGCCCCAGCCTGCTGCTGCTCGATGAGGGCACCAGCGCCCTTGATGGCGAGCGCGAACGCCAGATCCTCGGTGTGCTCAAGCAGACGCCGCGAACCCTGATCACCGTGGCGCACCGCATGCAGGCGGCCCAGATCAGCGACCAGGTGCTGGTGCTCGACCAGGGGCGGCCGGTGCAGCAGGGCAGCCCCCAGCAACTGGCCACCTGCGATGGCCCCTACCGCCGCCTGCTGGAGGCCGAGGGCTGCAACGCCGTGGAGCTTGTCGGCCGATGACAACCGCCGAGGTCCGCCAGCAAGCCCTGCTGCGGGGCATGGCAGCCCTGATGCAGCAGCAGCCCCTTGGGTCTGCCGGCACCCCACTTGGCAACTCAGACCGGGCCTGCCGGGTGCTGGAGTACGCCATGGCGAGGCTGGCCGACCCCCGGCCCATCACACGGGGCGGCGGCAGCCTGGCCGAGCTGCTGGAGCGCAACGCCATCAGCCACCGGGAGGTGCGCACGCCCCATGACCTGGCAAGCCTCAGCGGGGCCATGTGGATCGTGGTCAGCCAGGCCGATGGCCAGCCCCTGGCGCTGCATCGCCAGGGTGGCCGCACGCTGACCTTTGATGGCCGCAGCGACCATCCCCAGCCGCTCGATCGGCAGGCGCTGTTTGAGCCGGTCGCCTACGAGCTGTATGCCGCGTTGCCATGGCCGCTGCGGTCATGGACCCAGCTGCTCGGCTTTGCCCTGGGCCGTGACCTGACGCCCCTGCTCACGGTGCTGGTCAGCGCCCTGGTCGTGGCGCTGTTCACACTCGGCATCCCGCTGCTGACCAGCTTCGTGGTGGGCACGGTGCTGCCGCGGGGAGCCCACCAGCTGCTCGCCGAGACCGCCCTGATGGTGCTGCTGATCCTGGTGTGCAGCGTCATCGCCCAGACATTCAGCGACCTGGCCAGCCTGCGGCTGCAATCCCTGCTGAACCTGCGGCTTGAAGCGGCGATGTGGAGCCACCTGTTGCGGCTACCGCTGCGCGTGTTCGCGACCATGGGCAGCGCACAGCTGATCGCCCGGGTTGGCGCCATCGGCCAGATGCGCCAACTGTTGAGCCAGGGAGTGCTGGCAACGGGCCTGGGCCTGTTGTTTTCGCTGAGCAACCTGGCGCTGATGCTGATGCTGCAGGCGCAACTGACCCTTGTGGCTGCCGCATTCAGCGCCATGGGCGCCCTGGTCATGGTCGTGCTGGTTGGGCGCAGCAGCCGGCTTGAAGCGCCGCTGCTGCAGGGCCAGAGCCGAGCTGCCGAGTTGGCGCTGCAGGCGGTGAGCGGCCTGCCCCAGATCAGGGTGAGCGGCAGCGAACCCCATGTGTTCGAACGCTGGGTCGGTGCCGTGCTCGCCCTGGCCGATCTGCAGCGACGCAGCGAAAGCCTCAACCAGGCGCTCTCCCTGCTGGCGCGGCTGCTGGCGCCCCTGGGACAGGTCGTGGTGTTCATCGCCATGCTCGGCCTGCTGCACCAGAGCGCCGCCACCCAGGCCCTGGTGGGGTCCAACCAACTGGTGGCGACCTTGGTTGCCTTTGAGGCGGCCTACCTCGCCTTCAACAGCCAGCTCGCGGCCCTGGTGGTGCAGGTAGCCGGCAGCGTCACTCGGTTTCAGACGCTCTGGCAGAGCAGCAGGGAACTGATCACGGCGGCGCCCGAAGCCAGCCGGCAGCGGGGTGCTCGCTGCCTTGACCTCCAGGGCCGGTTCAGCGTTCAGAACCTGCAGGTGCGATTACCTGGGGCCGCCGAGCCCCTGCTGGTCAACCTCAACCTGACCATTGCCGCAGGCAGCTACACGGCGATCACCGGAGCTTCGGGGTGCGGCAAGACCACGTTGCTGCGCTGCCTGCTGGGCCTGATGGAACCCGAGGCGGGGGTGATCAGCATCGATGGCATCGACCTGCGCGAGCTGGCCCTGGGCCCCTACCGGCGCCAGCTGGGGGTGGTGCTGCAGAACGCGCCCCTGGGGAGCGGTTCGATCGCCGAGCTGGTGCGCGCCGGCAGGCCCTACGGCCGCGACGCGATCTGGGCCGCCCTGGAACAGGCAGCGATCGCCAGCGATGTCGCACGCATGCCGATGCAGCTGGAGACGATCCTTGGCGAAGGGGGCCACGGCATCTCGGGCGGCCAGCGCCAGCGGCTGGCCCTGGCCCGCGCCCTGCTGGGCCAGCCCCGGGTGCTGCTGTTGGATGAGGCCACCAGCGCGCTTGACGCGCCCACCCAGGACAGCGTGAGCCAAACCCTGGCCCGTTTGCCGATGACCCGCATTGCGATCGCCCATCGTCTCGCCACGCTGCAATCGGCCGATCAGATCGCCGTGATCGAACACGGCAGCATCAGCGAACTCGGGAAGTTCGAGGCGCTGATCCGACACCCGGGCGGCTATCTGCAACGCAGCCTGGCGGCACGGGCACCGCAGGGTTGCGGCAAGGGCTCAGCAGCCAACCACTGAAACAGCGCAAGCCCATCAGCGTTGCCGCCAGCCCATCACCGTTGACGATGCCTGGACTGCACAACATGGCGCTGGCCATGGCCAGCGGTGGGGCCACCCTGCTGCTTCTGCTGGCCGGGTCCTCGGCACTGCCCGGCCCGCCCCTCAGGGCTCCCGTGCTGGCTGACCCGCCAGCAGCCAGATGAGACCGGCCAGCAGCAGCCAGGGCAGCAGATGCCCCTCCACGAGAGGGGCCAGGGCCACCGTGAGCGGGGTGAACAGCCAGTAGGCCACGGTCAACGCCAGAGACACCACCACGATCAAGGCGGCCATGGGCTTGTGACGTGCGGGCAGCCTCCAGTAGAGCAGCCACGCCGCCGCCGCGCCATTACAGGCGCACACTGCCCTGCCGCAACACACGCCAGCCCTCGGGCCCCCAGGCGACCACCGTGCTGGCCACACCTGCCGGCGCTGGCCAGGGTTCATGGCCCAGCATCGGCACCTGCTGGGCGCCGAAGTAGGCGGCGGCCTCGGCAGCGGTGGTGGCCGCCGGCTCACCCGAACGGTTGGCGCTGGTGGTGGCCAGGGGCCCGCTCAGGCGCAGGAGTGCCTGAGCCATGGGGCAGGCGGGCACCCGCAGCCCAAGGCTGCCGCCACCAGGATTGAGTTGGTCGACCAGGGTGCCGGCAGCGGGCAGCACCAGGGTCAGGGCTCCGGGCCAGTGGGCTGCGGCCAGCTGCAGCCATTCGGGCTGCCAGGCGATGGCGACCCGCTGCTGCAACTGGGCCAGATCGGCCCCCATCAGGATCAGGGGCTTGTCGGGTGGGCGCTGCTTGAGCCGCCAGATCTGGGCGGCATGCTCAGGCAGGGCCGCCAGGGCCACCAGGGTGTCGGTCGGAAACAGGGCCGCAGCACCAGCCTGCAGGCGAGCGGCCAGATCCATGGGTCCAAGCGCGGGGGCCATCACGACAACCTCTGGGGGGCACGGGCGCTGGCAAAGCGCCAGACGCCCTCAAGATCCCGGTGGCGCGCCACCTGCAACAGCCCCGCCTTGGCCAGCAGCAGCAGAACCGGCTCGCTCTGATCATGGTGATGCTCCAGCAGCAGCAGGCCGCCCGGGGCGAGGGCTGCGGCAGCGCCCGCAGCGATCGCGCGGATCGCCGCCAGACCATCGCTGCCGCCATCGAGGGCGAGCACCGGCTCGTGCTCGCGCACCCCTGGCTCCAGCGCGGCCCACACCGCTGTGGGGATGTAAGGGGGGTTGGACACGACCAGGGCAAGCTGGCCCCACCATGGCTCGAGCGGTTGCCACCAGCTGCCCGCCAGCAGCTGAACCTGGCCTGCCGCCACAGGCTCCTCAAGATTGCTGGCCGCCACAGCGCAGGCTGCCGCCGAAACTTCGACAGCCAGGCCGCGGCTGCCGGGCCAGGCGCGCGCCAGGGCCAGCGCCACCGCACCGCTGCCCGTGCCCAACTCGGCCCACAACGGCGGCGGCGTGGGGCTGAGCGCCAGAGCCAGCTCGACCAGCACTTCGGTTTCGGCCCGGGGAATCAAGGCCCCCGGGCCCACCTGCAGGGTCAGATCGCGCCAGGGGCAGAGACCCAGCAGGTGCTGCAGGGGGATCTGCTCGTTGAGGTGGCGCCGCCACAGCATCGCAAGCTCCTCGAGGGGGCGCTGCAGCAACACCGTCTGCTGCGGCCACAGATGCAACTGCTGCAGCTGCGGCCAGCTGATGCCGCCGCCCAGATCGAGCAACCAGTCGAGGCTCGGCCGCAGCGCGGCAGGCTCGCGGCGATGACCGGCCAGCTGGCGTTGACGCCAGGCCAGCAGCTCCTGGCCAGCGACCCCATGGGCGCTGGCCGGGGCGATGAAGGCGTTGTCGTCGGGCGGGCTCAGCTGGCCGGTGGCCACAGGGGCCTTGAACTGAACCCAGTCTGGAGCAGGGTCAACAGGCTGGCCGCCACTGCAGCCCCGGCTCGGCCCGTAGCAACCCCGCCAGCTCAAGCGCCAGCAGGCGGGGCATGAGCTGGCTGGCGGCCTGCCCCAGCTGCAGGCTCAACTGCTCGAGCGACGCGCCGCTGCCCACCGCCGCCAACAGGGACTGATCGGCCGGGCTGGCACCACCCTGGGCCGCACCGAGAACCGTCGGCGCCATGGCTGGCGGCCGCGCCAGCGGGCCCGGCCCCAGGGCGCTGATCAGATCCACGGGATCGAGCATGGGCGCCGCACCCCGGAGCAACCAACGGTTGCTGCCGGCTGCCGAACGCTTGGCAGCATCGCCCGGCACCACCCAGAGCTTGAGACTGTGTTGCCAGGCCAGACGCGTCGCATGCAGCGCACCGCTGGGCTCAGGGCATTCGACCAGCACAAGCGCACGGGCCAGCGCCACCTGCAGGCGATTGCGGGCGGCGAAGTGGCCGGCACAAACCCCACCGGCCGGCGGTTGCTCACTGAGCAGCAGGCCTCGTTCGGCCACCTGCTGCTGCAGCCGAACGTGATGGCTGGGATAGACCCGATCCAGGGGCGTTCCGAGCACCCCGATGGGCCTGCCGCCACCGCGCAGGCAACCCTGATGGGCGGCTGCATCGATGCCTTCGGCCAGGCCGCTGACCACAGGCCAACCCGCCTGGGCCAGGGCCCGCCCGATCGCCTCGGCCATCGCCAGACCATGGGACGAAGGTCGCCGGGTACCCACCACGGCGACCGCGTGCCCCTGCCGCAGCGGCGACCACAGCTGGCCGCGACCGCGCCAGTACACGTGCAGGGGAGGCCGGGCCAGCGCCCGGACCGCGGCCGGCAAGGCCGCATCGCCCGGCACCAACACCCCTGAAGGACCCACAGAAGCCAGGGGGTCAGCGCCGGCGCGACGGCGGCAGCGCTCGATCGCCGCCAGTCGCACCGGCCCGATGCCCGGCACCGCAGCCAGCGCCTGACTGGACGCGGCCCAGGCCGCCGCCAGACTGCCGAACAGGCACCAGAGCTGACAGAGGGCCTCAAATCCCAGGCCAGGAACCCGGGTCCACAACAGCCACCACAACCGCTCATCTGACGACCACGCCGACCCAGGCGTCAGCGGATCGCGCCAGGGACGCTCGACCACGCGCAACAGTACAGATGTACTGATCTTAGCAAGCGCCCCTGGCCAGGGTCTTCAGCGCCGCCTCGAGATCAGGCGGCAGGCGGCGCAGCAGCCGGCGCTGATCGGGGCCCGCCGACAGGTCCACCAGCACCAGCTCGACCCTGGCCTCAGCCGCCGGCACACCTGACGCCGTCACAAAACGGCTGCTCCAGGGCAGCCTGAGCCCACGACGCGGCAGAACCGCACTCTCCAGCCGCACCCGATCGCCGTGCAGCAACGCCTGGTGGTATTCAATCGCCAGCGACACCACCGGCAGCTCGAGCCCACGGGCCGAGAGATCGCTGTAATCAAGCCCCACCTGGGCCAGGGCCTCGACCCGGGCCTCTTCGAGCCAGGCCAGGTAGGCGCCGTGCCACATCACGCCGGCGTGGTCGGTGTGCTGCGGCAGCACACGTCGCTGCAGCACCCAGGGGTAGCCGGCCGCAACGGTTTCAATGACCATGGTTGTCGAACGGCCAGCACAGCCTCACAGGCGCCATAGGCTGCCATTGCGCCCCCTTTGCTGCCGTGTTTCGCAACCTGCTGATCGCCGATTCTGGCCAAGGCCATGTCGAGGAAATGGTGCGCATGCTGCGGGCGATTCCTCCTGCCGCCCAGGCGCGGGTCAACCTGCTGCATGTGATCGGGGAACAGGGCAGCGCCGAGGTCGAAGACCACCGCAACCGCGCCGAAGGCCTGATCAACGACGCGATCAAGCGCATGGGCCTCGACGGCGTTGCGGTCAACACCCTGATTCGCCAGGGCGACACCAAGACCACCGTGCTCAAGGTGGCCGACGACGTCGATGCCGATCTGATCGTGATGGGCTCCCGCGGCATGAACAGGCTGCAGGCGATCCTCAGCAACAGCGCCAGCCAGTACGTGTTTCAGCTGTCGACCCGGCCGATGCTGCTGGTGCGCGACGACCTGTACATCCGCGCCATCAATCGCGTACTGGTCACCGTGGATGGCACCGGGGTGGGCGATGACGCCCTACGGCTGGCCTGCGAACTGGTGGCGAGCATTCCGGGCGGCACGCTCACGGGTGTGCATGTGACCCGCCAGGACATCGCCCCGAGCCGCGGCGGCAAGAGCCCGGCCGACGAGGTGCTCGACAAGGCCGTGCAACGGGCCCGCAGCTTCGGGGTCACGATGCAGCCGCTGCACAAGGTGGGCGACATCGCCCGCACGGTGTGTTCGGCAGCTGAGGAGACCCGTGCCGATCTGCTGGTGATCGCCTCCCAGGACAGGCGTCCGGTGGTGGCCAAGAGCCTGGTCGACATCGACCGACTGCTAGGCAGCTCGGTCAGCGATTTCATCAGGGTGCATGCGCCGGCTCCGGTGCTGCTGGTGCGCGAACCGGAGCGGCGCTGAACCGTCTTGGCCTCAGCCGCCCTGACGGCTGCTGGTCTGGATATAAAGAATGATCAGAAACACGGCCGGAACCAACACAAACAGCAGGCTGGCAACAAAGCCGAGGTCGTTGGTTTCCATGGCGAGGGTGGAAGTTCACGGAGGGTATCACCGCCAAACGGGCAGGATTCAGCAGGCTTCATCGCTCGTTGCGGTTGGCCCGGCCGGCTGCTCGGCGGTGGCATCAGCAGCGGGATCTTCTGCCGACGGTGTCTGGGCCTCCACGACCGGCCAGGAGGTGGGCCCCAGGGGCAGGGGCTCGGCCTGCGCCGCAGCCAGCAGCGCCTCCCGGTCCGACAGACCGACCTGGGGCCTGGTGATCACCAGCAGGGACTGATTCACCAAGGCCTGACAGGCCAGCCGCCAGCTCTGGGAGCGGCGCCGCAGCTTCTGATCCTCGACGGCGGTGCGAGGGCTCAGGGCCACCTGGGATGGGCCGTCGGGCACATCCACAAAACAGGTGATGCACTGCCCGCAGCCACCGCAGTTCCCCAGGGTGCCTTTGAGGCCATACAACTGAATGCCCTCGCGCAACGCCACCTCGCGCAGGTTCTCGCCGGGATAGCACTCGACATCACGCCCCTCGCGCACGAATCGGATCATGGGCATCGAAGGGCGGCGACTTCAGCCATTCTGCGCCTGGGCGCGGGCACCGCTGGTTGCGGTCTGTGACCAGCGCCGCGCCAGGGAGGCCGCGACCCTTACGATCGCCGCACCCACCCCAAGCGTCTCCCCATGGGATTGCCCTGGTACAGGGTGCACACGGTCGTCATCAACGACCCCGGCCGATTGCTGGCCGTGCACCTCATGCACACCGCATTGGTGGCCGGCTGGGCCGGCTCCATGGCGCTCTATGAGCTCGCCATCTTTGACCCCTCTGACCCGGTGCTCAACCCGATGTGGCGCCAGGGCATGTTTGTCATGCCCTTCATGGCCCGCCTGGGCGTGACCGGCAGCTGGGGCGGCTGGAGCATCACCGGCGAAACCGGCGTCGACCCTGGCTTCTGGAGCTTTGAAGGCGTCGCTGCGGCCCACATCATTTTCAGCGGCCTCCTCTTCCTGGCCGCCATCTGGCACTGGACCTACTGGGATCTGGAGATCTGGCAGGACCCCCGCACCGGCGAGCCGGCCCTGGACCTGCCCAAAATCTTCGGCATCCACCTTCTGCTTGCCGGACTCGGCTGCTTCGGCTTCGGAGCCTTCCACCTCACCGGGGTGTTCGGTCCCGGGATGTGGGTGAGTGATGCCTACGGCATCACGGGCCATCTCGAACCGGTGCAGCCCTCGTGGGGACCTGAAGGCTTCAATCCCTTCAACCCTGGCGGCATCGTTGCCCACCACATTGCAGCGGGCATCGTCGGCATCATCGCCGGCATCTTCCACATCACTTCACGCCCTCCCGAGCGTCTCTACAAGGCTCTGCGGATGGGCAACATTGAGACCGTGCTCGCCTCGGCCATTGCCGCCGTGTTCTTTGCTGCCTTCGTGGTGGCAGGCACCATGTGGTACGGAGCTGCGGCCACTCCGGTCGAGCTGTTCGGCCCCACCCGCTACCAGTGGGACCAGGGTTATTTCAAGACTGAAATCAATCGCCGCGTGCAGACCGCCCTGGATCAGGGCGCAACCAAGGAGCAGGCCTGGGCCTCGATCCCAGAGAAGCTTGCCTTCTATGACTACGTGGGCAACAGCCCTGCCAAGGGTGGCCTGTTCCGCGTCGGTCCGATGGTCAACGGCGATGGCCTGCCCACAGGCTGGCTCGGCCACATCTCGTTCACCGATAAGGATGGTCGCGAACTCGAGGTGAGGCGTCTGCCCAACTTCTTCGAGAACTTCCCTGTTGTGCTGCAGGACCAGGACGGCATTGTCAGAGCTGACATCCCCTTCCGCCGGGCCGAAGCCAAATACGCCTTCGAGCAGACGGGCGTCAAGGCCACTGTCTACGGCGGTGCCCTGGCGGGTCAGACCTTCACTGATCCTGCCGACGTGAAGCGGCTGGCCCGCAAGGCCCAGCTGGGTGAAGCCTTCGAATTCGACCGTGAGACCTACCACTCTGACGGCGTCTTCCGCAGTTCACCCCGCGGCTGGTTCACTTTCGGCCACGCCACGTTTGCCCTGCTGTTCTTCTTCGGTCACATCTGGCACGGTGCTCGCACCCTTTACCGCGATGTGTTTGCCGGCATTGATCCGGATCTCGGAGAACAGGTTGAATTCGGTCTGTTCCAGAAACTGGGAGACCGTTCGACCCGCCGTCTGCCGGAGGGTTTTGTGCCCCCCGCAGGCTCCACCCTCAGCTGATCCACAGGAGCATCCATGGAGAGCTTTGCCTACATCCTGATTCTGGCTCTGGCCATTTCCACCCTGTTCTTCGCGATCGCCTTCCGCGATCCCCCGAAGATCGGCAAGTGAATCGCTGAAGCGCCCAGCTTTTCAGCCCCCGCCGAGGCGGGGGCTTTTTTGTTTCTCAAAAACCACGCCACCCCTTCTCAACGAAGAATCATCTGTTTACATTTGATTCAGGTCGCCCGGTCACCAGGGGATGCAATGTCCGTCCTGCCAGCACACCGACAGCCGGGTTCTTGAATCCCGGGCTGCCGACAGTGGCCGCAGCGTGCGGCGCCGCAGGGAATGCCTCAACTGCGACTTTCGTTTCACCACCTACGAGCGGGTTGAAACCGTGCCGATCACGGTGATCAAACGCAATGGCAACCGCGAAACCTTCAATCCCGCGAAATTGCTCCACGGCCTGCTCAGAGCCTGCGAGAAAACCGGCCTGGAACCCGCCAAGCTCGAAACCGTGGTCGAAGAGATCGAACTGCAGCTGCAGCAGCGCAACAGCCGCGAAGTCAGCAGCAACGAGATCGGTGAACTGGTGCTCGAGCGGCTCAGCGGCATGAGCGAGGTGGCCTACGTGCGCTTTGCCTCGGTGTACCGGCAGTTCCAGGGCATCAGCGACTTCGTCGCCACCCTCGAGGGCCTGGGCCGCAAGAAAGTGCACAAGGCACCCCGTCCTGAAGCCCTGGCCACGGTGGGCTGACGTCCCATTGGTAGATTGAGCGGTTCGTGGTGATCTGCTGGCGGCAGGTCGTCCGGTTCCCTCGCACTGCCTCTGGCAGACCGCCAGCTCCCCATGACCGTGACCCCTTCCGAGATCAGCACGACCGAGGCCGACCTGGACCTGGCCGCTGAGGCGGCAGCCGATCTTGACCTCGCCGCACTGGAAGAGGTTCCTTCGGCAGACATTTCGAGCAGCCGCGGCGCCGGCCGCAGCAGCGACGACGTGGGCTTCACCCTCGATGAGTTCGCCTCGCTGCTCAGCAAATACGACTACAACTTCAAGCCCGGTGACGTGGTGAACGGCACTGTGTTTGCGATGGAGCCGAAGGGCGCCATGATCGACATCGGTGCCAAGACCGCCGCCTTCATGCCCCTGCAGGAGGTGTCGATCAACCGGGTCGAAGGCCTCAGCGACGTGCTCGCCCCGGGCGAGGTGCGCGAGTTCTTCATCATGAGTGAGGAGAACGAAGACGGCCAGCTCGCCCTCTCGATCCGCCGCATCGAGTACCAGCGCGCCTGGGAGCGGGTGCGTCAGCTTCAAAAAGAAGACGCCACCATCTACAGCGAGGTGTTTGCCACCAACCGCGGTGGCGCCCTGGTGCGGGTCGAAGGCCTGCGGGGCTTCATCCCCGGCAGCCACATCAGCACCCGCAAGGCCAAAGAGGAGCTGGTCGCTGACTTCCTGCCACTCAAGTTTTTGGAAGTCGACGAAGAGCGCAACCGTCTGGTGCTCAGCCATCGCCGCGCCCTGGTGGAGCGCAAGATGAACCGTCTCGAGGTGGGTGAAGTGGTGATCGGCACCGTGCGCGGCATCAAGCCCTACGGCGCCTTCATCGACATCGGTGGGGTCAGCGGCCTGCTGCACATCTCTGAGATCAGCCACGAGCACATCGAAACGCCGCACACCGTGCTCAACGTCAATGACCAGATGAAGGTCATGATCATTGACCTCGATGCCGAGCGGGGCCGCATCTCCCTGTCGACCAAGGCCCTCGAGCCCGAACCCGGCGACATGCTGACCGACCCCCAGAAGGTCTTCGACAAGGCCGAGGAGATGGCCGCCCGCTACAAGCAGATGCTGCTCGAGCAGGCCGAAGACCACGAGAGCATGGGCGTCACCGTCGACTGAGCTCGACCATGGCCTGGCTCGCACTGCGGGGACAGCCCCTCACCGATGAACGGGGCATCCCCTGGGAGATCGACGCCGTGTTGTTCGACAAAGACGGCACCCTGTCGATCAGCGAACCCATGCTGCAGACCCTGGCGCAAGCCAGGGTTTTTCAATGCCTGAAACTGCTTGCGCAGCGGCACCCTGAGCTGGTGGCTGACCCAGGCCAGCGCACAGCTGCTGAAGCACTGCTGCAGAGGGCCTATGGACTGCATGCCGCTGGCGTGCATCCGGCCGGGACCACCGCCGTGGGCTCACGTGCCCACAACCTGATCTCGACCGCAACGGTGCTGGCCCAGGTGGGACTGGGCTGGCCCGAAGCGCTTGAGCTGGCCGAGGCCGTCTTTGCCGCCACCGACAACCTGCATGGCCAGGGCAGCCCGCAGCGCCCTGAGGCGACCGACGGTCTGCATCAGCTGGTGGCCCAGCTCGGGTCAGCCGGGGTGCTGTGCGCCGTGATCTCCAACGACGAGGTGGCTGGGATTGAAGCGTTCCTGCACAGCCATCAGCTGAACCAGCACTTCTGCGGGCTTTGGAGTGCGGAACACACCCCACACAAACCCGACCCCGCAGCGGTGCATGGCCTCTGCTCAGAACTGGGGGTATCGCCTTTGCGCTGCGCCCTGATCGGCGATGCCAACAGCGATCTGCGCATGGCCCGCACCGCCGGTGTGGCTGTGGTCCTGGGGTATACCGCCGCCTGGAGCAGCACGCCGCCGCTGGACCCCAGCTTTGCGCAGCTGCAGCACTGGAGCGAGCTCACGCTGCAGACCTGCTGAGGCCTGATGGCAGCCATGGCATGAGAGCGACGATCCCAATGCCCCACAGGCGGTCCTGGCAGAGCCGACGCCCAAGCCAGGGGCAGGTGAAAGACCCAGGGGCACGCGCGGCAGGTCCAGCCGGGAGAGACCAATGCCAAAGAGAAATGTAGAGACGTTGTCGATACAGATCGCACAGCAGCCCCTCCCCGCTCCCCACCCTCTGCAACCGCCAACAGCAGCAACGCGGCGAGCGGCGCAGCGGACGCCAACGGAACGATTGAGGCTCAGGGAATAGGCTCATGCGTCTGGATTGCATGATCTTGCTGCGATGAGCCGCTACGTCTTCACCTCTGAATCGGTCACCGAAGGCCATCCCGACAAGATCTGCGATCAGGTGAGCGATGCGGTGCTCGACGCGTTGCTGGCCCAGGACCCCGCCAGCCGGGTGGCCTGCGAAACCGTGGTCAACACCGGCCTGTGCCTGATCACCGGCGAGGTGACCACCAACGCCCGGGTCGACTTCAACACCCTGGTGCGCGGTGTGATCCAACAGATCGGCTACAGCGGTGCCCGTGCCGGCGGCTTTGACGCCAACAGCTGCGCCGTGCTCGTGGCCCTCGATCAGCAGTCGCCCGACATCGCCCAGGGGGTCAACGAAGCCGATGACCACGCCGGTGACCCGCTCGACCTGATCGGCGCCGGCGATCAGGGCATCATGTTTGGCTACGCCTGCGACGAGACGCCGGAGCTGATGCCGCTGCCGATCAGCCTGGCCCACCGCCTGGCACGGCGCCTGGCCGAGGTGCGTCACAACGGCAGCCTCGGCTACCTGCTGCCCGACGGCAAGACCCAGGTCAGCGTCGTCTACGAGAACGACCAGCCCGTTGCCATCGACACGATCCTGATCTCGACCCAGCACACCGCCGAGATCGAGGTGCCTGGTGCCGCCGCGATCAGCGAGGAAAAAGCCATCCGCGAACGCATCAGTGCCGATCTGTGGAGCCACGTGGTCGAGCCGGCCACCAGCGACCTGAACCTCAAGCCCAGCCAGGAAACCACCCGCTTTCTGGTGAACCCCACCGGCAAATTCGTGGTGGGCGGACCCCAGGGCGATGCCGGCCTGACCGGCCGCAAGATCATCGTCGACACCTATGGCGGCTATGCCCGCCACGGCGGCGGCGCCTTCTCGGGTAAGGACCCCACCAAGGTCGACCGCTCGGCCGCCTATGCAGCCCGCTACGTGGCCAAGGCGCTGGTGGCTGCGGGTCTGGCCCGCAAGGCCGAGGTCCAGCTGAGCTACGCCATCGGTGTGGCCCGGCCGGTGAGCATCCTGGTGGAGAGCTTCGGCACCGGCAAACTGGCCGATGCCGACCTGACCGCCCTGGTGCAGGAGCATTTCGACCTGCGCCCCGGCGCGATCATCGAGACCTTCGGCCTGCGCAACCTGCCCCAGCAGCGGGGGGGTCGCTTCTATCAGGATGTCGCCGCCTATGGCCACTTCGGCCGCAGCGATCTCAACCTGCCCTGGGAAGAAGTGAGCGGGATCGCCGCCACCCTCAAGCAGGCCACCGCCGGTCGCGTTGCCGCCTGAACCAGGGGCCCAGAAGCCGCTGGGCCTGGGCGTGGACCTGGGCACCAGCGGCCTGCGGCTGGCCTTGGTCTGCGGCGGTGAGCCTCTTTGGGAAGAGGCCAGCCCCTACCCAGGCCCCTTTGACGATCCCTGCAGCTGGCGCGACGGCCTGATCAGCCTGTGCCGGCGCCTGCCCGCCGAGCTGCGCCATCGGGTGGGTGCGATCGCCCTCGACGGCACCTCGGGCACCCTGCTGCTGTGCCGACCCGACGGCCGCCTGCTGCCGGACGAACTGGGCCTGGCGCTGCCCTACCACCAAGCCTGTTCAGCCGAAGCCGAGGCGGCCCGGACATTGGTCAGCACGGGCCCAAACCCCACCAGCGCAGCGGCGGCCAGTGCAAGCGGCAGCCTGGCGCGGGCCCTGCAGCTGCTGGCCAGGGCACAACCAAACCCTGCCACCGCCGCCGGTGGCCAACTGCTGCTGCGCCATCAGGCCGACTGGCTAATGGGGGACCTGCTGGGCCATTGGCGCTGGGGCGAGGCCAGCAACAACCTGCGCCTGGGCTGGCTTCAGGGCAGCGGCTGCTGGGCCGGGGCGATCGACCAGCAGCCCTGGCGCGCGGCCCTGCCCCAGATCGTCGAATGCGGCGATGATCTGGGGCCCGTGGCCCCCCACAGCGGCGGCCTGGCCCAGAGCCTGGGTTTACCGCCCCACTGCCGCGTCGTGGCCGGCTGCACCGATGCCAGCGCAGCGATGCTGGCCGCCGACGCTGGCGCTGGCGATGGTCTGACCGTGCTGGGCACCACGCTGGTGCTCAAGCAATGGGTCGAGCGGCCGATCCAGGCTGCCGGTGTCAGCTGCCAGCGGCTCGCCGGGCGCTGGCTGGTGGGAGGAGCGAGCAACGCTGGCGGCGGAGTGTTGCGCCGGTTCTTCAGCGATGAACAGCTGCAGGAACTGAGCCGCCAGATCGATCCCGATCGCCCCAGCGGGCTGCAGCTGCGGCCCCTGCCGGGAGTGGGCGAACGGTTTCCGATCGACGATCCAGACCTGGAACCGGTGCTTGAACCGAGGCCGGTCAGCGACGCGTTGTATCTGCAAGGACTGCTTGAGGGGTTGTGCCGCATCGAAATGGCGGGCTGGCAGCGGCTCCAGGACCTTGGCGCGCCGCCCCTGCAGCAAGTGATCACGGTCGGCGGCGGTGCCCGCAACCCCCAGTGGCGGGCCCTGCGCCAACGGGCCCTGGGGGTGCCGGTGCTGAACCGCCCCGGGATCAGTGCCGCCCTGGGCATGGCCAGACTGGCGGCCACCACCCTGCAGCGAACAGCCCATGACCACACCCACCCCTGAGCCCAATCCCGGTCCAGGCCGCCCCGGCTTGGCGGCAATGCTGTCGATGGGCCTGTTCATCGTGCTGGCCGGCTACGTGAGCGTCAGCGGAATCCGCCTGGGTCTGCTCCTGTGGCAACGCCTGGCCGGCGGTTGACCGTTGGCAGCAGAATCGCCCGGTTCAGCCCCTGTTTCACCCCCACTTGCAGCCATGGCCGCCGACCCCTTGACCGCTGCCGTCAGTGACCGCATCTGCCAACACATGAACGATGACCACGGCGCCGCGGTCGTGGCCTACGCCCGCCATTACGGCGGCGTGTCAGACGCCCAGACCGCGCGCATGGTGGCGATCACACCACAGGCGATGCAGCTCGAGGTCGATGGCCGCACCGTGCAAGTCGGCTTCGACCACGAGCTCAGCGACAGCGAGGACGCCCATCGCACCCTGGTGGCGATGCTGCGGGCAATGCCTCAACAGGCCTGAGGCCGGCTGGTCAACCGGTGGGAACCCTGAGGTGTCCCCGCCGATCGACCATGCCACCGACTGCTGAGCACGCAACGGCACCCATGGCCTTGCCGGTCTGGTTTCCGTTGCGCTGGCAGCTCGAATCCTGCGACTGGGGTGGACTCCACGGGGTCACCCCCCTGCCCTGGTGGAGTGCCGGCTGGTATGCCGGCGAGCTGCGCGAGCTGGTGCTGGAGCAGAGGCGCCAACCGGATGCTGCCAACCTGGCAGCACCGCTGGAAGCGCTGCTGCAGCAAGTCGCCCACGCTCCGCCGAAGCGACCCCAGGCCCCCCAATGGCAGGAGCTGCTGCTGGTGCCGATTCCCAGCCGGCAACGCCAACCCAACCCGGTGCCCGCTGTGTTGACCGGGATGCTGGTCGAGGCGCTCAACCGCGAGGGGGTACTGGGGTTGCCTTGCCGCCAGCAGCCCGAGCTGCTGCTGCGCCGGGGCTGGGTCGCCCCGCAGCGCCGGCTGGGTCGCCAGCAGCGCTGGCGCAACCAATGGCTGAGCTTCTGCAGCCTGATGCCGACAGGCCCAACCCAGGCCCAACGGGCCGGGGTGCTGCTGGTCGATGACGTGCTGACCAGCGGCGCCACCGCCCTGGCCGCCCAACAGGCCTTGCAGAGTGCCGGCTGGACGGTGGCAGGGCTGCTGTGCCTGGCCCGCACCCCCCGGCGTGCGGCACGGCGTGATCTAAGATCAAAGGGTCAAGGCGCACGGCTCTTCTGAAGCCAACGTTGCGACGGGCCGGGATAGCTCAGTTGGTAGAGCAGGCGACTGAAAATCGCCGTGTCCCCAGTTCAAATCTGGGTCCTGGCATCGTTCATTCCAATGTCACAGGAAAGGAGTTGCTGCCGGATTGATCTTCCCGACAGCAACTCTTTCTGTGGCGTTAGCAGTATTTAGCCAATAACACCGATCATTTCGCCTTCGATTCGTAGTGCTTGGTGATCCACAGCGTCAGAACGCCGCCGAGGGTTGTGATCCCAAGCGTGATCAGTGAGGCCGTGAGCGGATCAATGCCACCAACCACCTGCTCGAGCTGGGCATCAGCCAGATCCAACGGTTGCGACAGGGCTGCAAGCACCTCTGCATCCAGCGTCAGGCCCTGGGCAGTCGCCAACGCGGGCAAGCGATCGGCCACCTGCTCAGGATCGGCCACAACCGCGGCAATGGCCGGGTCAGCTTCGGCGAGCACCACCAACTGGGCCACCTGGTCCTGGGCAGCGGGGCTGAGGCCGGCGAAACGGGACGTACCACCCTCGACGATCAGCCCCCTGGCGATCTCGAGGTCACTCATCTGCAGCCCTTCGGTGGCGAGCAACTGCTGGATGCCTTGAATCGAAGTGACCGCAGCAAGCTTGCGCTCCAATTCAGGGGAGACAGAAGCAGTCATCGTTCGAAGGGATTGGTGCTGATTGGACCAACCCAAGCCTGCCACGGGTTGCGCAGGCTGTCTGTCACCCTTTGGGGTGGTTGTTGCGTGCTGCGCCGGTCCATGGTTCCCCTGCCCGAGCCCCCCTCTGATCGGTTGTTCAACAACGCCGACAGCTTTGCCCAGGCCTTTGATGAAGCCTGGGCCCGGCATCGCCGCCAGCATGGTGAGTTGGACCTGAGCGCCCGCACCGATGCCGTGCTGGCCGAGGTCGCCGAGCACCCCTTTGCCCAGAGCCAGCCAGAGCTGGCAAGGCAGGTGGTCGACTTTCGCATTCGCCTGCTGGGTCTTTGAGACCAGAGGCTGGGCCGCGGTAACCCAAGTTGGATAAGGTCGCCTCCAGTTCAGCGCCAAAGCCTTGACTTCCCCCCTGCTGCGTCTGCTGCACCTGCTGAGCGGCGGCTTCAGCAACCAGCAGCAGGCTTTCGACAACCCGCCGCTCTACGCCCACATCCTGGTCAAGTTCAGGCCCCTGCCCCAGCTGGCACCGGGCGCCCTGCTGCTGGACCAGTCCTACGCGATCAATCCGGCGGCCCCTTACCGCCTGCGGGTGCTGCAGGCCGAACAGCAGAACGAAGGGCTGGTGATTCACAACCACGCGCTTCACGACGAACAACGGTTTTGGGGCGCCATTGATGACGGTGCGCGCCGCCTGCAGATCCAGGCCTCTGATCTGCGCTTGCTCGAGGGCTGCAGCTATGTGGTGCGCGAACAAGCTGACGGGTTTGTCGGCGAAGTGGAACCCGGCTGCCGTTGCCTGGTAGATCGCAAGGGCAGCACCGCCTATCTGGTGAGCAGCTTCGAGATCAATGGCCGCAGCATGCGCACCCTGGACCGAGGCCACGACCCGGTCAGCCACGAGCACCTATGGGGATCGCTGGCCGGACCGTTCGAGTTCGAACGCACCGACGACTACAGCGCCGAGATCCCCGACAGCTGGAGGGAAGCCTTCAGCCGCTGAACCAGCGAAGGCATCAACCCCTCAGGCACTCAGCTCATCGAGGAACGGCTGTTCCTCGGCAAACAGGGGCTCATCGGCAAAGGCCTGCTCCGCGTCATCGAGAAATGGATCCTCGCTGGGGGGCTCCTCCATCACGGCCTCCTCTTCCATGGGCGCAACGGCGGGGACTGCTGCGGGAGCAATGGAGCGCAGGTGGTGGGCCGCCCCCGTGCTCTCCAGCCCGCTGAGCAGGCCCTCCAACTGGGCCAGGCGATCCTCCGTTTCACCGAGCCGCAGCTCCGTGTCTTCGGCCACCACCCCGAAACCGGAAGCGGAGCCATCCAGCAACGGCTCCACCTTCAACTCCTGCGCCACCAGTCGTTCCTCCAGCTCGAGCAGCCGGAAGGTGAGGGTTTCAGCCACCTCAGAAAGGGTCTGCAGCTGGTTGGCCAGCCGCTGGGTGAAGTCTGCAACCTTTAGATCAACAGACATAACCAGTGCCGATGGGATGGGCGGATGGTATCGGCGCAGCCCGTGAGCGCTAGGTCCAGACGGACCAGAGCCTGCCGCGCAGTATTTGCAACGATTCACAAAGCCTTGTGAACCAGTCAAACAAGACAAAGGGGCGCCGCCCCCCCCATGACAGATGCAAAGTGACCAAACCAATGCGCATGCAAAGCGGTGCTAGAAAGCCAGTTCGCAGTGGCCAGGGAATGCCTCAAAAGCTCGGGTCATTGCTCGATCGCAAGCTGTGGATAGCCAAGCTTTTTGAGAACCACACCACCAACCGCATGGTCGAGCTAAAAATGAGGCACCTGCCATGGCCACCTGCAACGAGAAAAGCCCTCCAGGCCTTGGGGCAGTGACCGTTTGTTAAGGGAGCAGTAGGCAGGCAGGCATCTTGATGAGAATGGGCGCACCAAGTTGAAACAGCCAGGTTGCTGCTCTCTGCCCACAAGAGGCACTGCGCTCGCCTGGGCCCTGACCAGCCTGGAACCCCTATCCACCCTTTCGACTATTCGTCGCGACTAGGAGCCTCCCAATGTTCGACGCCTTCACCAAGGTTGTAGCCCAGGCTGATGCCCGTGGAGAATTCATCAACGCCGGTCAAATCGACGCGCTTGCAGCGATGGTTTCCGAGAGCAACAAGCGGATGGATGCTGTGAACCGCATCACCTCCAACGCATCCAAGATCGTAACCAATGCGGCCCGCGATCTTTTTGAAGCTCAGCCAGCGCTAACAGCTCCTGGGGGGAACGCCTACACCAGCCGCCGCATGGCTGCGTGCCTACGCGATATGGACATCATCCTCCGTTACATCACCTACGCCATTTTCAACGGCGATGCATCCGTGCTGGAGGACCGCTGCCTCAACGGCCTGCGGGAGACCTACCTGGCCCTCGGCGTGCCTGGCGCATCGGTTGCTGAAGGTGTTCGCAAGATGAAAGACGCCGCCATTGCAATTGCCAACGACCGCAACGGCATCACCCAGGGAGATTGCTCAGCTCTAATCAGCGAAATCGGGACCTACTTCGACCGCGCTGCAGCAGCCGTCGGCTGATCAGCTCACTAAAAAGCCAAACCAACTTATTTCCCCTTTCCAATGAAGACTCCCCTTACCGAAGCCGTCGCAACCGCTGATTCCCAGGGACGGTTCCTCTCAAACACTGAGCTCAACTCAGCTTTTGGTCGCTTTGACCGCGCCAAAAATGCTCTCGCAGCTGCTAAGGGCCTAACAGCCAACGCAGACAACTTGGTGAACGGGGCTGCCCAGGCCGTTTACAACAAGTTCCCCTACACCACCCAGATGCAGGGTGCGAACTATGCCGCTGATGCCCGTGGCAAGGCTAAGTGCTCCCGTGACATCGGCTACTACCTCCGCATGGTCACCTACTGCCTCGTGGCTGGTGGCACCGGCCCCATGGATGAGTACCTGATTGCCGGGATTGATGAAATCAATCGCGCTTTTGAGCTCTCCCCCTCCTGGTATGTGGAAGCTCTTAACTACATCAAAGCCAACCATGGCCTTGCCGGCGAAGCAGCAACAGAAGCAAACAATTACCTCGATTACGCAATCAACGCACTTGTTTGATCAGGCTTCCTGTTAAAAAGTGATCTATAGCCTCCCCGCTCAAGGGAGGCTATTTCTATTGAACAAATAAAAGATACAAAGAGTTGCATTCAGAATGAGCAGCAAGGCAATAGGCGTGCTGCATTAGGCGCGCGCGAAGATTCGAGAAAGACTAGACAGCCCGGGGAAACCGTCCTCCTGCCAAAACAAAACCACCATGCCGCACAATGAAATTTTTAGCATAAAAGACTTAATAAACCAAGCTGGAGAGGAACAGGAGATTCAGTACGGTACGAGCGAGGCACGCTTGCGCATAGACCTAAGAATTGACGACATTGGGCTTTGGAAATTCCATCACGACAAACATCCTGGCAACAAAAATCTTCTACTTGCCTGCGAAAGTAACAGCGGTGAATTATCAGACACCAATCTGACCTGGGTTGTCGGAGCAGCAATCCGTTCAGCCGTGGTTGAAGGAACGTCCGGAGCAAGGGATCTACTTAAAAACCTCGGTGTGTCAGAAGAGCTAGTGGATCTGGCAGCTGAACACTGTCCAGACCTTGGCGGAACGGCAGTCTGGGCATTCCATTTGGAGCGACATGGGTGGCTAACCGCGACTCCTGTGGAATCGTGAACCTGACTAAAGAAGCTCAGCAGAAAATGGTGATCAGCCAACTTGCCAAGGCTGCAAAAGTATGCGGCATAAGCAATCGCAACAGCCTCCCCGAAGCGGCAAGGGTGTTGGTAGACAAAGCCGATAGTTCAAAACGGTTCCTAAGCGCAGAAGAATTAAAAGAAATATGTAACTGTTGCAAAACCTCAGAAGATGCCATTGGGCTACTGATAGCGGAATCAAACCAGGTAATCGACAAAGCAAGGCGACAATTACTAGCCCAACAACCAGAGCTCACACTGGCTGGCGGAGAGCTATACCCGGAGCCAAGGGCAGAAGCCTGCTGGCGCGATTGCCAACAGTTTCTGCGGGTGATCATTTACGGGGTGGCGTGCGATTGCACAGAAATAACAGATATGGCCGGCATGAGCGCATTACGTCAGTTATACAAGGAGATGGAAGTACCTATCCCTGCGATGATGTATGTGCTAGCCCGGATGCGTACACTAACCACACAGCTCCTAGAAACTTCAAAGCATGGTCATGAGGCAACCTGCCTCAACAAGGCTTTTGACAACCTGTGCAACGCTCTGCTACCAACCGAGCCCTGATATCAGGAAGTCAAGCAAACCCAGCGAGCAATTACCGAAGCGAACGCAATCACAGAACATAGATGCGTCTGACAACTAGCGAATCAAATCCTGCCTAAAAATGAATCAAAAGCATCAAGCATTTTTGTTACCTGAAGATCCAAGCCAATGGAGTGCTCCTGAAAAATGCAAACCAACTGCGGCTCAGCATCAACCCGTAGACGCGCGAGGTGCATGCTGGACCAACCGTGTTCTGGAACCTCTTGATCTGCGTCAGGCAAACCTTTGTCGTACGGACATAAGAGGCACAGACCTAACTGCCTGCCAACTAGAAGGATGCAATTTAACACTTGCCCGTTATGATAAAAAGACTCGCGTACCCGTTGGTTTTAATCTGGAAAAGTCAGGAGCAGTGGGTCCAGGAGCAGCCCTTAATGGGGCTTTTTTAAATGGTGCAGATCTCCGGGGAATGGACCTTCGAAACACCAACTTTATGGGTGCCTACCTAAGCGGGTGTGACCTAAGTGGTGCAGTATTAGACGGAGCACGTTTTGTAGGTGCCGACTTAAGGTTTGCGAGGATGCAAGGCTGTCGCTGCGTGGGCACACGCTTTACCGGCAGTCAGTTGCAGCAGGCAGACTTTAGGGCTGCTGATTTAACAGAGGCAATCCTGGAAGGGTCGGAAAGTATTCAGGGCGCTGACTTCAGTCAAGCCACGGGTTTGGACAAGATGCAGCTAGCCAACCTCCTAACTCGCTCGCACATCGAACTGGATTGCTGGAACCCACTCACTAGGCAAGCGACCCGGGCGACACTGGAATCGCTGCTGGAATCGACAATGCAGCCCGGTTAGCGCGCTGGCACTGGCAGAAAAAGCGTGGCCATTGAAACAAAAGATTGAGCTTTGTCAAGCTGCCGGGAAAGGGACATAAAAGACAGGGATAATTAGGGAGTATTGCAGTTTCAGTCATGCCCTTTGGCCCCGCCTCCATCCTGGGTGTGGAAAGCTTCTCGCAAGAATGCGAGGCACCACGAGAGCTAGTTCCGGGAGACGACGACCAATCAAAAGAGGAAATAGTCAGAGCAGTTTATAGACAGGTGCTTGGGAATGCCTACGTAATGGAAAGCGAAAGACAAGTAGTTGCAGAATCGCAATTCAAGCTTGGCGAGATCAGCGTTAGAGAACTGGTAAGGCGTATCGCAAAAAGCGATCTATACAGCACCCGCTTTTTTGACTCATGCGCGCGCTACCGCTATATCGAACTAGCATTTCGCCACCTACTCGGCCGTGCCCCAGCAGACTTTGAGGAAATGCGTGGCCATGCCGAACGACTAGATACAAGTGGTTACGAAGCAGACATCGACAGCTTCTTAGATTCTGACGAATATCAGAACACCTTTGGTGAGTGGACAGTTCCATATCAGCGTGGTTGGAAAACGGAATCCTGTACAACGCTCCAAGAGTTCACCTGGTCATTCCAGTTGCTGCGTGGAAACAGCAGCAGCAGCCTAAAAGGCAACCTAGCTGGAATCAGGAGCCGTCTTGGCGGTGCTGCTTATCAGAACCGCCCTCTTCCAGTGGTAGCTCCTTCATCACAAGATTCCCAAGGCTGGAGCTTCCGCCCAGCCGCCAACCTGACAGATCCCGTTACACGGATAGGTGTACTCGCAGGCGAAACAGGCAAAGTCTATCGAGTTGAAGTGACAGGCTATAGAGCCAACAATGTGCGCCCCACATCACGCTATAGAAAATCTAACAGAGTATACTTCGTTCCCTTCAACAAGCTATCAGAGCAGTATCAACTTATTCACCGCGAGGGTGGCAAGATCGCAAGCATCACACCCCTGAGTTGATCCATTGCTCCAACCAGCCCTACTCAACCAGTAAGTTACCAAGCCAGCGAGGATCGAAGAGATTAGGTGCCTGAAAAACATCTAGCAACATACAAACCACTCAACAAAGCAAGTCCACTAATCCCGTCTTCCCATGACAGCAAATCAAAGCAAGTCGCTTGACTTCGGAGCCACTCAGCTTCTTGAAGCCCCAGCAAGATTTTCGCGCCAAAGGACTGATGCCCCTGAGACTGCCACAAGTGAAGATCTATTTCGCAACCAGCAACTACTAAATACGCCGTCAGCATTCACCGCGAACGACAATGCTGCTTTTACCATCGCAGTAAGAGCTGCATACCGGCAGGTATTCGGCAATGTTCAGCCGATGGAAAGCGAGCGCCTACTCAGTGCAGAATCTAGATTACGCAATGGCGACATAAACGTACGAGAATTCGTACGAAGATTGGCCCAATCCAGTTTTTATCGCTCACGCTTCTTTGATGCCGTATCTCCGCATCGAGCAGTTGAGCTTAACTTCAAGCATTTGCTGGGACGCCCCCCCCAGAATCAAGCAGAGGTTGCAAGCCATGTAACACTGATCGCCACAAGTGGTTTCACAGGCGAGATCAATAGCTATCTTGATTCCGATGAGTATCTAAAGTCATTTGGCGAGGAAACTGTTCCATACCCAACAAGCTGGAACTCTCCAGTAGGCCAGCCTCAAGCAGCGTTCAACCGGATCGCAGCACTTGAGCAGAACTTCGCAGGTAGCGACACAGCCGTAGGGAACAAAAGCCAGCTGCTAGGGAATCTAGTTAGCGGCTACAGGCTCTCAATAAAGGTGCCTGCCCAGGTGTACCGATCCAGTTCCCTTGGTCAGATGGGTAGAACGACGACTGGTTCGGCTGGAATGCTAGAACCTGTGAAGCGGAACAGTGCAGACGGAGGCGACTCAACACCGATGCGAGGTGATCTCTACGTTGGCTTTGGGCTTGGTCAGCGCCAGCAGGAGGTGTTCGAGCGCTGCAACGGCGATTCAGCAGATCAGATTGCTGCGCTGATCCGGTCGGTGTACCGCCAAGTGTTGGGCAATCCCCATGTGATGGAAAGCGAACGCAACTTAACCGCAGAAAGCCAGTTTGCCGAAGGAAGGCTTAGTACCCGCGAATTTATAAGAGCTGTTGGACTCTCTGCAGACTATCGCCGGCGCTTCTTCGAAACAAATGCTCCCTACCGTTTTGTTGAGCTGAATTTCAAACATATTCTGGGCCGTGCGCCAGCAACTCAGGCTGAGATGAGTGAGCATCTACAAAGACTAGCCATACATGGCTATGACGCAGAAATCAACAGCTACGTTGATAGTGAAGAGTATCAGAATACCTTCGGCGAGAATACTGTTCCCTATCTGCGTGTGGCGACTGAGAATGGCCGCGAACAGGTTTCTTTTAATCGCCATATAGCACTAGTTCAAGGCTATGCAGCCAGTGACACCATTCAATGTGCATCAAGCCTGCTGAATTCAGTAGCAACAAGATCTGCGCCTACAAACTGGACAAATACAACAGTACGGATTAACAGGCTTGCTGCGGCCTCTGGATCAGCTGATCCCACATCCAAGCGGTTCCGTATTGTGGTGAATGCCCAGCCTGCAGGCGGCCGCCAACGCAACCCGAACGCCAGTTACGTAGTAAGCGGCAGTGATATTACCAGCCAACTGGGATACATCCATAGACGCGGAGGCCGGATCCTTTCTGTGACCGAAATCACCTAGAAAACACTGCCTTATCTTTTCAGGCCAAAGATACACTTCTTATCTCCCTCTCACAAGCCAACTTAAAAGCCATGGAAATCAAAACTCTTGCCCGTCCCGATTCGGATTTACGCCAGTCGGAAGCCCAAGCCCAGCTGAAGGCAGCCTACCGCCAGGTATTTGGCAATGCACACCTTTTTGATGATGAACGCTCACTCTCGGCCGAGAGTCTGTTCATCAACGGCGATCTCACAGTGCAGGGGCTGGTCAATGCCCTGGCCCTTTCTGATAGCTATCGGCGTCTCTTTTTTGATGCAAATGGTCCCTATCGTTTTGTTGAGCTCAACTTCAAACATCTCTTAGGCCGCGCCCCACGAAATCAGGCTGAACTGAGCGAGCATGTACAAATCCTGGCCACAAATGGATATGAAGCTGAAATCAACAGCTATATATATGGAGCTGAATATCTAGAAATCTTCGGCTTTGATACAGTGCCCTATAATCGAGGAGCAACAAGCATCAGTGGCAACTCGAACATTACTTACAACAGAACTCTTGCATTAGCCTCTGGATTTGCAGGCTTTGATGGTGATAAGCAATCACAGTTACTCTGTAGCATTGCCACCAATTCAACTCCCAGGGCTGCTCAAAGAACTCCAGGGCCAGGAGACCGCAATGGCCAGCGTTATACAATTCGATGGACATCATCTAATCCTGTTGGCCTAAACCGGCGAGTTGTGCAGACCAGTAGTGCGCCATACAGCTCACTCTCATCAATTATTCAATCAATCCATCGGCGTGGGGGCAGCATTGCCTCAGTGACAAAATCCTAAATCGAAACAAGCTACAATTGCAGAAGTATTTGGGCGGATATTGGATTCATGCCTCCGCCCAATTGCCACAATTGACGAACAGCACTCTTGTTATCAATGATCTCAAAAAACACAAACTATCGGCAATCACCTTTGCTTCCAGCCAATCAAAGCACTGATAAGCGCCAGCCTGCGATCAACATGATGATCGATACATGGGTACACATGGTGCAGGGAGGCCGTCTGCCAAGTGGAAGGACCACCTACAGTAGTAAGGCCTGAGCATATTTAATGCAGCTGGAATCCTTTGTAGCTCGTAGCCTGGGCCGCTGGCGATCAATGCGAAGTGGGCATTCTCTTGCTTTTCAGCAATTTGAGGATGTTCGCAGTTCAGTCTTAATAGAGTCAATTGGACCCCAAGATCCATTGGTTCTTAATCTGCTGAAGGATTGCACAATACGCGATGCCAAACATATTCATCCATTTCGAATGGAATGGAATGCCGAAAGCGACTGGGAACCAGATGACCCCAGCGCAATAACAGCAGGATCATGCATTCTCGTTCCAATTCCAACTGATAATCAAAAGGGAATCTTGCTGCGCAGTGTTGGATACGCTGAAGCCGAGCAGGCAGTCTCAAACTACACATTTTTAGAAGATGACACTTTTATACTAAGTACCCAATACGGCCAATCCATTGCAGAGGAAAGGATCTGGTTCGTATCTGAGAATGTTCGCTGCCGCTCATCAGTGCTGCGAACTTCAGCCGGCTCAGGAATACTGCAAACATCCTTCGCATCTGAAATCAGACGGTTAGATTCCTTCAGCCAATAGAGTTCACCATGATAGGTATTGACCTAAAATTCGCCAAAATTCTAGCGGGACACTACAGTAATTTCTCCCAGTCACAGCGCGATCCCGTTAATTTTGCCCATATTAACATCTATTTTCGTCCTCTGCCTTGGGAAGTATTTCAGGGCCCTGGTTTTTACTCCGAGCAGAGCTATGGGCATGATCCTTGGCGACCTTATAGGCAAGGCGTACATCGACTGATTTCGACCGAGAAGGTGCAGATTGTTGAGAATTTTGGATTCGACCAACCAATACGCTTAGCTGGAGCAGGCTTCACGCCTAAACTGCTCAAGCTTATTCATATTGATCGCCTTAAACAACGCTGCGGTTGTGCGATGCATTTCCAAGAGACGACACCGGGTTGCTTCAGCGGAAAGGTAGAGCCTGGCAATAAATGCCTAGTGCCACGGGATGGGCGGCCTACCTATCTAGTGAGTGAGGTGTTGGTTGATCATGAAAACTGGATTAGTAGAGATCAGGGTTTTGATCCAGCTACTAATACCTTGCAATGGGGCTCTGAACATGGGCCACTACGATTTGAACGCGTGGCTAGCTTTGAGAATGAAGTCACAGCTGAGTGGGCACGTCTAATTAATCATAAGGGAGAAGAACCTGAACAAATTGGATAAAACAGAAACCATGCAAGCTGACGGACCAGCTATCCAGCAATTCCGAAGCTGGATTCGCTCGCAGCACCTAATTTGCGAGGGCCAAGACTTTATTTTTGAAACAATTGATCATAGTCAGCTTGAGCGTTTTGAAGCCTGCCTAAATATGATTGGTGGGCAAGTGCGGTCTGTAAGAGCAATTGGAAACTGGCCCATGGGGCCGCGTCGAACATTCAAGATCCTGAGAGCTGACGCAGCTGTGCCGAGGCCCAAAGGCCTGGAAATTCAACGCTACTGGGCTGAGCGTGGGTCTTTTCAGACCCGGTTTTCGGAAATTAGCAATTGACGTCTACGATCTACAAAAGGATCAGGATCCTGAACGGATAAATAGTTCTTTAAGAGCAAAAATATTTCATGATTATTCCCAATATCAATTGAACCAAGGCCCATCAATGCAGCATAACGCAGCTCCCAGCTTGCTATGAGGTCGGAAGACAAAAACTGCTGCACACTTTTGCACCATATATCAGGAAAATGTTTATTCAATGTCAGACAAGCAGCCACTTTTGACTTGCTGAATTGCGGTCGCTTGCTGTTCATGGCTTCCAGCAGAAGCGACTCAATGGTGGCGGTGGCAGCGGAAGGCCAGACATCCACACTACCAAGAAGCTGAATGAAGAAGTAATGAGCACCATAATCATTATAGGCATCCTCCTGCCATCGCTTCCAGAAAACAGGCCAGAGCTCCTCTGCTGGCCTATGCTTCAATGTGGACAATGCTAGATAGCAACGGCTAAAGTCAGTACCAAAAAACTCATCAAATAAAAATAATGTGGTGGGGTCAGTGTCGTAGCAGTGCGCCAAGACCAAATCTTCTGGCTGATCCAACATCAGCGAATCTAAACAAGTAAGCAGGTCAAGGCCTGCGTGTGATTTGTCTTGGCCCGGCCAGAGTGTCCGCAGAGCGCGCAACCTGAACACAGGGGACACGGGCGCCTTGAGGATCGAGGGCAATAGATACGTAGCCCGACAGTCAATTAAATCCTGAATTGCCGACTGCCGATCCATTTGGTTCGGCAGGGTCAGGTGGTCTTCCAACTCTTTAAGGCGACTACTATCGCCACTAAGCTGTGCAACCCCGGCTAAAGCAGCCCCTCGAACCCCTGGATTCGCCTCATCTTGCAGCGATTGAAGCACGGGCAAGGCCGTGTGCACTTCTAACCCGGAAAGAGCCTGAATAAGAACCCTGCGGCTCTGGGCTGGATCATTGAGTAGCAGGCACATCTCCTGATGGAGTTCAACATCCTGGCAATTGAGCTGAAGCAGGGCCCAGGCGGCATTTTCAACGAGATAGTGATCATTGCTCCTTAGGCAACGCCCAATGCTGGGGATGGCCCGTTGAACCCCAAGCCGGCCCAAAACTTCGACCGCTTTGCGGCGCGCAAGATTGACCGCCTGTTCGGACGAAGAAGTCTCGATTAGCCTCAATAAAGCCTCCTCCGTTTTATTGCCAGGAAAATTTACGAGATGTGCGACCGCCATGTAGTAATCGCTAGCAGAATCGAGAGAGTCAAGAGATTGCTCAAGAATGGCGAGCGCACCGTGGTGGCTGAGGCCTGGATGAATATTGTCATAACTGTTGCTGGAGCTGGCCAAAATACTGTCCTCAGAGGTCAAGGTAGTCGAAGCTGCGGAGCTCAAGCAAGAGCTGATTCCAACTCTGATAGCCGGCGGGGCAACACCGCTGAAAGTTTAAGAGTTATGTGTCTTGATCCAATCCAGCCAGGAAGCGATCAACATGAAGCTGTTTAAGTTAGAGGCACAATGGGTCCCTATCAATGTGGTGCACTTCTGCTTGTTACTAGCATCAAATCCGAAACACCCCAGAGGGCTGTTCAGAAGCTCCGGGTTCCGCCCCATATGCTGAGCCACACTTTGCAGCAACTCCACCAGAACGGGATCCCTGTTACATCAGTGAGCCTGTTTGAGGCGGCCACCTCGGCTTCCGGAGTGGCGGCAGTGGCCATGGAACATGGCGAGCCACCCGAGCCTGGCCAGCAATCAACTCGCCGCCGCCGCAAGTAGCCCAGCTCAGCCATGGAGCTCGAACACACCATCAGGAGCACGCCCCTGCTTGAGCAGTTCCCAGTTGATCGACTGAAGGAAAGCGGCAGCGTTCAGAGTCTCCACCACATCGACCCCCCAGGCACTCCTCTGCAGCAAAGCTCCAGAGGCTGCTTGATCGTCCTTGCGTCCACCCAAGGCCAACAGCTGGCACGCATCATCTGCAGCGCCTGCAGAGCAGCGGAGCTGACGCCAGGCCTGGAGTACGGCATTGGCCAGATCGATGGGTAGCAGCTCCGCTTCCACCTGAACCAACCAGTGGGGGTGGCTCAGTGCCTGAACATGGACATCGGTGGGTAGGTGTGCAACAAGGCCAGCCGCCAGATCGGCGGAGTTCAGGCCTTTCAGGTTTTCGGAAACTACCTGAAGGTTGTGGGAGAGCAAAAAACGTGTCATGTCTTGGTCTTGTTAAGCCCACCATAGGAAAGCCATGGCTATCCCTGATAATTTTGCTTGATAGGAGGGTCCCTTGTCTACCGAGTTGTCCACTGCCCCCGCATCTGGGAACCAGCAACTGAGCGTGGAGGAAGCCAACATTCTGGCTGCAGAGCTTCGTTCCCAACTTCGCCAGGGGCTAGTTCCCGCCTCCGATAGCCCAGCAATTGAGCGCATGGTTGCTGGTCTCGGCGATACCAGAGGCTTAATGCGGCTCACCTTTGCCGAAAGCCTTGGAGCAGTGGGTTCAGCAGCAGTGCCAACACTCTGCCGTGCATTGCGGTCTCACGACAACGTCACCGTTCGCCGCGCTGCAGCGAAAACTCTGACCCTGATTGCGGATCCCTCTGCCTTGCCCGTTTTACTCGAAACCCTGCTCTCAGATTCGGATCCCGTGGTGCAGGGATCAGCTGTCGGAGCGATGGCCGCAGTCGGCGACCAGGCTCTCGAGCCACTCCTCACAGTGCTGGTTCATCCAGAAGCCTCAGCCATGCAGCAAGGGCTGGCCAGCTGGGGGATCGCTTTTATCGGCGCCAGGGCTCCCGAGGCACTTCGCCAAGCAGCCAGCTCACCTGATGCCAGGGTAAGAGCGGCAGCAATAGCAGCTCTCGGCGAGCAGATCCAGGCTTTGGGGGATGACCAGGCGAGACAGCTGCTTCTAACCGCGCTGGATGACCTGGACTCCGAGGTGAGGGCAGAAGCTGCAACACTGATGGGCAAGCTGCAAGAGCCCGAATGGGCATGCCCGCGCCTGCTCCCGCTGCTCACCGACCAGGAAGAACAGGTCCGCAAAAACGCTGCTCTATCGCTGATGAAGCTAGGGGCCAAGGATGCATTGCCTGCCTTAAAAGCAAGTGTGGAGCAGGAAGAACAACCTGGTGTCAGGTTAGTGCTGGAATTAGCAATCAGTCAGCTGAGCAAGTGAAGCTGGCAATTGTCTCGCGTCAGCCCGGCTGAGGTTGGCGGGCTTGCAGGTCCCTAATTCGAGCGAGGGCTGATTCAAGCGTCTCGCGCACATAACTGTCTAGCTGTGGTTGGTTCTGCAGATCTCTAAGAGTCCGTTCAATTGCAGGATCATCAATCTGGGCGAGTGCATTGACAGCAGCTACCGCCTGGGCTGGATTATCTCCGCCCACCACTCTTAGCAACAGCGGCACCGCCTGCCCACCAACCTGCCCAAGGGCCATCACCGAAGCAACAGCCACAACGGGTGAGTCGTCGCTGAGTGCCTCCTCGAGAGCCCGCATCGCTGTCTCGGGGAAATGGATCCCAGGCTGGTTTGAAGCCACCTGGGCATAGGCCTTCACGCAGCTGGCGCGGATAGTGCTGTCCGTGCTAGCCATAAGAAGATCCGCTAAGGGCAGCAAGGCTGCCGCACCAAAGGCGCCAATACCACGAACAGAAGCCCTGCGTAAAGCTATATCCGGTTGGGCCAACAGACCAAGCAGGCGAGGAAGAGCTTGCTGAGGCCAATCCCTGACCATAGCCATAAAAGCCTGGCTTTGAATATAAGGATTAGGGTGGGCGAGATCATCAAATAAGATATCTAATGCTTCCATTTCCATCGAGGAGAGGGGGAGGGTAGGCAACGCCTGATTTTCACATAAAAAAGGAGGCCCGAAGGCCTCCCTGGGTTGTCCTCAACAATTAATCAGAAACTGATCAGGAGAGGGCGTTGATGGCGTAATCAAGGTACGACTTCAACTCGTTGAGAGCCTGGGGGCTCATGTCACGAGGGGAGCAAGCCCGATCGCGGGTGAAGGTGAGCGCTTCCACGTAAGCAGCGGTAGGCAGACGCAGGGTGCGGTACACCTCACGGGCTCCGGCAATGCCCCACTCATCGAGAGGGCCGGTGCCGCCCACAACCAGGCAGTAGTTGATCAGACGCAGATAGTGAGCGATGTCGCGGTAGCACTTGTCCACCTTGACCTGGTTCTCACCAGCTTCGCCGGCTTGCTTGAGGTAGGGGTACTTGCTGAAGCAAGCGTCACCAGCCTCCTTCGTCACTTTGTCCAGACCGGCAGCCAGCTTTTCAGCAGCTTCAAGACGAGCAGTAGCTCGCTGAATGTTGCCCTGAACAGCTTCCAGGTCGTTCTGGGAGGGGAAGCGACCAGCGGCATCAGCGGCGGTCACAACAGTGGTCACAACAGACTTCATCTTGGAGATCCTCGTTTAATAAAGAAGTAATGGTTGAGAAGAAAGCAATCTCTTCGGATGAATCAGCTGAGGCCGCTGATCACACGGTCAAAGTAGGTAGCAGCTTCAGCCACTAGAGCGGAGCAGTCGCCTTGAACGGTTTCCATTTTGCGGAAACGGGTTTCCACAGGGTTGGTGCCGCTGGTGTTTGTCTCGTTAATGTGAGCTGTGGAAGAAGCCTTCATGATGGCCACGGCGCGGGCGGCAGACTGAAGGGGAACGCCCAGAGCGATGTAGGTCTCCTTGAGGCCGTTCAGGCAGCGGTCGTCCAAAACCGAGGCGTCGCCGGCCAGCAGGGCGTAGCTGATGTAGCGAAGCACAATTTCACCGTCGCGCAGGCAGGCAGCCATGCGGCGGTTGGGATAGCAGTTGCCACCAGCCTGGATCAGGCCAGTGTTTTCGCAGATCATGCCGGTGACCGCATCTGAAACGATGCAGGAGGCGTTGCTGGTGATGGCGTTGACAGCGTCAAGACGCTTATTGCCTTCAGCAACATAGTTACGGAGAGCAGCGAGCTCACCGCCTCCAATCGGGGCAGTCTTCGAATCTGCGCTGACGACAGCGCGTGAAAAGGCGTCGAGCATGGGAAGGGGGCCAGGGGTTCTTGTGCTCAGCCAATTGACAGCCAGTGAAGATCGTTAGATCTGTTTAGGTCTGCATGGCTTAGCTGCCTCTCGGTGAAGGCGTAAGGGGAAATTACGGCTATCTCCAGCCTCAGGGCCCCCATCAACGCAATCATGCAAACTTTCGTCACCCATCGCGGACGCGCTCAAAAAGGGCGCGCTGGCAAAGGGTTTTGGCAAGGGGAAGGACACACTCCCACCCAATCGGGGAACAAAGCGCCGGGAGATTTATCTTTTCTTCCATTTTCACCATGGATGCAGCACTGAGCGGGTATCACCGCAAATCCGGGCTGCGGTTGCTGCCGGCTGGAGGCGCTATGGCCCCGAGTGATGCAACTCCTGGAGACCCTGTGGGAGGCCAGCGACCATCGCTGCGGCAAACGCCTCGCGGCGGTGTTGCCCACGCTTGTGGAGGCTCTTGAGCGCCATGGTCACCTGGAGATTCGACCGGCTCGCTTTGCCCAGGGCGGTCAGGATCGGCGCCGCTGCTTGCGCATCGTCACCAGAGTGCCCATGGTTGGAGCAAATGTGTCCCGCTCCCCAGCCGCGATGACGAACCGCTCATCCCAGCTGATCGGCTGCTGCGATGGGGGATGCATGGGCCGCAAGGGCCGCCAACGCATCGAGAAGCTGCAGCAACAATGCGACCCGGCCGCCCTGCTGGGGGTGATCCGCCACAACCAAGCAGCCCTGGTGAACGGCGCAGCTGTTTTGGTGGATCGCAGCGGTCGACTCCGTATGCTGAGCTTAGCGCTATGCAACCCATGTCCGACGGCACCACCGCTCGCGCCGACACGTCTGCAATCAACGCATCCGATCCCAGCCGCCAGGAGTTGGAGGAGTCGATTGATCAGCTCGCGGCCTACCGCGATCGTCTTGTCAAAGACGTAATCGGAATGGGTCAGAGACTGAAGCTTCCTCAGAAGCAAGTGGAATTCACCCTGGCTCAGCATCCCGAGCTGCAGAAGCTAGAAGCAATTCTGGCTCAGCTTGAGTCCCAGAAGTCCGAGCAGGACTAACTCCCATCCCCCTCACCCGCCCCTGGCACCCATGGACCCAGCCCGAACGATGGACCAGTTCTTGGCGGCCAGTCGAGGGGCCTGGCTGACGCGACGGGCCGTACACCACCTCGACCACCAAGATGATGAATTCGGCAATTCCAACCTTGTTATCGAGCCCTTCTCCGCGCAGGATCCAGCCATCGAGCAGATATGCCTTACTCTAAAAATTAACCCTGAGCTAGCAGCAGGGGGGGCCCGTTTCTGGTGGGAAAGCAATCTAAAACCCCTGGCTAGAACAGAAGACCAAGCAGCTGTATTAATAGATATACCTCTGGCAGGAGATCCCTCTCAGGGTTTTCTGGTCCGTGACAAGGGATACGTGGAAAAACAGCCCGTTCTCAGTCAATACACCTTTTCCTCCGATGGCGTCATGACTGTGACCACGCGCTATGACAGCAATGTCGGCACGGAGCGCTGCTGGTTCGTCACGGATCAGGTGCGCATGCGGGTGAGCTCGGTGCAGTGCCTCGATGGTGTGACGATGACCACCTACTGCACGGAGCTTCGTTGCCCCTCCGACGCAACTTTGCAGGCGCTTCGGGAAAGCGCCAATTCCCTGGCCGCCGGTTTCAGTTAACCCACCCTGCACCTGAGCGCTCCGAAATGTTTGACCCTTTTTTGCAAGAGCTCAATAGCAAGCTGGAACTGTCGGGAGCGCAGCCCGTTGCCCCACCCGAGGGGCTAGCTGAGTGTCGCTCCCTGAAGAGGCAGAGCGTGATCCAAAGCTGGCTCTGGAATGTGCCGGGTTTCCGGCGCTGGAGGGTGACCAGGCTGGACGCAGGGGACAGCCTGCAGGTGTTGAATTCTGTGGCCTATCCCGAATTCAACAACGATCAGCCCCTGATGGGAATCGATCTCCTTTGGTTCGGCACCCGCGGCAAGCTGGTCGCAGTCCTTGATTTTCAGCCACTACTGCAAGATCAAAATTATCTTGACGCCTATTATCGAGGTCTAAAGGATCTTATTTCTCGCCACCCGGATCTTCACGGTGCTGAAGCCATGCGTTCATTTGATCCAAACCAATATTTTTCTCCCTGGCTGCTGTTCTGCCGTGGGGGAGCTGAGGAGGCGCAGGAATCGTTGCCTAGGGCTTTCACTGCCTTTCTCGACTGCTACTGGCAGCTCAGTGCCGAAGCGGGCCAACGCACTTCCATAGTTACAGCAGAAAAGGTGAAAACCCTGCAGGAGGCATACGATGTCTATAGCGCCGAAAGAGATCCGGCTCACGGCCTGTTTAGCAGCCACTTCGGCAAGGCTTGGTCGGATCGCTTTCTGCACGAGTTCCTCTTCCCATCTAGCCCGCAGCAATGACAGCACCGCAAAGCTGCAGCCTTGACCAGGTCAGAATCCCCGGTTGGCGTTGGCAGCCCTTTCTTGATCATGCAGTCAAAATGCTTCAGGCATTGGAGCCAGCCGCCTACCCCGTGCCGGAGCAGTTTCTGCAAAAAACCGGATCCACCGGTTCGAAGGCACAGCCGGTAGTTGTGCAAACTGCAACCTGGGCCTGTCAAACCAACAAGCTTCGCCAGGTGAGGGCCGCTTGCGTGGAGGCGGGGCCAGCAGCGTCCGTTCTGAACCTAGTCATCAATCCCCACTGCCGCTTTGATCTGCCTTTCTTCGGAGCCGATTTGGTCACGCTGCCCTCAGGCCATCTGCTAGCCCTTGACCTGCAGCCAGTCGACCGCAGCGATTCCCTCCATACCCAACCTGTCTGGGATCGCTTACTCCCAATTTTTAACAGCTGGAAACCTCACTTACCCGATGGCGGGCCTATTCCTGCCGAGGCGGAACCTTACTTTTCGCCTGCATTTCTCTGGACCCGCCTGCCTTTGGGAGCAGCCTCCGATGAGCTGATCGCCACCGTTATATTTCAAGCCTTTGCTGAGTACTTAAAACTTTATTTACAACTCGTGCATGAAGCGGCTCCCGTAGCAGATGACCGCTCAGCGATATTGCTCAATGGCCAACGGCGCTACACCAGCTACCGGGCAGAGAAAGACCCGGCAAGAGGGATGCTCAGCCGCTTTCATGGCGCAGAATGGACCGAAACATATATCCATGAGGTGTTGTTTGATCTGGATAGACACTACCCTGAGTAAAAAGGAAATCACAGCAAGCCGAGGGCATGAAGAGGCCCACTGCCCCTGATCAGCTCCACTAGAAAAGCGGAGAGTCCGAGCATAGCTAAGCGGCCATTCCACACTTCTGAGCTGTTGTTCCAGCCCCAAGACCACTTATCTTGGGGGTATAGCTTGACAGTGCTGGGCAGAGCGGCCGCCTGGTCAAGATTCACTTCGTGCCCTTCCAGGGCATGTTGAACGAGTCGCGCAAGCCCCTGGATGAACGCAGGGTTGGTGTCGAGCGCAGGAACACGGCGAAAATTAGTGATGCCCGACTCGAAAGCCAGCTTGCGGTACTCGATGTCAATCTCTTCGAGGGTCTCGATGTGCTCGCTCACAAAACTGATCGGCACAACTACCAGATCCTTCACGCCCTGCCGTCCTAGCTCCTCCAATGCCTCGTCGGTGTAGGGCTGGAGCCACTCCACAGGGC
>Ga0310095_100035_pt1 | contig 26424 bp, 26 predicted proteins | sample LakMicSRFLOrngD5_FD_194442 | JGI IMG/M metagenome (GOLD analysis project Ga0310095, IMG submission 194442) | Enriched freshwater cyanobacterial communities from Lake Michigan, Michigan, United States - MI23.SRFL.Orng.D5 | ecosystem: Environmental > Aquatic > Freshwater > Lake | place: USA...
TTGCTACTGCCTCCGTTCACAACAGATCCAACCCTTGGGTCTGCGTCGTCTGTTGTTTGAAGGCCCCACACGGTCTCGCCGCCACCGTTGGATGCTTGTGCAACACGGTTGATCTGGATGGTGCCACTCCAGGAGCTTGCCGTGATTTCGAGGTATTTCAGATCGTTCAAGTCATTCGTTTGCAGTGAAGAGCCGCTATTGGTGCCAAACCATTGACGTGTAATGGCTTGCGCATTCGTGCCTCTGCTGAACCGCAGTGTATTCCATGTGCTGAGGGGAACACTGAAGTTGTTGAGGCTTTCGCTTGGGAAATAGACAACACCCTGTTTGGCTTCGCTGGAGAGTTGTGTGACCTCGCCAGCCAGTGAAGAGCGCTGCGGTGCACCTGAGCCATCAAAAAGAAACAGCTGCCGGAGGGCTTCGGTGTAGTAATTGGAAGCTGCGAACGTGCCGCCGTGGATTTGTTGATAGCTCAGATTGTAGGCGTCGATTGTGGCGTTTACTTCGCTATCGAGTCTCAAGCCCAGGCTCTGAATCCAGGGGTCAAAGAGGAGATCTTTGGGTTGAACAAGGTAGGCAATCAAGGAAATTTCATTGCCATACTGGCGTCCCCAGGCCGACTCCCTGGCCACGCGCTCATTGCGGTTGGTGAAGTAAATACCTAATGCCGGTGACCCTTTGGCATATCCGCCGACCGCGTAGGGCAGTGATGTGGGGCGCAGCAAATAGTCGCGAATCGTGCCCGGCAGACTGATGGCGTCCTGCTGGGGAGTCAGCCCAAGGATCCAGGATGGATGCTCATGACTTGGATCATGAAGGCTGCTGTACACAAGGCCTGCGCGCCCTAGCACAAAATTATCGCGATTTGCCGTCCCCTTTAATTCGAATGTCATGGATCGAGCTGCCCTTCCTTGAGTTTAGAACCGTTTGCTGCAGTGACAACCACGCCTGGTCTGGATCTCTGTGGCACTTGCCCTGATCTCGGTCTCAGGCATGCGCGATTCATGGCCGGTACACCATTGTCTTGCACTGCTCTTCCAGTGGTTTACCGCGCAGACGGATGATCCTTGTTCCAGAGACGTTCAAGAGTTCGTCTGAACCGTTCGGTGGATGCTTTGCTATTCATGCGTCTTTGACGGATTGTCTTGTTGATTTGCCAGAACTTGACTCCGACGGCGACAGCAAACAGTGACCAAGGGAAGAGGATCCATAGTTGACCGTGGCCTGGTTCAGTGCTCATCGGTTAACTGCGGCAATGTCCATGCAAGCAACATCTTCTGGGGTCATGGTTTCAATGTTGCCGTTCAAGGTTCAGGTTGGCGACCAGGCCATAGGTGCTGATGTAACGCTTCAGCTCATTGTTCGAGACGTGACCGTCCTCATCGGCATCCATGATCTGCAACATGTATTTGCTGACGTAATCGAGTGTTTCTTCGCTCGCGTTCAAACCAGTTGTTTGTTGCTCGATCAGCCGTAGCAGGTCCTTGATTTCACCCAGGCTCAGCCTACCGCTTTTGTCTTCGTCGATGCTGTTGAAAATCTCCTGAATCTTATCCTCACTCAGCCTTGAAGTCTGCAGGCTTTCCTGGAGTAAATGGGTGCTGAATTGCCGTATCAGGCCCATCTGGTCTAGGAGTGGTAAACAGCAGTAGCCCGTTGCAGCCCAGAAGAGCACATAGGACGTTGCACTGCCAGGTGTCGCAGTGCTGGTAGCCAGCACCGTTGATAGCCACAGCACAAGATTCGGTTGGGTCAGAAGGATCCAGATGTCCTGCGATTCAGCCCTGGCAAATCCTGGCAGTCGGCGTACGATTATGAGTGTCAACCACGCTGTGAGGCGCATGCCGAGAAACAACACCAACGCCAGGACAAGCTGCTGATCACTGTGGATCGTTGCCGCATTAGGCATGGATTGGAACAGGTCTTCCAGCAGTGTTGGTGGGGTGAGCTGATAACCCACAGACCCGTTGATGAGCATCACAGACAACACGCCGATGAACTTGAATTCGTTGCTGTGATGGTTGGATGTCACCGGTGAGCGCCGACGCCACACCTGCGCTAGCAGGGCCGGCATGGCCAGGCCGACGAGGATCACCCCATAGAAGTAGATCAAGCCAGACCCTGCGTTGGTCGGCAGCACTGCATTGATCCCGACCAGCAGCAGCAGTGGCAGCACGAGCGAAAGGTTTTTTGACAGTGCCGCGCTTGGATAGAGGTTTCCGCCCCAGACCATCGACAGGGTTGCCGTGGTCAATCCCGGCGGTACCAGCAACAGCAGCAACCAGAGCACTGTGGGATTGATCTCGCCCTGGATGCTGAGGCTCAGGGCTCCTGAAGCGATCAGGACGACAGCCAGAAGCCATCGCATGCACCACCATCCAAGAACCACCCGGGTGGTTGCAGCCGAAACATTCTTGGCGGTTTCCTTGAAATCCAGGCTCAGATAGGTGTAAAAGGTGCTGATGGCGAGTCCGGCAACCGTGAACAGCCGAAACAGGCTGGTCGGCATCGCTGGGCTATCCAGCACGAGGCGGGTCGCGGCTGCGACGATGAAGCTGAGGGCGTACAACATGACCGCATGCATGGCTGCAAGGTCATTCACGCTTTTGCGTTGCATGGCACCCGCTGATGCTTCATCGTCACGGAAGCGCATCAGATCGACGCAGCTCAGAGCCTTTGCATTGGGCAGTTTCAGGCGTTTGTAGGCACTCGCCGGTAAGCCGCACAAATAAACCGACAACGGTTCGAGTACGTATTCATGGCAGACCACCAGGACATTTTCACCGCGCTCAAGGCGGGGAATCACCTGCTGTTTGTAGAAATCAACGACCCGGCTGTAGACGTTTTCAATCGTTTCGCCACCGGGTGGAGCTTCGTTGTGCGCATGGACCATTGCCTCGAAGCGGTAGTGACCCAACGCCTGTCGGCAGAGGTTTTTGTTTTCACCGGTCAGAATGCCTGTGGACCGTTCGCTGATGCGGTGATCAATGATGGGCTTGATTTCTGGGTTACGTAGGGCTTGGCTTTCCTGCAAGGCGATGTCGCAGGTTTGTCTGGCGCGTCGTAGGTGAGACACGTAAACGGCATCAAACTGAATTCCTTTTCTGCGGATGTCTTTGCCGGCACGACGCGCCTGCTGTCGGCCATAGGGGGTGAGTGCTACATCAAGGACGCCTGCGAAGATGTTGCGCTCATTGCTCGTGCTTTCGCCGTGGCGAATGAAATAGACCTGTCCTTTGTGTTGGGCAGGTGCAGAATCAATGTCTTGTGTTGTACTGATGATGTTTCCGGGATCTGGATTGCCGTTGCTGATTGGTTTGTTGTCTTGATAGCTTGTGATCTGGCTGTCAGTGTTGGCCTTGCCTGAGCTGGGCTGCTGTTCCATGGGTGGCAGACGTTGATCGCAGTGCAGGGCTATTTGATGCAGCATTGATGCAGCGCATCGAACGTATCATCTGTTGCTGTCGTTTCCGCCCCCCAGGCGCGCGACATACGCCTCCAGGGATCCCGCGTTGATCCATCCGGTGGCGATGGTCTTGCTGGCCACCGCGCTGACACGGCCGCGATGGGCATGGCTGATCCCTGCGGGAAAGATCGCCAGCTGGCCGCGGCGTGCGTCGACGTGGTGCTGTTGCCAGTGAAATTCGGTGCCGCCATTGTCGACGTCATTGCAATACAGAATCCAGGCCAGGACGCGGGTGATCGGTTCGGTGGCGTCCTGCTCGGTGCTCCAGTCGCAGTGCCAGGCCACGAAGCCTTCACCCGGGGCGTAATGCTGAATGTTGAACAGCGGGTTGATGAACAGACTGCGCTTGGGGCAGATTTCCATCAACAGGGGCCGTTCGGCCAGATAACGCTTGAGGCCTCCGCTGACGGCGCGCATGACCGTGTCGGCCAGGGCGTGGGCCTCGGCATCGCTGTGGTCGAGCCAGACCAGGGAGATGTCGGTTGAGCGTTTGTCGGGACGGCTGGCATCTCCGCCAAAACTGAGGCCCGGCCGCTGCAGGTCCTCGCGGCGGTCGTAGAAGTCGCAGACCGCGTCGGCGAGCTGGCAGAGCCCTGCGTTGCAATAGGTGGCGATCAGCTCCATGGCCGCTGGTGGTGGTCTGCCTTGTTACGGCAACCTAGAGGGGCCGGCCCCGTTGATCATGCAGCCCGACAAGCCCCAGCGCCCCGCCTGGCTCAATTGGCTGTTTCTTGGCATGTTTCTGTGGAGCAGCTGGCAGTTGGCAGGTTTTTGGCTGCAGCGCCTGCATGGCTGATGGGTGCCCCACCGGTTGACGAGCCTGCGGCTCAGCCGTTTCTGGGCTTGGCGCCGTTTCGGCGGCGGCCGCTCGGTGGCGGCGGGGCCCCAAGGCAGGCCCGCACCAGCCGGCTGAGACCGGCCAGCAGCAGCACCAGCGCTCCGATGGCCACGACCACCAGCAGCAGCACAGCCAGAAGCTGCAACAGGCCCTGGAGAAACCGGCTGAGCCCGCTGATCAGGTTGGCGATCGCCGTGCTCACCAGCAACAGGGTGTCGAGCCGCTCGGGCAATTGCATCAGCGCGGCCAGCAGGCCGCAGCCCAGGGCGATGAGCAGCACGCCACTGACGGCCCGCTGCCAGCGTCCGCTGCTGGGCCTTGTCTTGAACACCTGCCGTGTCTTGGCCTGCCGTTGACGTCTCATGGGTCGAGTCGGTGACCGGCGTCGCGCATCCAGCGTTCGAACTCGCTTAGCACCAGCTCGTTGGGGCAATCGATCAGATGCAGGTCACCGACGTTGCAGTCACCCTGGCCGCCGTGGTGCATGGAGATGTGAAAGGTCTCACCGCTGAGGCCGCAGACCTCAGGATCGCTGCGCACTACCACGTCGAGGCTGGCGCCCAGACGGGCAACCCGTCGCCGCAGTTGGGGCCAGGTCAGTGGCATCGCGACAAGTCAACGCGTCGATAGCCCAGTGTGCAGAGGCCCGGCGCCGCGTCAACGGGGTGCGTTCAGCTTGTCGGTCTGGGTGAGCCCCTGGCCCGCTGGTGCCGGTGGCTTCGGAGTGGGCCAGAACAGCGATGCCGCCGTGGTCACTGCCAGTGCCAGCACCGCTGCGGCAGGTGCCGCCAGACGCTGCCGGCGGGGGATGCGGTGGCTCACTTCGCGCCCCCGCAGGGGCCTGTCGTCGGGAATGTCGAGCGTCAGCAACAGGCGGCTGTCGAGCCGCAGCTGGTCGAGCACCCGCACCAGATCGCTGAGCTCGGCGTCATCGAGAACGACCGTCAGGGGTTCGGTGCCGGGCTGACTGCTGCGCAGCAGCAGTTGATGCCCACCCCCCGCGGCCGGGGCGATGTCGACCTCCTGGCCAGGGCTGGTGAGCGGCCGGCCTGCTCCGCTGACCAGCAGCCGGGCATAGGGGAGGACGGCCTGCATCAGGGCGAGCAGGTGTTCCTTCCTGCCTTCGAGCTCGGGACGTCCGGCCCACTGAAGGCTCCAGCCCGTGATGATGCCCAGGACATCACCGCTCTGGCCGGTCGAGACATCGGGCAGGCCTTCGACCTGCAGGCGGCAGCTGATCTGATCGAAGCGCAGGGTCTGTTTCATGGCTGCTCAGGCACCCGCATCCATCAGGCTGGCCTTGAGCCGGGCAAAGCCGCCGTTGCCGGCCGCCAGGGCCATGGCAAGGATCAGCTGGCGGCGCTGCTGGGCCCCTTCGGCGCCGTCGAGCAGGCGCTGCACACCGCCCCGACGTGGATTCATGCGTTCACGCACCAGGCCGGCCAGGCGTTCCTCGAACAGTTCCCAGCGCTGCCGTGCGATTGGCTCCGGCTCTGCAGCCGAGAGCAGGGCCCGCAGCAAGGGGTACAGCCGTTCGCACTGGGTGCAGAGGATGCGGATCAGCGCGTCACTGTCGGCGGTGGCCAGAATCCCGCGGCGCACCTGGCGGCGCAGGGGGTTGTGGCAGCGGCGTTTCCACAGTTCGACCCGGTTGGGGATGAGCTCCTGAAAGCCCAGCTGTTCACTGAGGATCAAGGTGGCCTCGGCACCGTTGAGATCCAGGGCTTCGGCGCACAGCAACATCAGGTCCAGCCGCTCGATGCCACGCCGGGGCAGGGGGGCATCCGTTGCCGTTGCGGGTGGCTGGGGCGGAGCGGCTGCAGAAACCATGGCTGCGATGATGCCATGGCCAACGGCAAGGGGCGATGACAGCCGGGATCGATCTGCGCGCCTTGGTGCGCGATGTGCCTGATTTTCCGAAACCGGGGATCCTGTTCCGGGATCTCACCCCGCTGATGCGTGATCCTCAGGGCTGGCAGGAGGTGATTCGGCAGCTCAGCGCTCTGTGTGAGCGCTTTCAGCCCGACCTGATCGTGGGCATCGAATCCCGCGGCTTCATCGTGGGCACCGCCCTGGCCACGGCCGCGCAGATCGGTTTTGTGCCGGTGCGCAAGCCCGGCAAATTGCCCGGTGCCGTGACTGGCGTCGATTACGCGCTCGAGTATGGCTCCGATCGGCTGGAGATCCAGAGCGACGCCTTCACCCGTGGCGACCGGGTGCTGGTGGTCGACGATCTGCTGGCCACCGGCGGCACCGCCGCCGCCTGCGCCGAGCTGGTCACCGCAGCCGGTGGTCAACTCTGCGGCTTTGCCTTCGTGGCCGAGCTGGTGGCCCTCGGTGGGCGTCAGCGCCTGCCCGAGCAGCATCCGGTCGAGTCGCTGATTCTCTACAGCTGAGCTCAGGGTTGCTGGTCCTGCCAGGTCAGGACCGCGTCGAGCTGCTCCAGGCTGATCAGCCCGAACCGCCACAGCACCACCGGCAGCGGCGCCTGTTCCTGCTGGGCCTGGCGCAATCCAAGGGCCAGGGCGCTGTCGCTCAGACCCAGCTGCAGCCGCAGGTGGCGCAGCAGCTCCGCTGACGCTGGAGGCTGGGGTGTGGTGCTGATGACCATGGACCCACTCTGATGGCTCCACTCTGATGGCTCCACTGTGGTCAGTGGCGCAGGAGCCGGCAAGGGCCGTCGGTCATGACGCCCAGGCTCAGTCGCTTCAGCAGCGGCAGCCGCAGCAGGGCCCCGAGTGCGGCACGCCGCAGGGGCAGCAGCAGCGCGGCCCGATTGGAGAAGACGCGCACCAGCAAGTCGGTGGCCGCCAGGGTGAGCAGCAGGTCGGGCCAGCGCCCCAGGGCATAGCGCCGCGGCAGGGCCCCAGGTGTGAGCTGCCCCCGTTGCACCCGCAGTGCCAGCCGATGCAGCGTTGCCACATCGCGCCAGCAGAGGTTGAGCCCCTGGCCGCCCACCGGATGGCTGCTGTGGGCGCTTTCGCCCACCAGCACCGTGTGGCCCCGCTCCAGGCGGTGGGCCAGGGTCAGACCCACCGCAAAACTGCGGGGCTGCACCAGGCAGGCATCGGGCTGGAAGCGCTCGGGCAACGCTGCCGCGAGGTGATCCAGAAACGCATCGGGGCCAAGCAGCTCCAGCGCACGGCAGCGCTCGGGGCTGGCGCTCCAGACCAGCTGCACCCGCGCTCCGCCCAGGGGCAGCAAGGCCATGGGGCCTTCGGGCCTGAACAGCTCCCAGGCCTGGTGCGGCGAGGTTCCGCGCAGCTGCACCTGCGCCGTGAGGCAGTTCTGGCGGTAGTGCCAGCGCCAGCAGCCGATGGCCAGGCTGTCGCGGCTGGGTGATTGGGGTCCATCGGCGGCCACGATCAGGGCCGGTTCGTGGCCGGGCTCCTCGGTTGCGGCCGCTCCCAGGGCCAGGCTGACCCCCGGGTGCCGCTCCAGCGCCCCCAGCAGGGTCGTCATCAGGGCCTCGTGCAGGGCGATCCAGCCGATCGGTTCACCTCCGTTGGCCCGGCTGAGATCGCGCGTGCTGAAGGTGACCTGGGCGGCAGCGCTGCCCAGGTCACGCAGATTGAGCTCACTGAACGGAACCAGCCGCTCCTGCAGCTCCGCCCAGGGACCCAGTTGCTGCAGCAGCCTGCGGCTCGAGTGGGTCAGCGCATAGGCCCGAGTCCGGGCTGTCAGCTCGGCGGGGGTGGAAGGATCCTGCACCCGCACTGACCAGCCTGCTTGGGCCAGGGCCAGGGCGGCCAGGGCGCCGGTGGGGCCGCAGCCGCGCACCTGGGCCAGCAGTGGAGGGGCAAGGGTCAAAACAGCAGTTCGCCAATAAAAAGCCGCAGCAATGTTGCTGCGGCCAGAGGGGTCAGTGCGCGGGTGTCAGCGGCGTCAGGATCAGCCGATGCCGAGCAGGCCGCGGGTGAACGATTCGCCGCCCAGGGCGATTTCGGTGGCCAGCAGGGCAATGAAGCCCAGCATCGCCATGCGGCCGTTGAGCTTCTCGGCGCGCTCGTGAAAACCCCAGCCGCTCTCGGCGCTCACGACTTCCATGCGGGGCTCGGCGGCGAAGGCATTAAGACGCCCGCCGTCCTCGGTCGTCACGGTGGCGCCGCGGATGGCGGCTGGTGCTGCGGGTGTGGCCTGGGCCATGGGAGGCTCCGTTGAGAAGTGTTAAAGCCACTGTAACGCAATGTTGCGGAAATGGCCGGGTTTCAGCGCAGGCGGCGCAGGCAGAGCTCCTCGAAGGCCGGTCGCAACAGATAGGGGTAGTCGCCGACCCACAGCTTGAGCTGGGGCAACCAGGCGTCGCTGATGGCGCCAACCCGCGAAAAGTCCTTGCGTTCGCTCAGGACCAGCACGCGCACCACCATCCCAGGACGAATCAGCTGGTGTTTCTTCTCCAGCGGGAAGCGGATGCGGCCGAGGTAGCCGTCTTCGTCGGCCAGGTCGAGGCTCATCCAGGTTCGGGTGTTTTCAACCAACTGCAGCCGGCCGGCCTTGTCGGCCTGCTCCCGCCGTTCTTCGACCACCTCCCGCTGTTCGATCTCGGCCACTTCGCCCTCGAAGATCGCCGCAGCGGGATAGCGCCGCAGGGTCGCGTTGCGGCGGCCAGCCTCAAGGATCGGCCCCCACAGCACATAGAGCAGAAACACGAAGCCCACCACCAGCCAGACCGGCCCCCACCGGCTCGAAAACAGGCTCTGGCTCAGCAGCAGCGACAGCACGCCGCCGATCACGGCGATGAGCACCCGCTGCAGCAGCTTGCGCGGGTTGCCGCTGCAGGCGTTGAACTGGGGACCGGTGGCCACGGCCGGGATCAGGCGTGGCAGTTCGCCGGGTCGCAGCGGGATCAGCATGGGCGGATCTGCCCCAGGGGACTGCCCGTCATGGTGCCGTGTTCGGGGTCAAAGCAGCCGTTCGAGTCCATAGACCAGTCCGCCCAGCTGGCGCACCTTGCGCACGCTCAGCAGCACGCCCGGCATGTAAGCGCTGCGGTCGATCGTGTCGTGGCGCAAGGTGTAGGTCTCGCCGGGGGCGCCGAACATCACCTCCTGGTGGGCCACCAGGCCCGGCAGCCGCAGTGAATGCAGCCGCAGGCCGCTGGCGCGCACGCCGCCGCGGCAGCCCGCCAGGCTCTCGTGCTCATCGATCTGGGGCGGGTTGAACTGCTTGCCGAGTTCCTCCATGAGCTCGGCGGTCTTGATGCAGGTGCCGCTTGGGGCATCGGCCTTGCGGTTGTGGTGCAGCTCGGTCAGCTCGGCGTGGTCATAGAAGCGCGCCGCTGCGGCGGCAGCCTGCTGCAACAGCACCATGCCCACCGAGAAATTGGGGATCACGGCGCCTCCCATGGAGGCTTTGTCGGCAAAAACGGCCAGCTCCGACAGCTGCTTCGGGCTCAGGCCGGTGGTGCCGATCACCGGATGCACGCCATAGGCGATGGCGCCGCGGGTGTGCTCGTAGACCACGCTGGGGTGGGTGAAATCCACCAGCACCGCGCCGCCGCCTGGGCCTGAGTGGCGGGCGTTCTGGCTGGCCAGGCAGAGGGCTCCCTCGAAATCGGCGGTGACGGCGACCTCGAGCTCGCCCAGGCCCAGCTCCAGGCCCACATCGGCACCCTCCTTGCCGCCGGTGGTGTCGATGGCACCCACCAGCTCGCAGTCGGGGGCGGCGATGACGGCCCTGACCACCTCGGCGCCCATGCGGCCCAGGGCCCCGGCCACCACCACCGGGATCGGCTGGGTGCTGCTTGGGGCAACGGCGCTGGCCATGGTCGGTTGTCGGCGGGCAGATCAATGCGCCGAGCCTATGGGGCCGCCGCAGCGGCTGATCGGCTGGAGCCGCGGCTGTGAAGCCTTGCGCGGGTTTGCTCGCAGGGCGGCCGGGGCCTCCGTAGGCTGCTTCACATTGCTCAATCTGGCCACATGTTCACGCAGGTCCGCTCCGCCAACCGTCGGGTCAGCCCTGCCGAAGGACATCCCGGCACCGTCATGAAAGCGGTGTACGTGGTGCTCGAGCCCCAGTACCAGAACTCCCTCACCCAGGCCGCCACCAGCCTCAACGACCAGAACGGCCCACTGGCGATCGAGCTGAGCGGCTACCTGATCGAAGAGCTGCGCGACCCCGGCAATTACGCCGATTTCTGTGCCGATGTGGCGGCGGCCGATGTGTTCATCGCCTCGCTGATCTTCATCGAGGATCTGGCCCAGAAAGTCGTCGAGGCCGTGGCGCCCCACCGCGATCGCCTCAAGGCGGCGGTGGTGTTTCCGTCGATGCCCGAGGTGATGCGCCTCAACAAACTGGGCACCTTCTCGATGGCCCAGCTCGGCCAGAGCAAATCGGCCATCGCCAGCTTCATGAAAAAGCGCAAGGAGGCCGGCGGCGCCGGTTTCCAGGACGCGATGTTGAAGCTGTTGAACACCCTGCCGACGGTGCTCAAGTATCTGCCCGTTGAGAAGGCGCAGGATGCCCGCTCGTTCATGCTCAGCTTCCAGTACTGGCTGGGCGGCACGCCGGACAACCTCAGGAATTTCCTGTTGATGCTGGCCGACAAGTACGTCTATCCCCGCAAGGGAGCTGATGCCGCCGAGCGGCCTGAGCTCGAGGTGGCCGAACCGGTGGTGTTTCCCGACCTGGGCATCTGGCACCCCCTGGCCCCGTCGATGTTCGAGGACCTCAAGGAGTACCTCAACTGGACAGCCAGCCGCAGCGACCTCACCGACGCCGCGCGCAAAGGCCCCGTGATCGGCCTGGTGTTGCAGCGCAGCCACATCGTCACGGGTGACGAGGCCCACTACGTGGCGGTGATCCAGGAGATGGAGTACCGCGGCGCCACGGTGATTCCGGTGTTCTGCGGCGGACTCGACTTCACCAAGCCCGTTAATGCCTTCTTCTATGACCCCCTGAACCCCGATCAGCCGCTGGTTGACGGCGTGGTGTCGCTGACGGGCTTTGCTCTGGTGGGCGGCCCGGCCCGTCAGGACCACCCCAAGGCGATCGAGGTGCTCAAGAAGCTCAACCGCCCTTACATGGTGGCGCTGCCGCTGGTGTTCCAGACCACCCAGGAGTGGGAAGAGAGTGACCTGGGTCTGCACCCGGTGCAGGTGGCGCTGCAGATCGCCATTCCTGAGCTCGATGGCGCGATTGAGCCGATCGTGCTGAGCGGCCGCGACGACGCCACCGGCAAGGCCCACACCCTGCAGGACCGGGTCGATGCCATCGCCGAGCGCTCGATCCGCTGGGCTTCGTTGCGGATCAAGCCCCGCGCCACCAAGAAACTGGCGATCACGGTGTTCAGCTTCCCGCCGGACAAGGGCAATGTCGGCACCGCCGCCTACCTCGATGTCTTTGGCTCGATCCACCGGGTCATGGAGGAGATGGCGGCCAAGGGCTATGACGTCAGCGGCCTTCCCAAGACCAGCAAGGAGCTGATGGAGGCGGTCCTCAAGGACCCCGAAGCCATGGAAGGGGCTCCGGAGCTGGCGATCGCCCACCGCATGAGCGTCGAGGAGTACGAGCGCCTCACGCCGTATTCGGAGCGCCTCGAGGAGAACTGGGGCAAGCCCCCCGGCAACCTCAACAGCGACGGCACCAACCTGCTGATCTACGGCCGCCACTTCGGCAACGTGTTTGTGGGCGTGCAACCCACCTTCGGCTACGAGGGCGACCCGATGCGGCTGCTCTATTCGCGCAGCGCCAGCCCCCACCACGGTTTTGCCGCTTACTACACCTACCTGGAGAAGGTGTGGGGCGCCGATGCGGTGCTGCACTTCGGCACCCACGGCTCGCTCGAGTTCATGCCCGGCAAGCAGATGGGCATGAGCGAGACCTGCTACCCCGACTCGTTGATCGGCGCCCTGCCGAACCTCTATTACTACGCGGCCAACAACCCCAGTGAGGCCACGATCGCCAAACGGCGCGGTTATGCCGAGACGATCAGTTATCTGACGCCTCCAGCCGAAAACGCCGGCCTCTACAAGGGCCTCAAGGAGCTGGGCGAGCTGGTGGGCAGCTACCAGCAGCTGCGCGAAAGCTCCCGCGGCGTGCAGATCGTCAACGCCATCGTCGAGACCTCGCGCCAGTGCAACCTCGACAAGGATGTCGAGCTGCCCGAGGTCGATGCTTCTGAACTTGACCTCGACGGTCGCGATGGCGTTGTGGGCGCGGTTTACCGCCAGCTCATGGAGATCGAGAGCCGGCTGCTGCCCTGCGGCCTGCACACCATCGGCAAGCCCCCCACCGCCGAAGAGGCGATCGCCACCCTGGTCAACATCGCCGCGCTCGAGCGCGATGACGATGGGCTTCGCTCCCTGCCGGCCCTGCTGGCCGAGAGCCGTGGCCGCACCATTGCCGACGTCTACAAGGGCAATGACGAGGGCGTGCTCGCCGATGTGGAGCTCAACCGCGTCATCACCGAGACGTCCCGCGCGGCGGTGGGTGCCATGGTCAAGGCGGTCACCGGAGCCGATGGCCGGGTGACCCTGCGGCGCAACTTTGCCTGGTTCTTTGCCCTGCTCGAGCGCTTTGGCTTCAAGCTGCCCAGCCCCTGGCTGGCCGCCTGCAATGCCGCCGGTTTCGAGGGGGTCGATCAGGCCGAACTCGACAAGCTGTTCGGCTACCTGCAGTTCTGCCTTGAGCAGGTGTGTGCCGACCTCGAGATGGAGAGCCTGCTGCGGGCCCTCGATGGCGAGTATGTGCTGCCCGGCCCCGGTGGTGACCCCATTCGCAATCCCGGCGTGCTGCCCAGCGGCAAGAACCTGCACGCCCTTGACCCCCAGGCGATCCCCACCAGGGCCGCGATCGCAGCAGCCAAGGTGGTGGTCGATCGGCTGATCGAGCGCCAGAAGCTTGAGCAGGGCGCCTGGCCCGAGACGATCGCCTGCGTGCTCTGGGGCACCGACAACATCAAGACCTATGGCGAATCGCTGGCCCAGATCCTGTGGTTCATCGGTGTGCGCCCCGTGCCCGATTCGCTGGGCCGGGTCAACAAGCTGGAGCTGATCTCACTCGAGGAGCTGGGTCGCCCGCGCATTGACGTGGTGGTCAACTGCAGCGGCGTGTTTCGTGACCTGTTCATCAACCAGATGGCCCTGATCGATCAGGGCGTCAAGATGGCCGCCGAGGCCGATGAGCCTCTGGAGCTCAACTTTGTGCGCAAGCACAGCCTCGAGCAGGCCGAAAAAGACGGCATCTCCTTGCGCGATGCGGCTACCCGGGTGTTCTCCAACGCCAGCGGCAGCTACAGCTCCAATGTCAACCTGGCGGTGGAGAACAGCACCTGGGAAGAGGAAAATGAGCTGCAGGAGATGTACCTGTCGCGCAAGACCTTTGCGTTCAACGCCGACAACCCCGGCGAAATGAACCAGAACCGCGAGGTGTTCGAGTCAGTGATGAAGACCGCTGATGTCACGTTCCAGAACCTCGACTCGGCCGAGATCTCGCTCACCGACGTGAGCCACTACTTCGACAGCGACCCCACCAAGCTGATCGCTTCGCTGCGCGATGATGGCAAGGCTCCCTCGAGCTACATCGCCGACACCACCACCGCCAACGCCCAGGTGCGCTCCCTGAGCGAGACGATCCGCCTCGATTCACGCACCAAGCTGCTCAACCCCAAGTGGTACGAGGGCATGCTCAACAGCGGCTACGAGGGCGTGCGCGAGGTGGCCAAACGGCTCAACTTCACCCTGGGTTGGAGCGCCACCAGCGGCGCGGTTGACAACTTCGTTTACGAGGAAGCCAACGACACCTTCATCAACGATCCCGAGATGCGCCAGCGTCTGATGGAGCTCAACCCCCACAGCTTCCGGCGCATCGTCGGCACCCTGCTCGAGGTCAACGGCCGCGGCTACTGGGAGACCTCCGACGAGAACATCGCCCAGCTGCAGGAGCTCTACCAAGAGATCGAAGACAAGATCGAAGGGGTCAGCGAGGGCTGAGGGCGGTGGCCATTCGCACGGTCTGAACGATGGGACCCACGTCGTGGACACGCACGATGTGGGCCCCGCTGTGAACGGCCAGGGCGCACACGGCTGCGGTGCCCCAGAGCCGGGCCCGGGGCCGTGGCTCGTTGAGCACGGTGCCAATGAAGCGCTTGCGCGACGGGCCCACCAGCAGGGGGACGTCGTCGACCAGTTGCGGCAGCCGGCGCAGCAACTCGAGATTCTGGTCAGTGGTTTTGGCAAAGCCCAGACCGATGTCCCAGATGAGTTGCGCGGGTCGGACCCCCGCGTGCAGGGCCGTGTTGGTGGCCATCTGCAGCTCGGCCCGCACCTCGGCCACCACATCGCCATAGACCGCCAGGCTGTCCATGGTGGCGCTGGTGCCGCGGCTGTGCATCAGCACATAGGGGCAACCGGCGCGGGCGATCAGGGGCAGCATGGCCGGATCGCGCCGCTGGGGGTTGGCGCCGCGCACGTCGTTGATCCAGTCGGCCCCTGCATCAAGGGCGCTTTCGGCGACGGCGGCATGAAAGGTGTCGATCGAGATCAGCAGCTGGGGATGGTCGCGCCGCAGCTCTTGCAGGGCAGCCAGGGCGGGCAGCAGCCGCCTGAGCTCTTCGGCCGGGCCGACCTCGTCGGCGCCGGGCCGGGTGCTCTGGGCCCCCAGGTCGAGCACCGCCGCCCCCTGGGTCAGCATGCGGCGCGCCTGCCGCACCACTGCTGCAGGGTTCGCGAGCCGGCCGCCGTCACTGAACGAATCGGGGGTGAGGTTGAGCACCCCCATCACCAGCGGCCCGGCGGGAATCACACGGCTGCCCCTGCTCCCGCTCAAACAGCCGCGGGCACCTGGTAGTTGGCGATGCGCGCAAAGCCCACCGGATCGAGCGAGGCGCCGCCCACCAGCACGCCGTCGATGTCGCTCTGGGCCATCAGGTCGTCGATGGTGGCGGTGTTGACCGAGCCGCCGTACTGCACGGTGACGCTGGGGTCACCCACCCAGCCGCGGATCAGACCGCAGATGCGGTTGGCCTCTTCGGCGGCGCAGGTCTTGCCGGTGCCGATGGCCCAGATGGGCTCGTAGGCCACGATCAGCTGGGTGGGATCCACGTCTTCGAGGCCCTGCTCGATCTGACGGTGGATCACCCGTTCGGTTTCGCGGGCCTCGCGCTGGTCGAGGCTCTCACCCACGCAGAGAATCGGGATCAGGCCATGCTTCTGGGCGGTGCGGGCCCGCAGGTTGATCTGCTCGTCGGTCTCGCTGTAGTACTTGCGCGGCTCGCTGTGACCCACGATCGCGTGGGATACGCCGTGCTCGACCAGCATCGGTGCCGAGACCATGCCGGTATAAGCACCCTTTTCGTCCCAGTGGACGTTCTGGCCGGCGATGGCCACCCCGGCGCCTTCGAGGTGGCGGCACAGGGTTGGGATCGCGGTGAAGGGGGGGGCGATCACGATCTGCCGGTCACTGGGCAGATCGGCGATCAGCGGGCGAAAGGTGGCGGCAAAGACCCGCGTTTCGGCACAGGTCATGTGCATCTTCCAGTTGCCAGCGATCACGGCCTTGCGCACCGGGACACCTCAATCTCATCTGCAGCAAAACCTAAGCCGCCGCCCATCAGCGCTCCCCGGGCTGGGGATCACCAGCGCGCCGCTGGGGCAGCACCAGCAGCTCGCGCCCGTCGAGCTCGACGGCGTCACCCGTGGCCAGTTGCCTGCCGCGACGGGTCTCGACGACGCCATTGACCTTGATGTCGCCCGCCTGGATGCGTTGCTTGGCCTCTCCGCCGGTGCCCACCAGGCCCTGAAATTTGAGGAATTGGTCGAGCTTCATGGGGTTCGGCTGGGGTTCATGGGGGCACCCTGGCGGATCGGGACTGGGGCGACCCTGCCGGCGCTGCGGGACGTCGAGCATGGGCGGCCCGCTCAGAGGGCCCCTGGATGGTGATGGTCCGCGCTTGTGTCTCGACAAAGTATCGACAGCCCGGATCGATGGACAGGCCTGCTCGATGGACAGGCCTGCCCCTCGTCTCCAGGTGGTGCGCGTGCTGTCCTGGCGATGCCGTCAGGATGGGGCCACGGCGATGGAGCCGGGATGCGGGGGTCCTAGCTTGCCCCCATGCTCCAACCCTCCACCGCAGGCTTTCGGCGACTGCTGCCGCTGTTGCTGCCCTATCGCCGCGCGCTGTTGGGCGGGGGGCTCAGCATGCTGGTGTTCGTGGCCTGCTGGCCGCTGCTGGCCTGGCTTGCGGGTCAGCTGATCCCGGCGATCGGGGCCGGCGATCTGCCGCGGGTGCTGCGGGTGATCGGGCTGGCACTCACCGTGTTCATGGTGCAGAAACTGGCCCAGTTCGGCCAGGACAGCCTGCTGGCTGAGCCGGCCCTGCTGGTCAGCCAGGATCTGCGGCGCCAGTTGTTTGCGCGCCTCCAGCGGCTCGAGTTCGGCGCCCTCGAGAAGCTCTCGGCCGGCGATCTCACCTACCGTCTCACCGAAGACGCCGACCGGGTCGGCGAGGTGATCTACAAGACGATCCAAGACACCACCCCCAGCGCTCTGCAGCTGGTTGTGGTCTTCGGGTACATGGTGTGGCTCGACTGGCCCCTGTCGCTGGCCACCCTGGTGCTGGCGCCGCTGGTGGCGGTGCTGGTGAGCCTGTTCGGGGCGCGGGTGATGCGGGCGGCCGAGCGCAGCCAGAAGCAGGTCAGTGAACTGGCCGGCCTGCTGGGCGAAGCGATCGGCGGCCTGCCGCTGGTGCGGGCGTTTGCGGCAGAACCCTGGTTGCAGCAGCGCTTTGACAACGAGATCGACCTGCATCGTCGGGCCCGCTACCGGACCCAGCGGCTGTTGGCCCTGCAGTACCCGGTGGTGGGGTTTCTCGAGGCGGCCGGGATCCTGGCGGTGCTGCTGATCGGTGCGGCGCGCATTGAGGCCGGTGGGCTCGATGCCCAGGGCTTCAGCAGCTATGTGACGGCCCTGTTGATGCTGATCGATCCGATCAGCCACCTCACCACCAACTTCAACGAGTTTCAGCAGGGTCAGGCCTCGCTGCGGCGCCTGCGGCAGATCGAGCATGAGCCGGTCGAGGCACCGGATCGGGTTGATGCCGAGCCCCTCGGCCAGGTGGCCGGGCAGCTCGAGCTGCGTGGCGTCAGGTTCGGCTACGACCCGGCCCAGCCGGTGCTGCGGGGGCTGGATCTGACCGTGGGCGCCGGCCAGGTGGTGGCGCTGGTGGGGCCGTCAGGTGCCGGCAAAAGCACGCTGTTTTCGTTGCTGTTGCGGTTCAACACGGCCCAGCATGGTCAGGTGCTGCTCGATGGCCACGATCTGGCGGCGCTGCGGGCCCGCGAACTGCGCCGAGCCGTGGCCCTGGTGCCTCAGCAGAGCAGCGTGTTTTCGGGCACGGTGGCCGAGGCGATCGCCTTCGGCCGCACGGCCAGCCTTGAGCAGATCCGCGAGGCGGCCCACCTGGCCAATGCCGACGGCTTCATCGAGGCCCTGCCCGACGGCTATGACAGCCGCATCGAAGAGCGCGGCTCCAACTTCTCGGGCGGCCAGCTGCAGCGTCTGGCGATCGCCCGGGCCGTGCTGGGTAATCCGGTGGTGTTGTTGCTTGATGAGGCCACCAGCGCCCTCGATGCCGAGGCCGAAGCGGCCGTGCAGCGGGGCCTGCAGCAGGCCATGGCGGGTCGCACCGTGCTGGTCATTGCCCACCGCCTGGCCACGGTGCAGACCGCCGACTGCATCGTGGTGCTCGAAGCCGGGCAGATCGTCGAGCAGGGCAATCACAGCACCCTGATGGCGAGCGGCGGCCGCTACCGCGAGCTGTGCGAACGCCAGTTGATTCAGCTGGGCGCCGACGCCTGATCGTTGCCGACGCCTGGGCGTTGGCGTCGTGTGGTGCAGCCCCTATCCTGTGGAGCCCTGAGCACCTGTGCGCCTTGGATCCTGTTTCTGGTCTGCCCCCTGTGAATGCCCCCGGCGGCATGCCGAATCAGCCCCCCGTGCTCACCTTCGAGGGCAAGCGCTACGACCTCAACGGCCTTCCCGACGAGATCAAGGAGCTGGTGCGTGGCATGCAGGTCGCCGATGCCCAGCTGCGCATGCACGAAGACACCCTCAAGGTGCTGGCGATCGGCCGCCAGGCGATGGCCATGCAGCTCAATGACCGCCTCCAGACCGTGACCCCGATCGGCGACGCCGAGCCCGAGGGCTGATCGGCAGGGCCAGGCAGACGGGATCAGCTCGCTGTCTGCCTGGCCTCCTTGAGCACGTCCTGGGGAACGGTCACACCGATGGCTTTGGCCGTCTCCAGGTTGACCAGCATTTCGGTCTTGGTGAGCGGTTGGAAGGCCATCGTCTTCGGTGATTCGCCTTTCAGCACCTTCACGGCGATTTCGCCGGCGGCATAGCCGTCATCGAAGTAGGCCCAGCCGATCGTGGCCAGACAACCCGGCAGCTTGATGTCATCGGCGTCGACCGAATACACAGGGATCTTTTTCTCGAGCCCCACCTTGGCGATCGAACCGAAGCCCTGGATCGTGGCGTAATCGCCGATCTTCACGAAGGCCTCGATCCCCTTGCCGGCCAGCACCTGGGCAGCCTGCAGCACCTCGCCCGAGTTGGCGACCGACTGCTCGATCACGGTGATGCCCCGCTCAGCTGCGGCGTCGCCCAGCACCTTGGCTTCGTATTCGGAGTTGGGTTCGCCAGGATTGAAGATCAGCCCCACGGTCTTGAGGGCGGGGTTGAAGCTGCGGGCCAGATCGAGCTCCTTGCCCACCGGGTTGGTGCCGATCGTGCCCACCACGTTGGGCTTGTGCTGGCCGACCCCACCGGGGGGGGTGCCGGCGCCGGCACCCCAGGGGTTGGAGCAGTAGGCGAACACCACCGGAATGGTGTCGGGCACGGTCTTCATGGCCGCCTGCAGGGGCGGTGTGCCGATGGCAAACACCATGTCGACCTGATCGGCGACGAATTTCTTCATCACCAGGGTGGTGTTCGGCAGCTCGCCGGCGGCATCCTTCTGGATGAAATTGACGCTGGTGCCAGCGGTGTAGCCGGCCTTGGCCAGGGCAGCCTCAAAACCCTTGCGTACCGCGTTGGGCGGTGGTGCATCGACCATCTGCAGCATGCCGATGGTCGGGCCCTTGGCCTTATTGGAGCCACCCAGCTGACCGCAGGCTGCCAGCACGACGGAGCTGAGGGCACCGGTGCCCATCAGACCCAGAAATTCACGGCGCTGCAGTGGCATTGGCGGTGGTCTGTTCGGTGGCGCCCACTATGGCTGAGCCATACAGGCCCCGCAATGATGCGGGCGTGAGGCCCGCGCGTGCCTCGGCACTCCAGTCGCCGATCAGTTGGCCATCGCGCAGCATCACCAGCCGATCGCCGTATTGCAGGGCCTGCTCGAGGCTGTGGGTCACCATGAAGGTGGTGGCGCCCAGCTGACGCACCAGCTGCTCGGTCAGGCCCATCACCGTGGCTTCGGCCTTGGGATCGAGGGCGGCGGTGTGTTCGTCGAGCAGCAGCAGCTCGGGGTTACCCAGGGTGGCCATCACCAGGCTGAGGGTCTGGCGTTGGCCGCCCGAGAGCTCGCCCACCAGGGCGTCGAGCCGACCCGCCAGTGGGATGCCCAGTTGCTCGAGCAGGTCCCGGTAACGGCGCCGGTCGGCCTGGCTGGGGCGCAGTCCCAGCAGCCCCTGGGCCGACAGGCCGCTGCGGCGGCGCCGTTCGGCCAGGCGCAGGTTCTCGGCGATGCTCAGGCCGGGGCAGGTGCCCTCGAGCGGGTTCTGCATCACCCGGCCGAGCCAGCGGGCGCGGCGATGGTCGCGGTAGCGATGCAGGGGCCGCCCGCCCAGGGTGATGCTGCCGCCCCCCAGCCTGAGGGTGCCGGCGATCAGGTTGAGCAGGGTGGATTTGCCGCTGCCGTTGTTGCCGATCACCACCACGAACTGCCCGCTCTGGCAGCTGAGGTTGAAGTCGTCAAACAGCTGTCTCCAGCCCCCGCCCGGCAACGGGTGACCCCAGCTCAGGTTGGCAATCTCAAGCGTCATGGCTGGTTGGACGTCATGACTCTGACCTGCCCTGGGCTGAGAGCCCGGGGATGCGCAGCCGCCCTGCGGCCAGGGCCACCAGCAGCAGCACCGCGGTCACCAGCTTGAGATCGACGGGCTCCAGGCCCAGTGCCAGGGCCACGGCGATCAGGCCGCGAAACACGACCGCACCCAGCACGGCCGCGATCAGGGCCATGGGCACGGTGCGTGGCCGCAGGATCGATTCGCCGATGATCACCATGCCCAGCCCCAGGATCAGCGAGCCGATGCCCATGGTGACGTCGGCAAAACCCTGAAACAGGGCCACCAGGGCGCCCGAAAGTCCCACCAACCCGTTGGCCGCGGCAATGCCGATGTTGAGGCCGCGGCGCTGGTTGATGCCGTTGGCGCGGGCCATGGTCGGGTTGTTGCCCAGGGCCCGCAGGGCCAGGCCCAAGTCGGTGCTCAGCAGCAGTCCCAGGATCAGCCCCAGCCCCAGCACCACCAGGCTCAGGGCCAGGCACCACTCATCGTCGAAGCCCGCGCTCAGATCGGGCAGGCGATCGATGCCGTGGGGCGTGTCGGTCAGCGGAATGTTGGAGCGACCCATCAGTCGCAGGGTGATCGAGTAGAGCCCCGTGGTGGTGAGAATGCCGGCAAACAGATCGTTCACACCCAGACGGGTGTGAATCAGGCCGGTGGCCAGGCCCGCCAGGCTGCCGAAGCCGAAGGCCACCAGCAGGGCCAGCGGCACCGGTACGCCCTTGCTGATCAGCACGGCTGCGGTGCCGCCACCCAGGGCAAACGAGCCGTCGACCGTCAGGTCGGGAAAGTTGAGAACACGCAGGGTGAGATAGGTGCCCAGGGCCAGGCCTGCGTAGGCCAGACCCTGGTCGTAGGCACCCAGCCAGAGAGTCAGCATCGCGGCATTGTGCCGCGCCGCAGCCTCACAGGGCCTGCAGGTTCTCGAAGCGGAACACCTGGCGGCCGGCCGGCGTCTCGCCGTGGGCCTCGGTCTCGACCACCCGCTCGCTGAGCACCCAGGGGCCGGCCTCACTCAGGGGCACAAAGGTGTCGGTGAAGCGGCTCTTGCCGCCCTTGGCTTGGCCTGTGGCTGGGTCGGCGTACTGGCTGGTGTAGCGCTGGCTCAGATAGCCCGCGCCAGTGTCGGTGGTGCTCTCGGTGAAGATCGTCACCACCGTGCCGTGAATGTGGCGGTGCACCATGGTGACCACATCGTCTTTGATGCGGTAACGGTCGCCGGCGTTCTTGCCGCCCACGATCACCTCGGTGCCGACCGCGTCGGTGTCACCGGCCGTAAAGGTGTTGTCGCCATGGGTCTGCTCAAAGCTGCGGCGCACCCGGTGGATCGCCACCTCCCACAGCTGGGAGGCCATGGCCTTGTGCACGGCCTCGTCGGTGATGCCCTCGACGGTTGCCTTGAGGTCGGCACCCACCGTGAAGGTGCCTTCGACCCGCTGGGCCGGTTGATCGCCAGCTGCCGGCTGCTCCCAGAAGCAGCTGCCGCGGTAGCCGCCGAAGCCCGGCGCCCAGGTGTAACGGTTTTCGTAGGCGGCCTTGAACGCGGCGGTGCAGTCGCTGCCGGGGGCCAGGAGGACAGGTGCTTCGGGGGTAGCGATCACGTCAGATAGACGGGGTCAGCAAGCCTAACGAGCGGCAACTGTGGGCCTGATCGATCGTGGTTCGTGGACCACAGGCAGATCGTGTCTCGCAGCGTCACCCTGAACGGCACGCTGCGGCCCAGGAAGCCACTGGGTCTGTAAACCGCGTGGTTCAACCTCGGGAATCTCGATAGGGTCTGCGCAGAGGCTCAACGTCGCCAACACCGTATGACCGAACTCGGCAAATGTCCCTTCAGCGGCCATGGCTCTGCCGCGGTGGCCGGACGTGGCCCCTCACCCCGCGACTGGTGGCCCCAGCAGGTCAATCTGGCGATCCTGCATCAGCACAGCCCGGCCTCCAATCCGCTTGGAGCTTCGTTTGATTACGCCAAGGCGTTTGCTGAGCTTGATTACCAGGGACTCAAGCGCGATCTGATCGCGCTGATGACCGATTCGCAGGACTGGTGGCCGGCCGACTGGGGCCACTACGGCGCACTGTTCATTCGCATGGCCTGGCACAGCGCCGGCACCTACCGCACCGCCGACGGCCGCGGCGGTGGCGGCACCGGCAATCAGCGCTTTGCGCCGCTCAACAGCTGGCCCGACAACGACAACCTCGACAAGGCTCGCCGTCTGCTGTGGCCCATCAAGCAGAAGGTCGGCAACCGCATCTCCTGGGCCGACCTGATGATCCTCGCCGGTACCTGCGCCCTCGAGTCGATGGGGCTGCGCACCTTCGGGTTCGGTGGCGGCCGCGTCGACATCTGGCAACCCGAAGAAGACATCTATTGGGGCAATGAGCGCACCTGGCTCGGCGCCGAGCGTTACAGCGGCGAGCGTGAGCTCGAGCATCCGCTGGCGGCGGTGCAGATGGGCCTCATCTACGTGAACCCCGAAGGCCCCGACGGCGTCCCCGACCCGGTGGCCTCGGGCCGCGATGTGCGCGAGACGTTCGCACGCATGGCCATGAACGACGAGGAGACCGTTGCCCTCACCGCCGGTGGCCACACCTTTGGCAAGGCCCATGGCGCCTGCAGCGCCGAGCTGGTCGGTCCGCCGCCCGAGGGTGCCCCGCTGGAAGCGATGGGCCTGGGCTGGATCAACCGCCACGGCAGCGGCAAGGGGGCCGATGCCACCACCAGTGGCATCGAGGGGGCCTGGAAGCCCAACCCCACCCGTTGGGACATGGGGTACTTCGAGATGCTGTTCGGCTACGAGTGGGAGCTGATCAAGAGTCCCGCCGGCGCCTGGCAATGGCAGGCCAAGGACTGCCGCGAGGAGCACCTGATCCCCGACGCCCACGTTCCTGGGGTGAAGCACCCGCCGATGATGACCACGGCGGATCTGTCGCTGCGCTTTGATCCGATCTATGAGCCGATCTCGCGCCACTTTCTCCGGCATCCCGAGGCGTTTGCCGAGGCGTTTTCACGTGCCTGGTTCAAGCTCACCCACCGCGACATGGGTCCCAGGAGCCTGTATCTCGGCCCCGAGGTGCCGGCCGAGGAGCTGATCTGGCAGGACCCGATCCCGGCGGTTGACCATCCGTTGGTCGATGCGGCGGCCATCGCCGATCTCAAGGCGCGGGTGCGGGCTTCGGGCCTCGGCGTCGGCGAGCTGGTGGCCACAGCCTGGGCGTCGGCGTCGACGTTCCGCGGCTCCGACAAGCGCGGCGGTGCCAACGGTGCCCGCGTGCGGCTGGCCCCCCAGAAGGACTGGGCGGTGAACCAGCCCGAGCAGCTGCAGCGGGTGCTAGGGGTGCTGGAGGGCATTCAGAACGACTTCAACGCCTCCTGCAGCGGCGGCATGCGGGTGTCGCTGGCCGATCTGATCGTGCTGGCGGGCGGTGTGGGCGTCGAGCAGGCCGCCGCCGCAGCCGGTCAGGCGCTCGAGGTGCCGTTCACCCCGGGCCGGATGGATGCAACACAGGAGCAGACCGATGCGGCCTCGTTTGCGGTGATGGAGCCCCAGGCCGACGGCTTCCGCAACTGGCAGGCCGGGCCCATGAGCGTGGCCGCCGAGCATCTGCTGGTCGACCGGGCCCAGCTGCTGGGCCTCAGCGCCCCTGAGATGACCGTGCTGGTGGGCGGCCTGCGGGTGCTGGGCGCCAACAGCGGCGGGGTACACCACGGCGTGTTCAGCGAGCGGGTGGGGGTGCTCAGCAACGACTTCTTCGTCAATCTGCTCGACATGGCGATGACCTGGTCGCCGATCCACGACAACGGCGAGCTGTTCGAGGGGCGTGACCGCCACACCGGTGCCGTGCGCTGGAGCGGCACGCGCGTTGATCTGGTGTTTGGCTCCAACTCGCAGCTGCGTGCCATCGCCGAGATCTATGCCCAGAGCGACGGCGCCGGGCGCATGGTCTGCGATTTTGTGGCCGCCTGGGTCAAGGTGATGAATGCCGATCGCTTTGACCTCAGGGGGTGAGCCGCAGCACCATGCCCCGCACCGTGTTGATCAGCGGCGCCAGCCGAGGCATCGGCCGCGCCATTGCCGAGCGGCTGCTGGCCGAGGGGCACCGGCTCAGCCTGGGGCTTCGCCGCCCAGAAGACCTGCACGGTACGGCGCTCGATCGGCCCGAGGTGCAGCTGCAGCCCTATGACGCCGACAAGCCCCCATCAGCCCAGGCCTGGGTTGATGCTGCGGCCGCCCACTTCGGCAGCATTGACACGGTGGTGCACTGCGCCGGGGTGTTTTCGCGGGTGCCGCTGCTGTTCGATCAGGGTCAGCAGGCCGAGATCGCGCAGCTCTGGCAGGTCAACGTGATGGGGCCCTGGTGGCTGACCCGGGCGGCCTGGCCCCAGCTGGCGGCCCACGGTCAGGGGCGCCTCGTCGTGCTGGTCTCCATGAGCGGCAAGCGCTCCAAGGGGCGCCTGGCGGGCTACACCGCCAGCAAGTTTGCGCTCATGGGCCTGTGCCAGACCATGCGCAACGAGGGCTGGGAGCAGGGCATCCGCGTCACGGCGATCTGCCCCAGCTGGGTCAACACCGACATGGCCGCCGCCGTGCAAGCGATGCCGGCCGAGGCGATGACCCAACCCGGTGACATTGCCGCGATCACGGGCCAGCTGCTGGAGATGCCCAACAGCTGTGTGCCGTTTGAGCTGGCGGTGAGCTGCAACCTGGAGGTTTGATCAGGCCGGGTCAAGCCTTGAAGGCGTTGAGAAAATCAGCAACGGTCTGGATCAACAGTCCATCAGAGCGCTCCGGTGCATTCATCAGAAACCCGAAATCGCGCAGGTCGCCGGTCAGCAAGACATTGGCCTGACAGCCGATGGCGGCTCTGAAGATGGGCCGGTCTTTCTCGGCCAGGTCAGTTGGGCAAGGCAGTGATGGCTGATCGGGTACCAGCAGGATGGCTTGTTGTTGGCGCTCGAAGTCAGGCAGGCAGGTTGGAAATTTGCGCTCGAGATTGCGGGTTGCCTCTTCTCTGGCGTAGCGACTTGTGGCGAGCTGAAGCAGGCCTTCAGAGCCCAACGCGATCACCAGTGCTGCTTTGCCCTTGAGGTTGTGGGCAGCGGTGAACAGGACGTTGGCATCGAGAAACACCCGCATCAGCTCTGCTGCATGCGTTTCAAGATTTGCCGGCGTTCCTGCGGAGAGAGGGCATCCTCACGGTCCCAGGCAGCTATCTGATCGTCGCTGTACAACTCCACTTCAAGCACGGCTGCCGGTTTGAGGCGCAGCTCCCCTTCCCACTCTTCAACGATCACGGCTCCCCCTGGTTGGATGCCCAGGTGCCTGCGCATGTCCGCAGGCAGGGTGATCTGCCCGCGGCTGGACACCGCGAGCACCTCGCGAAGGGATGGGCGCTGGGGCGTGGCCATTCGACTGAATTTCGGAATTTCAGCATAGGAAGGCTGCTTGCCCTTGCTGCCTGCTCAGCAGCCCAACAGCTGTGTGCCGTTTGAGCTGGCGGTGAGCTGCAACCTGGAGCTGTGATCAGCGCCCGACGGGATGCAAATCCTGCAGGGCGTTGATCTCCAGCGTTTCGTGCTGCAGCGCGGCGATCGCCTCGACGGCGGCGCGGGCGCCGGCCAGGGTGGTGACGGTGGGCACGGCGTAGTCGAGGGCGGCCTTGCGCAGGTAGGTGTCGTCGTGTGCGGCCTGGCGGCCGATGGGGGTGTTGACGATCAGCTGAATGCGGCCCGAGCGGATCGCGTCTTCGATGTTGGGGCGGCCTTCGTGCACCTTGAGCACAGCCTCAACGGCCAGGCCTTCGCGGTTCAGCAGCTCGGCGGTGCCGCCGGTGGCGATCAGGGCGAAGCCCAGTTCGCTCAGGCGGCGGGCCACCGGCACCAGGGCCGGTTTGTCGCGGTCGTGGGTCGAGACAAACACGGTGCCGCCGGTGGGCAGGGCGTCGCCGGCGGCCTGCTCGGCCTTGGCATAGGCCATGCCAAAGCCCCGGGCGCTGCCCATCACTTCACCGGTGCTGCGCATCTCGGGGCCCAGCAGGGTGTCGGAGCCCGGGAAACGCTTGAACGGCAGTACCGCCTCTTTGATGGCCTGCAGGGGGGGCTGGGGCTCGGCGGT
>Ga0310095_100043_pt1 | contig 22591 bp, 22 predicted proteins | sample LakMicSRFLOrngD5_FD_194442 | JGI IMG/M metagenome (GOLD analysis project Ga0310095, IMG submission 194442) | Enriched freshwater cyanobacterial communities from Lake Michigan, Michigan, United States - MI23.SRFL.Orng.D5 | ecosystem: Environmental > Aquatic > Freshwater > Lake | place: USA...
TGATAAGACCGATTTGAAGTCTAGCAGGCACCATTAAAAGGCAATTTGTCCGTATCTTTGTTGTGAATTTACGGGCATGTGGTCAGCAAGTTCTTGCTGTTTGCGGTGGAATTGTTAGTTAACATTATTGCCAAGCTGCCTAGTCTTTGATCGTCAGACTTCATGTGATGGTTTTGATTAAAGCTTTTCGTCTATAGAGATGGGTCTTCACCCCCTCTATCCCCGATCGATGGACCTTCCGCCTAAAGCCTTTGCTGTCGTGCATAGAGCAGCTTGATCTGCTGTCAGTGCATCAAATCGAAGGTGTTGGCAGTGTTGCCATTAGGCCCGTAGCTTTGCCTGTGTGGAGACTGGTATTGGCAGCAGATGAATCCTGCTGCAGGTTGCGGTTGATCCGGCTTAAATATGAACTTAACGCCTATTAATCGCTTTAATCAATAACTTAGAAGGGCGATCCATTCTCGGACCATGAAACGCTCCTTCGTTCCTGCCGTGCTGCTTCTTGGAGCAAGTGTTGCAGGCGTCATCCTGTCCACTCCTGGGGCTCAGGCCGCCGAGCGGCCGATCCGTTGGAACACGGGCGGGGCCGTTTGGTCGACCCATCAGCAGCCGATCACCACATTCTTGGCCACAGGGGAGATTACCGATCGGGGCTTACTCGATGGCATCCATCTCTCCGGTTGGACAGCCGATGAAATTCGAGCTGGCATGAATAAGCCCTATAGCGTTGATTTTCTTTCGGTTGCTAATTTCCTCTATTCGGCCCCTGGCGTTCAGTTTCTCGACGAGCAAACCCGCAGCTATGTACCCTATTGGACCCTGAAGCAGGATGCCGTTGTGGCCCTGCGCTCAGCCATCATGGCGGACGCCCTTGATGGCTCGATCTCATCGGCAGGCATTTTGGCTGCCTTGCCTGTCGATTTTAGGCTTGCCGATACCGATAGCTTCGATGGCAAGCAAAATGTGTGCGATCGGGTTCGGGCTACCACGCCTGCCCAGTCCACATCCCTCTTGTCCTGGTATGTGTTCCTGCCGTCCTGCATCCAAGCTAGGCAAGTTGCCGTTGCCAGCCCAAGCCAGGCGTCCACAAGCGGCACACCCCAAAGACCTGTCAAGGGGATGTGGTAGATGCTGTTTGGTTAGGGTCCTATCTCCCTGTCCTTCAATGTTGCTGACTGGGTTTGACCATCGGCTGATCCGATGGGGTATTCGGCCATCGTAGGGATAGTTTCTGATCTCAGCCGTGCACCAATCCCGCAGGGAGGCGGTCTTGTCATGGGCAGCATCGGCATGCTGTCGCCATTGGAGGGCCCCTCTTTCGCGGCGATCCCCGGGGACACAACAGCCGGCGAAAAGGGTTCCTGATCGGCGCCCCCAGTCGGCTTGTTGATGCCCATGCCGTCGTTTCGTTGCAGCTTGCCGATGCCAAGGAGTAGTAGGGCAATGCCTAATCATCTTGGACACAGAAAGCTACTGCCAGCATTTAAATAAAATTGAGCCCCAAGCTTGTTTGACTGATCGGTTAGGGATATGGGCGCTACTTTCGCTAAGAGTTGATTGCAGGATGACCCCATCCATAAAGTTTGATCGTTTGTCATCGCTGGTTGAGGCCCCTTAGGGGAGACCTTCCAGGCACGCCAGCCGGATGCCTAGGTCCCATTCCCTGCCTCGAGCTGCCGTGCCCATGGGATTTCTTTTAGGCCCTTAAGGCGCCCCTGGCCAGGCGCCGTTAGGGTGGTGTTATGCAGGTGGCTCGATGGCCTGCCCTCTGGGATCCAGCCGCTGACCTTCACCGACTTTCAGGCGCCGGGGACGGCGACACGCCCACTGCGGCGCAGTGACTTCGAGCTTGAGGCCTATCGCAAAAGCGATAACCGCCGCGCCCTTTTCCAGGTGATCAGCACCCTGGCTCCCACGGCGGCGCTCTGGTGGTTGGTGCCCCAGGTGGCGGCGGGCCCGCCGCTGGAGCGCCTGCTGCTCTTGCCAATCCTGGTTTTGTTGGTGCTGTTTTCGTCGCGTAGCTTTTCGCTGATGCACGATTGCGGCCACCGCTCCCTGTTTGCCAGCCGCTGGCTGAATCAATTCTTTGGGTTTGTCTTTGGGGTTGTCAATGGCATCCCAGAGCATCCCTGGTCGAGGGGGCATGCCTATCACCACAATCACAATGGCAACTGGGATCGCTATCGCGGCCCTTCGGCCCTGTTGAGTCTGGATCAATTCCGGGCCCTTTCCCCCTTGAACCAACGCCTCTACGCCATCAGCCGCCACCCGCTGATGCTGCTGCCGGGTGGATTTTTCTACCTGGTGATTAAGCCCCGCATCAGCCTGATTTTGGCCCTTGTTGATCGGATTGCATCCCAACTGAAGGGCCCTGATGCAGCCCCAGCCAAGCGGTACCAACCCACCCAGGCAGAGCTTGCCGATCTAGTGGCCAACAACGTGCTGGTGCTTGCCAGCTGGTGGGCCATGGGCCAGTGGCTTGGGGTGGGGCTGTTCTGGAGTTGCTATGCGATCGTGATGACCTTCTCGGCGGCGATCTTTATCTGTATCTTTTTCGTGCAACACAACTATCAAGGCTCCTACGCCAGTGGTAATGAAGGCTGGAGCTACCTGGAAGGGGCCGTTGCCGGCAGCAGCAATTTGGAGCTGCCATGGATCTTAAATTGGTTTTCTGCCGATATTGCCTTCCATAGCATTCACCACCTCTGCGAGCGGATTCCCAATTACCGTCTACGCCAGTGCCACGAGCGGAACGCTCACCTGCTGATGGCCGCTAAACGCCTCACTCTGTCAGACATCCCTGGCTGCTTCCGCTACATCCTTTGGGATTCAAAGGACCTTCGCCTGATCTCCCTGGCTGAAGCCGGCTAATTATTAGTCCCCAGATTTTTTTGTTACTACTGGGTGGTTTACCCAATAGGGCAAGTTTAGAGAGCCATGCTGGTCCTAGATATGGCTCAGATGCTAGAGAATCTGGGATAGAAATTGACGGCTGCGCTCATGTTGGGGATGGTCAAAGAATTGCTCTGGCATAGCCTCTTCCACCACTTGGCCGTCGGCCATCAACACCACCCGATCGGCCACCTGGCGGGCAAAGCCCACTTCATGGGTCACCACCACCATGGTCATGCCATCGGCGGCCAATCCCTGCATCACTTCGAGCACCTCCCGCACCATTTCCGGATCGAGGGAGCTCGTCGGTTCATCAAAGAGCAGGATGCGCGGCTCCATGCAGAGGGAGCGGGCGATCGCCACCCGTTGCTGCTGGCCGCCCGAGAGTTGGCCGGGAAACTTATGGGCCTGCTCGGCAATACCGACCCGCTCAAGCAGGGCCATCGCCTGGTTCAACACGTCCCCTTTGGATCGCTTGCGCACTAGCACCGGCGCCAGGGTGAGGTTGTCGAGCACCGAGAGATGGGGGAACAGGTTGAACTGTTGGAACACCATCCCAACCTCACGCCGGATCGCATCGATTTGGCGCAGGTCGTCGTTGAGGGCGATGCCATCCACCGTGATCGAGCCCTTTTGAAAGTCCTCGAGGGCATTGAAGGTACGGATGAAGGTGCTCTTGCCCGATCCCGATGGGCCCATGATCACCACCACCTCACCCCGCTGCACCGTGAGATCCACGCCCCTCAATGCATGGAAGCCATTGGGGTACCACTTCTCAACCCCCCGGGCCTCAATCATGGCTGGGCTTTTGGCGACCTTTGGTTCGGCTGTCATGGTCTCGGGGAAAGGGCTGGGAACTTGGGGCTTGAGGGTGGCCGCTAGGGGCCCAGGGTCGGTGGATTCAGGCGCCGTTCCAGGGCCCGGCTGCCCAGGCCCAGGGCCGCGCAGCAACACCAAAACAGCACCGCCAAGGTGAGATAAACCTCGGCGCTTTTGCCTAAATACAGCGGGTTCGCCATCACGCTTCGGGCTGTGCCGAGAAGATCGAGCAAACCGATCAAGGACAGCAAGGTGGTGTCCTGTAGCAGCGAGATGAACTGACCGACCGTGGCTGGCAGGGCAATTCGTAAGGCCTGGGGTAAAACCACCCGGCTCAGGGCTTGGGGCAGGTTCAGGCCTAGGGAGCGAGCCGCCTCCAGTTGGCCCCGGGGCACGGCCGCCAGGCCAGCGCGCACCGCCTCCGCCAGGTAGGCGGCCGAAAAGAAGGTGAGGATCCAGGCTGCCCGCCAGATCCGATCGGGAGCGAGGCCCCCGGGCAGGAGGAAGCCAAGGATGTTTTGGCCCAGGAAGAGCAGGGTGATCAGGGGTGCCCCCCGGATGAACTCGATGTATGCAATCGAGCCCCAGCGCAAAAGGGGGAGGGAGCTGCGCCGACCCAGGGCCAGCACCACACCCAAGGGTGCGCTGAGCAGGATGGCGAAGCTGGCTTCGATCAGGGTGAGCAGCAGCCCCCCCCATTCGTTAGCGCCAACGGTCACCAGCCCCAGCCCGCCGCCAATCAGCACCATGCCGACCAGATAGAGCAGGGGCCAGAGCAGGGGGAGGCCCAGGGTTGCCACCTTGCCCAGCCGGCTGGCATAGCGACCAGCCAGCCAGCGCAGCACCAGCAGCAGGGCCGTGAGAGCCCACCAGCGGGCCTGGATGGGCCAGGCCAGACCCAGCGCCGCCGGAGCCCAGCCGCAGAGTGCCACCAACACAATCGCTGCAATCCGATCATTGCGCGGCCATACCGCCGTGATCGGACGGTCTCGCTGCGGCAGCCCCCGCAGTGCCCCCCAGCTCAGTCCCGTGGCAGCGGCGACCAGGGCCACCAGCAGCCAAAGGCGCCACTGCTGCTCGATTGGGTAACGGCCCACCGCAAACAGGGTGCTGTTGGCCTGGATCACGACCCACTGGGCCTGAGTTAGAGCCCAATGAATCAACCCGTAGCCGGCCGCCCCCACCCCCGAGATGAGCAGCACACTGACCAGCCCATCGATCGGGTTGGCAAACAGTTCCTTGCGCAGGCCTGGGCGCACAACGCGTGGCATCGAATCCATCTCAGCGCTCCTTGATCTGAACCAGCCGGTTCAGGCCATTCATCACCAGGGAGATCGCCAAATCGATGGCCAGGTAGGCCGCCAGCAGAATCACGATCACCTCAATCGCCCGGCCGGTTTGGTTGAGGCTCGTTTCGGCCACCGAATAGAGATCGGAGTAGCCACAGGCCACCGCCAGGGAGGAGTTTTTGGCCAGGGAGATGTACTGGGTGTTGAGCCCCGGCACGATCACCCGGAGGGCCTGGGGAATGATGATGCGCCGCAGGCTCAGCAGGGGCCCCAGGCCTAGGGATGTGGCTGCCTCCCACTGGCCCTTGGGCACGGCGGCGATGCCACCGCGCACCACCTCGGCGATGAAGGCGCCGGTGTACACCACTAAACCCGTGAGTAGGGCACCGAATTCGGGCGTGAACCGCAGGGGTGCCTGCCAGACCCCATCCACCAGGCTCGGTCCGCTCCAATGGAATCCCGCTTCAAAGCCGGCCAAAAACAGGCCCGATTTGGACAGCACAATGCCCGGGAGCTGGATTGCCGCCTCCCCATTCGGCAGGGCCAAAAACACCACGAAATACCAGAACACCAACTGCAGTAACAGCGGGATGTTGCGGATCACCTCCACATAGATCCGCGCCAACCGTTTGACCAAGCCATTGCTACTGAAGGAGGCGCTCCCCACCAGGGTGCCCAGCAGGGTGGCCCCGATCAAGCCCAGCCCGACCACCCGTAGGGTGTTGACCAGGCCAGCCAGCAGGCCGCGCCAATAGGGCTCTGAGGCGTTGAAGGGCAGTAGGGATTCGGCGATGTCAAAGCTGGCCGGTTGGCCGAGCCAGCGCCAACTGAGCAACAATCCGGCCGCACTCAGGTTGCGCACCAGGTTGCCCAGCAAAAACGCAATCACAACGAGTATCCCTAGGCCCACGGCCCCCTGGACCAGCCAGGGCACCAGGCGCCGGTTTTGCCACCAGGGGGGGCTGGCGCTCAGGCGGCCAGCCATCAGCGGAAGGGTGGCGAATAGATCAGGCCGCCCTGGCTCCACTGGCGGTTGAGGCCCCGGTCCAGCTTCAGCTTGGATCCGGGTCCCACGTTGCGATCAAAGATTTCGCCGTAGTTGCCCACGGCGGCGATTTCCTTAACCACAAAGTCAGCCGGCAAGCCCAGGGTCTTGCCGAAGTCCCCTTCGACGCCGAGGAAGCGGCGCAGGTCGGCCTGGTTGGGGTTGGCCTTGGCCTGGGCCAGCTTGGCGGCCACATTGGCTTTGGTAATGCCCAGTTCCTCGGCCTGCATCAGGGCGTAAACGCTCCAGCGCACCGCATCGGACCAGACCGGATCGGCGTTGGTGGTGGCGGGGGTGAGGGGCTCCTTACTGAGCACCTCGCCGAGCAGCAGGTGGGCGGCAGGGTCGGGGAAGTTGGTGCGTTTGGCAGCCAGCTGGGAACGGTCGCTGGTCACGGCCAGGCAGCGGCCCTGCAGGTAGGCGGCGTAGGTCTGGTCGCCGGTTTGGAACTTGAGTGGGGTGTAGGGGGCCTTGAGTTCCCGCATGCGGTCGGCCAGGTTGAGCTCGGTGGTGGTACCGCTCTCAACGCAGATCGGCTTGCCGGCCAGGTCCTTGAGGCTCTTGACGCCACTGCCGGCGCCCACCATGACGCCCTGGCCGTCATAGAAGGTGGTGGGCGCAAAACTGAGGCCGTTGCCGCCGGCGGCATCGCGGGTCAGGGTTTCGGTGGTGTTGCGCGAGAGCAGGTCCACCTCACCGCTGGCCAGGGCGGCAAAGCGTTCACTCGAATTAAGGTCGCGGTACTCCACCTTGCTGGGATCGCCCAACAGGCTGGCGGCGACTGCTTTACAGATATCCACGTCCAGACCGCTGTAAGCCCCATCGGAGCCCAAGAAGCTGAAGCCGGGCAGCTTGCCTTCGACTCCGCAAATCAGCTTGCCCCGCCCCTTGATGAGGTCGATCTTCTGGCTTTGCAAGCCACCACTCTCGGAGGCGCAGCTAGCTAGAAGCAGGGCCAGCCCCAGCGTGCTGGCGAGCGAGAGTTTGGGAAGCAGCTTGCGAAGGAACGGCATTGGCCCGTTAGAGGTTGGCCGCACTTTGCCAGCAATCCGCCCGCCAGGCCCGTGGCAGATGCCACTAACCGGCTAACTGGTCGCTGATGGCTGGGCTTCAGCCCAAACGGGCCTGTCGCCCTTGCTGGGCGGCCAAGCCCGCCACCTGGATCCATTGGCTTCGACAGTTCAGCCCGCCCTACCAAGGCGATGCCCCGTTGGCACAGGCCTAATCCGTGGGCGACAACCTTGATCCGGGCCCGATTGGCTTCGCCATCGACGGGGGGTGCCTTCAGCCGGATCAAGATTGCTCACTGTCGCTCTCCGGAACCTCCAGCGTCGCTGCTGCGGGGCTGGACCCTGATCGCCACGGCCCCGCCTGCCGCCGCTTCTAGGGTCATGGCAGGTTCGAGCGGGGTGCCGCACGATGGCCCATCCAGTCCCGGCCCAGCAGAGCGTCCCCCAGCCCTCCGAGGTCAGCCCAGGCTCCCCTGCCAGGCCTGGGCAGCGCCTGCATCTACGGCGTCCCGACGACTGGCATGTGCATCTGCGCGATGGGGCCATGCTCAAGGCTGTGGTCGGCGCCACGGCCCGCCAGTTCGCCCGGGCGATCGTGATGCCCAATCTCAGCCCCGCGGTGACCACCGCCGCGTCGGCTTCCGCCTACCGGCAACGGATTCTCTCGGCCCTAGAGCCCGAGGCCGCCGTGGCCTTCCAGCCCTTGATGACGGCCTATCTCACCGAAACCCTGGATCCCGAAGAGCTGGTGCGGGGCCAGGCCGAAGGGATTTTGACCGCCGCCAAGCTCTATCCCGCCGGCGCCACCACCAACTCGGCGGCGGGGGTCCGCGACCTGGCCGCCATTGCGCCGGTGCTTGAGACCATGGAGCGGATCGGCTTGCCCTTGCTGGTGCATGGGGAAGTCACCGATCCGGAGATCGATATTTTTGACCGTGAGGCCGTGTTTTTGGAGCGCCATTTGGTGCCCCTACTGGCCCGGTATCCAGGGCTCAAGGTGGTTCTCGAACACATCACCACCGCCGAGGCAGCGGCGTTTGTGGCCGAGGCCGGCCCCCAGCTCGCTGCCACGATCACGCCCCACCACCTGCACATCAACCGCAATTCCCTGTTCGCCGGCGGCCTTCGTCCCGATTTCTACTGCTTGCCGATCGCCAAGCGGGAACGCCATCGGCTCGCCCTGCGCCGGGCGGCCACCTCGGGCGATCCCAGCTTTTTCCTCGGCACCGATTCCGCCCCCCACCGGCGCGAGGCCAAGGAAGCCTCCTGCGGCTGCGCCGGCATCTACAACGCGCCCTTCGCGATTGAAAGCTATGCGGCCGTTTTCGAACAAGACGGTGCCCTAGACAAGCTCGAAGGCTTCGCCAGTGAGCACGGCCCCCGCTTCTACGGCCTCCCTCTTAATAGCGATGGGATCATCCTGGAGCGTCAGGACCCTGCCAGCGAGCAGGCCGAAGCCGTGCCCCTGACCTTGGAGCTGGGCAGCGAAGCCGGCTCGCCACTCACTCTGGTGCCCTTCCACGCCGGAGAAGCCCTGCCCTGGCGACTGCTGGCCTAGCGATGGCCGCCCAGCAGAGCCACCTGGGCCGGGCTCAAGCGACCCGCTTCCTGCAACACGGCTGTGATTTGCTCAATGGATAAAACAGCCCTGGTGCGGTAGCCCCCATCGGCGAGCCGCTGGGCCGCAGCACCACCATGGTCGATGAACACCACCACATCCTCCACCCGTAGACCGGAGCTTTCCAACTTGCCGATCCCTTCGAGCACGCTGCCGCCGGTGATCAGGATGTCGTCCACCACTAGGGCGATTTCGCCTTCCTGGAAATCCCCCTCGATCAGGCGGCGGGCCCCATGGGCCTTCACCTCCTTGCGCGGATAGATCAGGGGCTTGTGCAGCAGCAATGAAAGCCCCGTAGCCGTCGGCAGGGAGCCATAGGGAATGCCGGCGATGCGATCAAAGGTGAGATCCCTTAACAGGGTGCTATAGGCATGCAAAACCCGGTGGAAGATATTGGGGCTAGAGATGATGCGACGCAGGTCGATGTAGTAATTAAATAGGGCACCCGAGGCCTGCACATACTCGCCGAATAGCAGGCAGCCGATATCAAACAGATCCACCACCAAACTGTCGAGCTGGTCGGTGCGGGCGGGCGGCAACCACAGGTCACAGCGGTCTGCGGCGGGCTGGCGGGCGTCGATGACCCGATCGCGCAGGCAGGCGATCTGGCCCTTGAGTTCGGCCACCCGTTCCGCGAGCCGATCCTCCATCAGCATGTTCTGGGGGACGGGTAGCAGCAGGCCATCGGCAGCCGTTCCCAGGCCCGCCTGGAGCAGGCTTTCCAGCCGTTCCTCCTCGCCCCAGAGGCTGCGCAGAATCAACACATGGTCGGGTGCCAGGTTGCGCACCCGGGCAAGAACTTCGGGGTCACTGGTTCCCACCTCCAGCAGCAACTGCTCCGGGGTGGCCCAGAGGCGGCTCTCGGCCACGATCCGCAGGTAAAGCGGATCGGCCTCATTGGGATGGTGCTGGAGGATGCGGGAGGCGGGGCTGGAACTGTGGCAGCTGATGACCACCGCCCGGTCGGTGTGCAACAGAAAGGGAGCCGCCAGGTCGTGGCCCGCCAGGGGCGAAAGCGACACGGCATCCGCATTGAGATCGTCAAAGACGTAGTGGGCCAGGGCCGAGGCGGAATTGAGGTCGGCGTGTTTGGCATCAAGAATCAGGGGGATCTCCGGCGGCACCAGCTCCCGCACTTCGCGCAGCAGGTCGAGGCCCACGGCGCCCAGGGCCTGATAGAAGCCCAGGCTCGGCTTGAAGGCACAGACGTGGTCGGAGGTTTCCTCGATCACCGCCTTAATCCAGCGGCGCGACTGGGACAGAAACGAACCGGCGCTAGCGCCGCGATGGCGGTTCCAGCTCTGCAGCATCTCCGGATTGGGGTCTAGCCCCGTGATCAGCAGCGACTGGCGACTGGCGATCGCTTCGGTGAGCTTGAGAAAGAAGGTCACGCGATGGCTGGACCAGGCACCGTTGGCCAGGTCAGGGGGACAGGCTGGCATGGACGCCGGCTTGGACCAGCAGGTGGAGCCTTCCCCCTTTGGTCCGACCAGCCTTAGGAGCGCTTCTAGGGCCGTGGCTCAGGGGCTCAAAGCAGCCCCTTGCCAGCCGGCGAGGTGGGAGGCCCCCCTGGAGCGGGCCAGGGCCCGGGCCGAGGGCAGGGCCGGCTCCAACCGCTCGGAGCTAAACGGGGGCAGGGCTCGGCTGCGGAGCCAGGCTCCCCAACGGAATTCATGGAAGGGGATCAGGGGGGCCGCTGCGATGACCCGCTCCCGCTTCAATTTCCAAACCAGGCTGCGGTACGGATCGTCCTGGGTGTCGGTGAGCTTCTCCGGCAAGGCGTGGGGCGGGAAGGGGCCCAGGCCCCGGCCATCAAACAAATAGAGCCAGCCCCGTTGGTGCAGGGCTTCCAACACCTGCTGGGGATCCTTGTAAGGCAGATCTAGGGCCACATAGCCAAAGGCGGTGGCGCCAGGGTCCACCTCCATCAGTCCGCGCAGCCGGTGGTGGCGATCAACCATCCAGAGGTCGCCAGCCTGGCTACGCACCAGGGGGGTGGGTTTCTGGCGCAAGTACTGCCGCCGCTCCTCGGGGCTGTCCTTGGCGAAATCGCTCTGACGGCTACGGATCTCCGCCATGCCCACACACATCTGGGTGGGGCGCAGGGTGGAGAGGGCAACGTCCAGCAGCTGGCTGTCGCTCGGCGGTGGCGGCAGGGGCTGGAAGGGGGGAAGTCGCAGGGCCATGGAACGACCCTAGGGCGATTGCAGGTGTTGGCTTGTTCAGCCAGGAACTGGTTGCAATCCATAGGGCTCGCCGGTGGCGGGCTTGGTGATGCCGAGCCGCTCGCGCCACTGTTCCACAGGCCAATCCCAACCCTCTTCCCAGCGGGCCATCCAAAGAGGTTGGGCACTAAAGCCAATGGAGTTGCCATGGGCAATCGCCCGGCCCATCAGGGCATAGCTCTTGGTTTTAAAGCGAAAACGACTCACCTGGGCGGCAGTGTTCAACATCACGTAGGCGGGAAAGCCGATCTGGGTGGCGGTGATCGCCAGCACCCCGCTTTCCCCCTCCGGCGTGGTGCCAAACCCACTCACCACATGGTGGATGTCGTGGGTGGTGGCAATCCGTTGGGTCAGCCAGTGGGCATCACTGCGCAGCGGCCTCGGCCGGAAGAACTCCGGGTCATAGCCGCGCCTGAGCATCAGCTCGGCGTAGGACTGGCCCAAGCTTCCCTTCGGCATGGCCCCTAGAAAGGCCAGATCCGGTTGCAGGGGCGGATAGCGCCCATCAATCATGGCTGCGCCACCGACTTCTTCCCGGCAGCGACGCAGGCATTCCACCATCTGGGGTGAATCGATCAAGCGATCAACCAGATCCGCAACCGCCTTTAGATCTCCGCCACTTCGGGCCACTCCGGCTAGGGCCACCAGTTCTTTAAGAGTAGATATCAGCTGATTAAGAAGGGCCACAAATCATCATTAGTAATAAAATAATTGTAGGCGTTTTCCCCTAAATTTTAAATCCCCTTAAGGGGATCGTTTGATTGTCGTACCAGATTTTTCTTGTTAAGGCCGTACTCCTTGGGGGCGCTGGCCATGTCCCCCTCTGACGGGAGCCACGGTTGAGGCCACGGATCGCTGACAATCGGATCATCTGCCTGGTCTCGCCCGTTTGTCCGTCCCAGCCCTGGTTGCCAGCGCCAGCTTGCTCCCAGCCCTCCACAGTCCTGGAGTCCTAACCACCTCCCTGGTCACCAAGTCGTCGCTGTTTGGCATCGGGATTGCCTTTAGCCCCCTTCACATCGCCGTGGTGGCCCTCTTGCTGCTGGGCAAAACCCCCCTGCAGCGGGCCATGGCCTATGTGGGCGGTTGGGCCCTGGCCAATGCCCTGGCGATCGTGGTGCTCACCCTGCTGGGCGAGACCTTTTCGATCAGCCTCAACCATGGCGAACGGGAACAGGTGCTCATCGACCTGCTCGGCGCTGGTGCCCTAGTGGGCCTGGGGCTCTACCAACTCACCCCCCAGGCCAACATCGGCGAGGCGGGCATGGCCCTGCGCCTCATGAACCAGCTGCCCGACTTCAACACCCTCACCCTGGTGTTGATTGGAGCCTCCAGTGCCCTGCTAACACCGGAAAACCTGGTTTTTTATCTCAAGGAAGCGGGGTTGCTGCTGATCAACGAACCCGGTCTCAAGGCCGATGCCGAAGTCACAGGCCTGTTCACCTTGGTGGCCAGTTCCCTGCTGCTGTTACCGCCCCTGGCCTGGCTGGTCAGCCGGGGCGCTATCCGGGAGCCGATCGCCCGCCTGGAAGACTGGTTGCAACACAAGGCCGAATGGCTGGTGGGCGTTTTGGCCCTCGTGCTGGGGGCTTACCTGCTCTACGAGGGTTTGCACGGCCTCGATTTAATGCGGGCGGCCTGAGGCGCCCGTTCTAGGGCGGGGGATCTGAGTCGGGCGGACTTGACCCAACCCTCTGATCTCGAGCCCCTAGCTCAGTCCGCCAAGACTTCTTTTCGCCTAAACCTCTTTCCTCCCAAACCTCTTTCCTTCCAAAGCTCTTTCCCCCGACCTCTTTCCCCCAACCTCTTTTCTGCAAAGCTCTTTCCTGCACAGCTTTTTCTGCAAGAACCTCAGCCCGCCAGAACCATCAACCTGGCAGCCGTTACGGAGTCCGGGGCTGCCAGACCCCTGGCTGATCGGCTAAACGATTGGCCTGGGGCAGCAGATTGTGTTGATCAATGCCCTTGCCAGGCAGGGGGCTGTCCTGGCGTCCTGGGGGGGCCTCCAGCCAGGCCAGTCCAGCCCCCAGGGCTAGGAGCGCGATCAGGCCCCACCAGCCGGGAGAAAGCTTGGTGAGGGAAGCATTGGGCTGGTTCCTGGCCCGCTGCTGGGGCCTGGACCTGCGACCCTGGGACCCCCGACCCGCCAGGGGCGAGCCACAACGGCCGCAGACCATGCGGCCGGCCAGGCTGCGGTCGGCGCGCACGGACCAGCTGCCGCAATTGGGACAGGCCATGGGCTAGGGGATTCGGATGCGCCTGGGGCGCCGGCGAATCGAAATCGTATCGGCAGGATCCAGCCCCTGAAGCCGCTTGATCGTTAAGGCCAGGCCACCAGGGTCACGGGCTCGTACTTGGCAAACAGCACACGCCAGCCCCGCTGCGCCAGGGCCTGGAGCCCGGCCTGGAATACCTCGGTGTTGCCGTCGGCCAGCCAGCGGGCCTTAAGCACAGGCAGCTGCTCACTCATGTCAGCCAGGGGGATCTCCAACAGCAGCAGGCTGGTTTCCCCGCAAGCCCGCTGGAGGGGAGCCCCATCACTGCGCTGCCATAGGCGCAACAGTAATTCCAGGGCCAAGTTGAGGCCCTCCTGGCCTGGATCGCCAAGGCGTGCGGCGGCGTCGCTTTGGGAGCGTCCAGCGATCGGCAGGCTGCGCTGGCCGTTGAACTCCACCAGGGCCAGCGCAACCAGATAGGGGGTATCAGCCATGGCAAGAACCCAACGGACCCCCACCATGCCCCACGGTTAGGACTCAATCCCCGTTACGAGGGGAATCGGCCCTGTTGATGGGGGGACTTGCTTAGGAGCGTTGCTGGTCTGGCCGCTCTTCGGGCACGATCGCTCCGGCCACCGGGCAGACCTGCAGGCAGATGCCGCAATCGATGCAGGTGTCGAAATCGATCCAGTAGAAGGAGGTGCCTTTGCTGTTGGCGCCGCTGCCGGGATTGATGCAGGCCACCGGGCAGGCATCGACGCAATCGGCCACACCCTCGCAGACATCGGTGAGGATGGTGTGGGCCATGGGCTGCTCAAAGCGACCCTGATCCTAGGCAGGGGCTCAGGCAATCCAAAGGGTCGAGCTGCATCCCCTGCGGATGGCCTGTTGTTCCGCCTCGGCGGCCGTGGCGCAGGGGCGGCTCAGCAGTTCTGCCGGTTGCCCTTGGCCATGGAGGCTTTCGAGCTGGTCGAGGGCCTGGGACAGTTGGTTGGGTTGGCCATAGGCCACCAGAATCGGACCCTGGTCGGGGCGACTCCCCGATCCAGAGCGGGCCGTGGCCTCGAGCAGGTCGCGGGTGGGTTCCACGGCGAAGCTGAAGCCCATCCCCGCGGCCGAGGCCTGGCCTTCCAGCCCGCAGAAGCGACTCACCAGAGCGTCGTAGCGGCCGCCGCTGGCAATCTCCACGGGGGCCGTGTCCGTTCCCCGGCAGACGACCTTGAGCACCAGGCCGTCATAGAGGGCGAAATGGGGTTGGAAGCTGGGATCGAAGCTGAGGCTCACCCCCTGGGCTGCGGCCGTAGGCGCCAGGGTGGCCAGGGTGGTGGCCAGGTTCTCTAGGAGGGCACAGGGCCCGAGCAGTTGCTCGAGTTGGTAAAGCACCGCTGCCGGCTCGCCCCGCAGCCGCAGGAGCCGTTGCAAGCCCTGGCGTTGGGCTTCCGGCAGGGGCAGGGCGGCAATTGCCAGCAGATCAAAGCCCGTCAGGGCCTGCCGGGCGGCCGTGCGTTGGTCGGCTGGCACCTGCTCTAGTAAGGCCGCAAGTACGCCGTGGTGACCGAGCAAGAGCTGGGTGTGGTGCTCCGGACCCAGGCCCAGGCTGCGCAGGCAGGCGAGCAACAGGCGGAGTAGTTCGCTGTCATCGGCGGCGCTGGCGCCGCCGAGCAATTCCACACCGCTTTGCAACTCTTCGACGATCTGCTGACCGCCGCTGGTGCTGCCCCCATCGGCCTGACGGCTGCGGTAGATCGGGCCGGTGTACCAAAGGCGCAGGGGGCGGCTTCGTCCCGCCATGCGGGTGCCGGCCGCCCGGGCAATGGAGGCGGTCATTTCGGGCCTGAGACCCAAGGCCTCTTCCGAGGCGAGCCGCACCAGTTCACGGCCATCGATGCCCCCGCCCGCCTGGAGGGTTTCCAGCCGTTCGATGGTCGGGGGGGCCACCTCCTCATAGGCCCAGAGGCGATAGATCTTGGCCAGCTGGCTGACCAGGGTTCGATTGCCATCCACCTGCTGGGGATTGAGGTCCCTGGCGCCGGCGGCGGGTTGCAGGGCCATGGGACTGGGGTCAGCGGCGATCTGTTGCGGATCCTATGGAGCCGGGGTCACGGCTCCATGCGCATGCCTCCAGGCTTCACCCCTCCAGGCTCACCCCTGCAAAGGTGCGGCGCTGGCGTGATCGAGTTCTGGGGCGCCGTAGCTGGCCCCGGCCAGGGGCGAGCAGGCCGCGAGCCCGTCGATCAGGGGCTGCCGCAGGCCTGGGGCGCAGGCGATCAGACGCCCTTCGGCCAGATCGATCGGTCCGCCGTCGTAGGCGCACACGATTCCCCCCGCCTGCTCCACCAGCACCACACCGGCGGCCAGGTCCCAGGGGGAGAGGCCCCGCTCCCAGTAGCCATCGAGCCGGCCGGCGGCCACAAAGGCCAGATCCACGGCCGCCGCCCCGGGGCGACGTACGCCGCGGCTGCGATGGGTGAAGTAGGCGAATTCGGCGTAGTTGTTGTCCAGTCGCGTGTGCCGGTCGTAGGCGAAGCCCGTCACGAGCAGGGAGGAGCCCAGGTCCTGACAGGTACTCACCTGGATGGGCTGGTCGTTGCACCAGGCGCCTAGACCTGGCGCAGCCCAAAAGTGTTGCTGCAGGGCCGGCACGGCCAGGGCACCTAGCAGGGGCCGGCCCTGCCAGGTGAGGCCAATCGAGGTGGCAAAGAAGGGAAATCCATGGGCGAAGTTGGTGGTGCCATCGAGGGGATCCACGCACCAAGCCAGGTCCGATTGGCCCTCCTGCCAGCCGCTTTCTTCGGCCAGAACCCCGAACTCCGGAGTGTGGCGATGCAAGACCGCCAGCACGGCTGCCTCAGCCGCCTCATCCGCTTCGGTCACCAAATCGCCGGCGCGCCCCTTTTCGCGGATGCGCTCCAGATGGCCGAAGTGCTGCATCAGCCGTTCGGCGCCGGCGCTGGCCGCCTCCCTGGCGACGGCCACTAGGCGTCTGAGCTCGGCGGGGTCCAGGCCCGAGTCCCTCAAGCTGAGGTCGGAGCAGCGGTTGGGCTGGCTCATTCGTCATCGAGGGGCAGGCCGGCACGCACCTTGCCACGGCCAAAGAACCGGCCGAACTGCAGGTCGTACACCTCGTCTTCATCCTGGGTTTCCACCTCCAGGGGCCCGAGGGCGCGGGCGACACAGAGCAGTCCGTACCCCTTGCCGCGAAGGTCCTTGGAAAGCCCCAGGGATTCCCGCTGGTCAATGTCGCCGTTGATCACTCGCACGGCGCAGGCGGTGCAGCAGCCATTGCGGCAGCTGAAGGGCAACGGTTGGCCCTGGGCCTCGAAGCTGCGCAGGATGTAGTCGCCTTCGGGCACGTCCAGGCGGATGGTGCGCTGCTCCTGGCGCCAGTGCACCGTGATCGGGAAATGCTGCGCCATCAAGGGCCCTGGAGGGTGACTGCTACATTCTCCCAGTTGCCCCACCAGCCCCGTACTTAGGGAGAGGTGGCCGAGTGGTCGAAGGCGCAGCATTGGAAATGCTGTATAGGGGCAACTCTATCGAGGGTTCGAATCCCTCCCTCTCCGTTGAAAACCGGCGTAAGCCGGTTTTTTTATGGCTTTTTGATGGCTACTGGCTCAATCCCCAAATTCTGAGCTCGCCCAGCCGGTTAGCAGGACGGCCATTTTGGCTGGGACTAGGGCTTGCGGGCCGTTAGTTTGGGCATTCCATGCGCGGATCCATGGGGCGGATCGTTGGCATCGACTTGGGCACCACCAACTCCGTGGTGGCGGTGCTGGAGGGCGGCCGTCCCCAGGTGATCGCCAGTGCCGAGGGCGGGCGCACGACTCCCTCGGTGCTCGGCTTTAACCGGGACCAGGACTTGCTGGTGGGGCAGCTGGCCCGCCGCCAGTTGGTGCTCAACCCGCGCAATACTTTTGCCAATCTCAAGCGCTACGTCGGCCGGCGTTGGGATGAATTGGAAGAGGGCAGCCTGGCGGTGCCCTACACGATCCGGGCCAATGACCAGGGCAACGTGCGGGTGGTGTGCCCGGCCACGGAACGGGAATACGCCCCCGAGGAATTGGTGGCCAGCCTGCTGCGCAAGTTGATTGATGACGCGGCCACCTACCTCGGTGAGCCGGTGGAGGCGGCGGTGATCACCGTGCCGGCCTATTTCAACGATGCCCAGCGCCAGGCCACCCGCGACGCCGGGCGCCTGGCTGGCATCAGCGTCGAACGGATTCTCAACGAACCCACCGCCGCTGCCCTGGCCTACGGCTTCGATCGCAGTGCCGTCAAACGGGTGCTGGTGTTTGACCTGGGGGGCGGCACCTTCGATGTCTCGGTGTTGCGGATCGCCAATGGCGTCTTTGACGTCAAAGCCACCAGCGGTGACACCCAACTGGGTGGCAACGATTGGGATCGTCGCATCGTCGATTGGTTGGCCGATGCCTTCCTGGCCCAACACCAGATCGACCTGCGCCGCGACCGCCAGGCCCTGCAGCGGCTCACCGAGGCGGCCGAAAAGGCCAAGCAGGAACTCTCCGGTGTGCAAAGCACGCCCATTTCCCTTCCCTTTATTGCCACCGCCGAAGCCGGGCCCCTCCACATCGAAACCACCCTGGAGCGCCGCACCTTTGAAGGCCTCTGCGGCGACCTGCTCGATCGGCTGCTGCGGCCCGTGCAGCGAGCCCTGCGCGATTCCGGCCTGGCCGCTGAAGACATCGACGATGTGGTGCTAGTCGGCGGCAGCACCCGCATGCCGATGGTGCAGGCCATGGTGCGCACCCTGGTGCCCCTGGAGCCCTGCCAGTCGGTCAATCCCGATGAGGTGGTGGCCATCGGAGCCGCCGTGCAGGCCGGCATCCTCACCGGCGAATTGCGCGACCTGATGCTCAATGACGTCAGCCCCCTTTCCCTGGGTCTGGAAACGATCGGCGGGGTGATGAAGGTGCTGATTGCCCGTAATACGCCGATCCCGGTGCGCAAATCCGATGTGTTCTCCACCTCGGAAGCCAACCAAAACTCGGTGGAAATCCATGTGCTCCAGGGGGAGCGCCAGATGGCTGGCGACAACAAGTCCCTGGGCCGTTTCCGCCTGTCCGGCATTCCACCGGCCCCCCGGGGGGTACCCCAGGTGCAGGTGTCCTTTGACATCGACGCCAACGGCCTGCTGCAGGTGTCCGCCACCGACCGCACCACGGGCCGTCAACAGAGCGTCAGCATCCAGGGGGGCTCCAACCTCAGCGAGGAGGAGGTGCAGCGCCTGCTGGCCGAGGCCGAGCTGAAGGCCACGGAAGATCGGCGCAAACGCAGTGAGATCGACCGCCGCAACCGCGCCCAAACCCTTGTGGCCCAGGCGGAGCGGCGCTTGCGGGATGCCGCCCTGGAACTGGGCCCCTACGGAGCCGATCGCCAGCAACGCGCGGTGGAACAGGCGCTGCGCCAGGTGCAGGACCTACTCGCCGCGGGCGACTTGGCCGAGCTGGAGGTGGCCGTGAGTGAGCTGCAAGAGGCCCTCTATGGCCTCAATCGCCGGCTCACGAGCGAGCGACGCAGTGAGGCGGGTGGTCCCCTCCAGGGCCTCAAGAACACCCTGGGCTCCCTCAAGGATGAGTTGTTCGCCGACGATGAATGGGATGACTGGGACCGGGGCGGTAGCCGCCGCGGCCTTCAAGATCCTTGGCGCGATGGCCTGTCCCGCCAGGGAACCTGGGACCAGCCCAGCTGGGGCGGCAATGGCGCCCTCGGGGGCTCCGGCTATGGGAACTCTGGCTATGGACCCTCCAGGGCCGATGCCCGCGATCGTGTCGAGCCCAGGGCGGACTGGAACCAGGACCGGGACCAGTACCGGGATCGCGATCGCGCCTTTGATCGGGGGGCCGATCCAGTCAACGAGCCATTCGGGAATCGCCCTGGGAATTGGTCCCAAGAGCGCTGGGACCAACGGCAAGCGGACCGTCCGCCGGCCAGACCTTCCGCCTCCGATCCCGATCGGGATCTTGACCCCTATGCCGGCGAAGGCGGCGCCAATCCCTCCTATGGACCGCGTCGGGGTGGTCCGTCAACGGCCCGGCCTCGCCCGCCCCAGGACGATCCCTGGGCAGAGGTCTGAGGCCCGTGCTCGATAACCCGCCCCAGAGCGCCGATCCCTGGGCCGTACTGGGCCTTGAGCCCGGCGCCGATGCCGCGAGCTTGAAGCGGGCCTTCCGCCAGCAGGCCCGCCTCTGGCACCCAGACCTCAACGGCAACGACCCCGTGGCCGAGGAGCGCTTCAAGGCGGTGAACGCTGCCTACGCAATCCTCAGCGACCCCAGTAGACGCCAGGCCTGGGAACGGGGCTTTGGAGGCAGCAACAGCGCTCCAGTTGATCGTTTTGCCAATGGTTTTCCCGACTTTGACGACTACCTCGATGTCCTTTTTGGACGGCGCCAGGTCCAGTCCGACCCTGGATCTGGGCTAGGGCCCGAACCCGAGGCTGGGCCCGATGCCGAGACGGCGGAGTCCCCAGCCCAGGCCCCTCGCCGGGGCTGGGGGGTGACCCCCTCTCCACCACCGCCGGCGCCGGTGGTGGCCAGTGTGGATGCGGAAACGGTGGTGGAACTCACGCCGGAACAGGCCCTCAGCGGCGATCGCATTGAACTGGAGCTGGCGGATGGCACGGTGCTGGAAACCTGGACGCCCCCCCTGGCTGGCGATGGCTGGCGCCTGCGCCTGGCCGGGGTAGTCGCCGGCGGCGGCGACCATTTTTTGCACCTGCGCGTTCGCACCGAGGAGGGCCTGCGCATCGATGGCCTGCGGGTGCTGTTTCAGCTCGATCTGGCCCCTGCCGATGCGGTATTGGGCTGCCGGGTGGCGGTGCCAACCCTGGAGGGGCCGGTGCAACTGAGGGTGCCGGCTGGATCTTCCAGTGGCCGCTTGTTGCGATTACGGGGCCGGGGGTTGGAATGGGGCCACCAGCGGGGTGACCAGCTGGTGGAGATCCGGGTCGTGGTGCCCGATGAGCTCACTGAGGCGGAGGAAGCTCTCTATCGGCGCCTGCAACAGCTCGCCAGCGAAGCCGAGGACTAGGGGAGGCCCGCACGGGCTGGTGAGACACTGAGGCCAAAGCCGCCAGACCTGCCATCCATGCCCGTGCACGTGCTCCTCTTTGATGCGGGCAGCGACGCCGAGGGCATCCACTCCCTGGAGGTGAACGGCACCACCTTGGTGCTGCTGTTCGAAGACCCCGATGACGCCGAACGCTACGCCGGCCTACTGGAAGCCCAGGATTTCCCGGTGCCGAGCGTCGAGGCGATCGATCGCGATGAGATCGAATTGTTTTGTTCCCAGGCCGGCTACCAGGCCCAATTCGTGCCGGCGGGCTTCCTACCCCAGTCCGCCGAAGACCGGCTGTTGATCGCCCCACCGGAGCGAAACATGGATGTTGCCAATTGGAAAGAGGAGCTCCAGGAGCAGGCGTTCGCCGGCTCCGCAGAGCCTGAGCCCCCTGAAGGCGGCGGCGCAAACGCCGAGCTCGAAGCCTTCCGCCGCCGCCTGGAGGGCCTGCTGTGACAGGGTCAACCCTGCAGTTCCAAGGAGAGGACCGGGGCCACCTGCTCACCGAGCAGGCCAATTCCCTCAGCAGCGAGCTGGACCAGCTCGCCACCGCTGATCTTGTGCAGCTTTTCTGCGAGGAAGACCGCCGGCCCCAGGAGGCGGTGGCAGCAGCGGCCCCGGCCCTGGCGGCGGCGATTGACGCCATTGCCGAGCGTCTAGCCCAGGGGGGCCGGCTCTTCTATCTGGGGGCCGGCACCTCCGGCCGCCTGGGGGTGTTGGATGCGGCCGAATGTCCCCCCACGTTCTGTTCTCCACCTGAGTTGGTGCAGGGGGTGTTGGCTGGTGGGGCGGCGGCCCTACTGCGCAGCTCCGAGGGACTTGAAGATCTCGAAGAGGCCGGTCAGGCCGATCTCGAAGCCCGGGGCTTCAGCGCCGCCGATGTGCTCGTCGGCATCGCGGCCGGCGGCACCACCCCCTACGTCCATGGCGGCCTGGGGCACGCCCGCCGCCTGGGGGCCCTGGCGATTGCCTTGGCCTGCGTGCCCGCCGACCAGGTCCCCATGCCCGCCGACCTGGAGATTCGCCTGATCACCGGGCCAGAGCTGCTCACCGGTTCCACCCGACTCAAGGCCGGTACGGCCACCAAAATGGCCCTCAATATCCTCTCGACCGGCGTGATGGTGCGCCTGGGCAAGGTCTACGGCAACCGCATGGTGGATGTGGCGGTGACCAACAGCAAGTTGGAGGACCGGGCCCTACGCATCCTGGCCGACCTCGCTGGTATCGATCGGACCAGAGGGGCAGAACTGCTGGCCGAAACCGGAGGCTCGGTGAAGGTGGCCTTATTCATGGCCAAGACAGGCCTCTCTGCCGCTGAGGCCCGGGCCAGCCTCAGTCACCAGCAGCAGTCGCTGCGGGCTGCCTTGCAGGCGCATGGGGCCAGCTAAGGGGCGAGATGGTGTCCCAACGGCTCCAAGCCCCGCCCCTTACTGGGCAACGTTTTCAGCGAAAACGAGGGGCTGGTTTCAGCAATTTGGGGCCTTAAGGGCTTCGTTAGCCCCGTTCTGCCAGGGTCCCCAATAGGGGGCCGTGAACAGATCCAGACGGCTGCGGGTCTCCGCTGGCACGAAGTCCTTGGGGGTCATCAGCGCGTGCTGCAGGGCCGTATGGGCGGGGCTGGCGGGGCGCGCTTGGGCAATCTGTTCGCTGGCCCTGGCCAGGATCGCCTGGGCCAGCTGGGCATTGGCCTGCAGGTTGGCGATCACCATCTCCACCGTGACGCTGTCGTGGTCCTGGTGCCAGCAGTCGTAGTCGGTGGCCATGGCCAGGGTGGCGTAGGCAATCTCGGCCTCGCGGGCTAGCCGTGCTTCGGCGTGGTTCGTCATGCCAATCACGCTGCAGTCCCAGCTGCGATAGAGGTTCGATTCGGCCCGGCTCGAGAAGGCCGGGCCCTCCATGCAGAGGTAGGTGCCGCCGCGGTGCAGCCGGCGGCCCTCGGGCATCAGGCCCGCGGCGGTGCCGGCCAGCATCTCGCTGAGCTGGGCACAGAAGGGATCGGCGAAGCTGACATGGGCGACGGCCCCCTGGCCGAAGAAGCTGATCGGCCGCTGGTGGGTGCGGTCAATGAATTGGTCGGGCACGACCATGTCCAGGGGACGCACTTCCTCACGCAGGGAGCCGACGGCCGAACAGGAGAGGATCCAGCGCACGCCCAGGGAGCGCAGGGCCCAGATGTTGGCTCGGTAGGGAACCTCCGTGGGCAGATAGGTGTGGTGACGGCCATGGCGGGCCAGGAAGACCACCTCCATGCCGCCAAGGCGGCCCAGGCGCAGGGCATCGGAGGGGGCCCCAAAGGGGGTGTCCACCACCAGCTCCTCCACCACTTCCAGGCCTTCCATGGCATAGAGGCCACTGCCACCGAGAACGCCGAGACGGGCGCAGCTGAGGTCGGGGCCGGGG
>Ga0310095_100049_pt1 | contig 20959 bp, 26 predicted proteins | sample LakMicSRFLOrngD5_FD_194442 | JGI IMG/M metagenome (GOLD analysis project Ga0310095, IMG submission 194442) | Enriched freshwater cyanobacterial communities from Lake Michigan, Michigan, United States - MI23.SRFL.Orng.D5 | ecosystem: Environmental > Aquatic > Freshwater > Lake | place: USA...
GTCTAGGAAGGCGTCAGCCACGCTTTGGAAGAAACTGGCTAAAGCTTCTCGTGCGGTCATAGAACCATCAATAATTCCTTTGAAAGATGTACTAAATGCTGTGCCAATAGCCTCAGCACCGGTCTTAACTAAAGTGCTTAATTTTGTTAATTCAGTTAGTTCGTCTTTGAGTTGCCCCGCACGATCTGCAATTGATTGCTGGTCTGTTTTTGGTGCTGCAAGCTGTGTTTTGCGACTCTGTATGGCGGCAAGTTGTTCGGGCGTGTAGTTTTTTGTCTGCTCTAGTTTTGCAATTTCGTAGGCAATACGAAGCTGGTTACGTGCTTCTTCCGTTGTTGCAGAACGCAACTTAAGCTCCTGATCCAGGTCCATCAACAGGTTGTCGTAGTTTTCTTTGCGGTCAATTTCAATTCGAGCAATGTCTAGCGCACCTTCAAAATTTACTTTGTCAATTTCAGCTACTGCTTTTTTAGTGATAGCCTCTTTGGCAAGAATTGAATTACCTTTAGCTTTTTCATCATTGATAGCTTTGCTGTAGTTGATAGAAACTTGATTTATCTTTTCAATTGTTTGTAATTGGGACTTACGGATGGGGTCTTTGTCAATTTCTGCTACAGCAATGCGCTCTGCGAAGATCAGTTGCATCCGCATGATCTCCATTTCAGCAGCCCGGTCACGCACAATGTTGGCAACCCGTGCAGCCTCACGCTCTGCTGCTTTGGCAGCTTTGTCTGCTGCACTGCTACCTTCACCTTTTGGAGCTGCTTGGGAAGGTGCAGTCAGACTCTCTAGTTTTTGTTTAATTGGTTGTTGCTGACTACCTGGAATGTATTTACCATACATACCTGCACTTTTGTTGATATCTTTACCCACTTGGTTTAAGACAGCAAGCCCGGATCCCCCTGGGATAGCACCCAGAACAAAGTCTGTAGCACCTTGACGCATAAATGATGCAAGCCAAGGTGGAATTTTTATGTTTGCAAGGCTATTGCTAACTGTTGTTGCTAAGGAATCAAATTTAGGTCCGATAAAATTAGCTAGCGTTTCTATACCTGTAATTATATTATCTATTGTACCTAGTACTTCAGTTAGAGTACTTGAAAGCCTGTCAGAAATAAACTTAAATAAGCCCTCAAATAAAGTTTCTAGTCTTTTAACTAGCGGTTCAATTTTGGCGTAAGCATCACTAAAAGCATCTGCTTGTGTAGTCGCACTTTCCTGTCCTTTATTGCCAACTTCCACAAGGGTGTCAATTAAATCCTGAACAGATATTTTTCCATCTTTAGCCATTTTTAATATGGCGTCACGGCTTACGTTGTACTTGTCAGCAAGTGCTTGTTGGATTGGAATACCTTGACCCGTAAGTTGATTCAGGGTACCTTGAGTTACCTTGCCAGTTGAAAGAGCATTGGCAAAAGCATTGGTAACTTTGTCAATTTTGCCTTTGTAGGTTTCTGTAAGACTACTAGCTAATTGAACTGCGCGGGCTTGATCTTCAATAGATAGGCTAAGTCCTTGAATAGTAGATACAGATTGCTGGAACTTGTCAAAATCTCGTCCTGCTTGCTGGAATGCAATACCAAGCATCTTGGTTTGCTCAGCGGAGAATCCAATGTCTTCGCCAAGCTGCTTGACTTGATTGCCCTGGCCGAGTTTTTCGCCAAGAATTGTACCTACCAGTGAACCAGCAAAGCCGCCTGATGGTCCTAAGAAAGAACCTGCAATACCGCCTAATGCACCACCAGCTGCGGCTGCGCCGCTCTGACCAAACAGCAATGGGAATGCACCACCAATTGCAGCATTACTAACTGCACCGCTAATGCCTTTGCCCATTCCACTACTGCCAGTCCTCATTCTATTTTTATTTTGTCCGTAGGCACCGAGACCTATAGGACCAGCCATTGGAAACTGAGGTCCAGCAACTTCTAGTTTTCTGGCATTTACACTACGAAGTGTTGCAAGACCTATTTCACGTTCTGTTTTCAATCTTTCATTTGCTATAGCCGCAGATTTTATTTCTAATTTTAACAAAGCCTCATCAAGTTGTTTTTGTTCTTTTTTTCCTGTAATAATACGTGAAATACGTTCTGCTACTGGAGATTTTTGGCCGACTAGAGCCCCCACAGGTGAAGCTGGCCCAGGACCTAGTTCAACTGTGCCACGAGTTTCTACTATTCGGGGTCCACCAAATCGCCTGCTTCCTTCAGCTAATTTTGCCAGTCGAGCTTGTTCATTTATAGATTTTAGTAAGGCAACACGTTCTGCTAATCCGGCGTTTAAATTATCGTTTGCTTGTACATAAACACGAGCTGCTGCAGTTGCATCTGCTGTTCCTAACGCTACTTTATTAAATTCTGCAGCGGCTTGGCCCAGGAGAGATGTTAAGTTATTTATGTTGCGTACAATGTAACCTCCACCTATTTCTTCTATTTTAGAATTAAAAGTATCAACTGTAGTTGATACATTCCGTATCCTGTCCTGGAGCCGCTTTAGCTCTTGAGCGCCTTTTACGGCGATCTCGATATCGGCTCTGTAGGCCACGGCGCCGCTACTATCTGGTACCTTAGTTTACCTAATAAAAAGCCGCCGTGGTTAGCGGCGGCGTTTGGCTTGTTCTATCGCCTTTTCCTGGTCCTCGTTGAGGATGCAGAAATAGGCGCTCCAGCCGAGCAGTTCTTCGGCTGTCATGGTGGACCGAACGGCGGAAAGAGTCAGGCCCAGCTCCTTGGCAACGCCAAATTGGAGCATCAGCCAGCTATCTTTCCGCAGTTCGGCGCTTAGGATTTTGGGTCGATGGGCTCAGAATCATCGGTCAGGATGGCCAGCATCAATGACTGCAAATCCCTGTCCTTGACTTCGTTTTTCAGGACGTCAATTTCACCAGCGCTGAACAGCTTGGTGCCGTTTTCGTCGCAGGCTTTCTGGATCAGAAGCTGCAATGCAAACGCATTGGCATCATCAGACTTGGCGTTTTTCTGGGCGCGTTCACGCTCAGCCATCGTCAATGGTGCGACCCACATTTCAAATTGGCTGCCGTCGCTCAGCTCCACCAGCTTTTTGGTGGGTTCGAGGTTGGCGGCTTTGCGCAGGCGGTCGATGGCGCGGGTTGGAATTGAGGCGGGCATACACGTGTCGGGTGTGTTGTTTTACTGTAGCGCAGTAGTCATAAAAAAGCCCCAGCGGTGAGGCTGGGGCTCGGTTCCCGACTGTCTGATTATCAGGCAGTGGTCAGGAAGTCGAAAGTAGGAGTAGATGCGGGACGGAAGCTGATCGAAACGGTTTGGGCGTTGTCAGGATCAATTGTCATTGATGCGTTGGTCAAGATGGCATCCATCGCAATCGAACGGCTCTTGGTTTCGTCCACCGTGCCGCTGCTGATGATGCGGTTGGTGTACAGCTTGAAGGCTGCACCACCTTGTTGGCGCTGGAGCACGTCTTCGATCATGCGGTTAGCAAAGGCGAAGTCGTCATCTGCCATGTACACCGTGCAAGAGCCGGTGCCATCGCCGAAACCAGCGACGTAGCTTTTGAAAGGGACGTACTGACCAGGGGTCTGACCGATGGTGGTGACGTCGATTTCAGCGCGGGTAATGTCGAAGCTCCAGTCGCGGACTTGACCCACAACAGCAAAATCCGAGTAGTAAGCCTCGAATTTGTTGGGGCTAACAGCTGTACCTTGGGTGGTGATCGTGATCACGGAGCCGCCGAGAGTCGCGGAAACGGTCAGGGCACCAGTGGCGGCGTTGTAGCCGATCACGTAGTAGAGGGTGCCAGCAGTGATACCGGCAGGCAGGGTGCCGGTAGGGGTGCCGCCAGCTTGGTTGACGACGCGAAATTTGACGGGATCGCCAACTTTGAAGTTGAAGTAGGAGCCGACGTTGAGGATGGCACCAGCAACGGTGACATCAGTGGGGCCGAAGGCAGCAGTGGTGCCAGCGGGCTTGTAGTAGAGAGCGCCGGACGTGCCGGTCAGAACAGTAGTGGCCATGGGAATGTTCCTAACAGGATGAGCAGTGGGGCGGGCACTGCCCGGCTTCTAATAGGTTAGCGCGTATCTAACCTAAGTTAAAACCGTGGCAGTGAAGGATGTATCCATCCGGCCCATGAAGAGGGGCGCATCTTCTGTTGCTGAAAATGTAGGACCATTTAAGGATCCAACGCGGAAAAATACCCCCGGTGTACTTTTACCTGTGTTATTCAGCGTCTCCAGTACATTGACGGCTGTGGTTAGTAGGGTCTGGTTGCGGGCTGGGCCTTTGCCTTTTTCCGTAAAAATACGGATGATGATGGCGCCACGAGCATTGTCCACGCTGGTGGTCAACGTTGGATCGTTGGTCAAGCCAAAAGTGATATTGACACGCACATATTCGGTGGTGGTATTGGCTGGTACGGCGGTGATGTTGTCGAAGTAAACTGGTACGGCAGGTACCAAGGTACCAAACGCCGTTAAGAGTGGATTTTCGACGGCGGCGCGGATGGCTTGGTAGTTCATGAGAAGCGGCGGTTGATGGCAGAATCCATCTCAATTTTTATTGCCCGATCAAGTTGGGCACTTGCATACCGTGCAAACCAGTCTAAAGGTGCAGTGCGACTGGAGTTACCGCCTTCACTCCCACCTCCTGTTTGACCCCGGTATGACACCTCAGAACGTGGGCCATCTGGTTTCCACTTACTTAGACCAAGTTGCGTTGTGGGTAATGCCGTTTTACGGTTTGCATAGTATTGACGGTCGTGTTCTACCGCATCTATAGCTTCTAGTGCATGGGGTGAAAAATTACTAATTGTAAAAATTACAGTATTTTTTAGGAGTGAACTCCTTGCGGCTTCAATACCTCGAATAGAAGGGGTATAGATTGGCTTAGGTTCTCCGGGTTGTCCGTCACCTTTGACTACTCGGCTAGGCGTAGCAATTTGCCAAGAATTGGAAAAGCGTCCGGACCAGCTAGGTCCCTCTTGCTGAAGTTCACGTACAAGTCGCTCTGCAGCAGCTTTAGGTCCGTTGTATGCAAGTGTTGCGCTTATACGGTCTAACTCATCAAATATATTTACTCCACGTTGGACAAAACCTTTTTTAGCCATTATTGGGGCCTCGCAATGACGGTGTGAAGAACTGGGTTGTCACCACGGTAGCTGCGAATAGAGACAATCTTGGCCTCGCGGGTTACGCCATCTTGCACGTAGCGAAGCCGGTCCTGTTCGGTGGGGTAGTAGGCGCCTAATTCCGCCGTACCAAAGATAACTTTGATGTCGGTGGATTGATACAACCCTTCAGATTCGCGGGAACTGACCGGGCTGATTACCGCTTTGACAGTGACCGCCACGTCATAGCCGGAGACCGCTCCAGTCGTTGGGTCGTAGGTGCGGGATTGACTGGTTTTGAGGTAGGTGATGTCGTGGCCCCACTTGGCCAGAATTGGGGCGGGAATGCCAGCAAAAGTGGAGTCAATTTGTGACATATCAACCTCTCACCAAAGGAACTTGGTAGTTACCGGAGCCGCCTTGGCAGTAGGGGCCGAGATATGCCTGGAGCCAGGGGTAGACGTCGAAGACGTTATTGATGGTGCCAGCAGACTGACTGCTTTTGTTGTACTTGACTTTGAGGTCGCCCAGTTCGACTTCTTCGTAGAGGCCCGTGCCAGTGGAGTTGATGATGGCGCTGGTGTCGTTGGCTAAGGCCCGTGCCAGCTCGTAGGTGGCGTTTTTGATGGGCAGAGGGATCAATGTGCAGGCGAGGTCCACGCCGTCCACTGTGAACTCTTCACGGGGCCACTTCAGGGCTTGGGTGGTGGTGCAGCGGTCGCCGTAGTAGGTCAGCCCGTCGAGCCAGCCGGTGGCCGAGATCAGGGCGCGGTTCTTTTGGTCGTCAGTTTTGCTGGTCCAGGTGCTGGAATCGGGCACCGTCTCGAAGTACGTGTTGGCCTGCGCCAGCGTCACGTACGAGTTGGCAGCAGAGCCGCTGAGAGTGGCGTCGATGACTGCGGCCACGGCCTATACACATTACTTTTCTTAAGTGTAGCGCTGAACTCTGCGTGGTCTGCGACGCTTGGGTGGTTCCAGCAAACTGGCGTGGTACACCTCGACGCCCTGCATCTCAAATTCGGCTGACGCTTCCAGGTGCTCGCCGTATGGGATGTCTACATGCCAACGTTTGTTATCCTGTAACAGAAAGAACCGCACCAGTTTCATGCCTGTCAAAAAAATTGTTCCTGAAGTCATCGTAGAAGAGCCTAAATCCACGGCTCTTGACTTTTCGGTGGTGCGTAACTGGTCTGATGTGGCTGCTGAAATTCAGAAACTGCGGCAGGAAGGCGTCACTGTTCCTGAGATTGCGGATCAATTGCAAGTCAGCTACGTGCTGGTCAATCAGTGTGTGCTGCAGTCCTACAAGATGTTGATTGACTCCGTGCAGGTGTTTGAGCGGCAGGAGCAGAAGCGGCTGAATCCTGAAGGCTGATTGGTAGACAAAGAAAAAGGCCCCCACTGGGGGCCCATTTTTTGTGTCCGAAAACGATCAGGCGTAGACGGAAACGTCGAAGGGGGTGTTGACCAGCAGGCGGGTGATGGGGACCATTTTGGTGGTGCCGTACACGAGGTTCCAGCTGGCAGTCGCGGCCAGGTTGCCGCTGCTGCTGGCGTTGGTGGGGTTGTCGCCGTTGGCGGCCCACTTGGTGCCAGTCACGTGGTAACCGTAGTGGTAATCCACAGCGATCACGTCCTGCATCGACAGGATGTTGCGGTCGGCAGCCAGGCGCAAGTCCTGTTGGATGCCTTCCGAGATCACGCCAGACTTGAACAGGTACACGGGGTACTTGACAAGGTGGGTAGCAGTGCCGCCGGTCAGGTAGGTCAGCTGGTCGTCAACCACAACCCGGAGGCCGCAGAAGTAGGCCACATCAACGTTGGTATTACCAACGCCGCCGCCACCCCAGGTCACTGCCCCAGCAGCAGCCAGAGCAGAGGTCGAGAAGGTCAGCTGGCCGACCTGCATCAGGTACGCATACACATTGCTGTGCATGGCGATGGTGTCGAGGTCGTAGCCGCGCTCACCCAGCAGGTTGCGAGCGGCGATCACGTTGGCAGCCGAGGCGTAGTTGGCCTCAGTTGCACTGGTGGTGCCGGTCTTGTTGGTCTGGTTAGCGCCGAGGACGCCAGCAGCGCTGATGCCGCCGAACAAACCAGCCAGTTGGGCCAGCAGGGTTGCGGTCTTCAGCTTGTTGATTGCAGCAGTCAGCTGGTTGCGGACATGACCCAAGGGATCAGCGCCGGAGCCCAGCATGGACAGATCATCGGCAGCGTAGGCAAAGCCACGGTGCAGGATGGTCATGATCTGTTGGTCAGCCGTCGTCTTTTGGGGAGTCAGGTAACCAGCAGTCGAGGTGCCCCAGTTAGAAGCAGAGGTGATCTGCTCTTCGGTGGGGTTGATGGGATCGAAGAAGGGGACTTGAACGCGGGTGCCGCCAGCGCGGGCATCCAGAGCAGCGTTGCGGGCAACGATGCCAGACTGGATCCACTTGGACTGGTTGAAGATACCTTCGGCGGTGTACTGAAGGAACTCGGGGCGCGTAACCAGATCCGACAGGAATGTTCCGCCGGTATAGTTTTCAAGGCTTGCAGACATTGGATTGCTCCGGTGGGGTTAGTTAGCGGGGTGCCCCACAGGGGCTAGGCGCCAGCCTCGGATTTGAGGAGGCGGGCCATATCGGGATCCTTACCAAGAAGGATCATTTGTTGTGTGACGTTCCAGGAATCCTTTGACCAAGGATTGTTTTGACCTGGGACGGCGGAAGCGCGGGCACTGCCTGCAACTCCCATACCCGAGCGGTTTGTGGCGGAGAAGTGATGCTCATAACCACTGCCGGGGTTTTTCAAGTTGGCGATGTAGTCACCAACTGGAACTTCGACACCTCCGGCGACAGCCACGGGCTGCCCATCTTTGGTGCGAAGATTCTCCTGCAATAAACGATAGAGCTGTTCGGGGGCAACTGCACCAGCGCTAGAAAGCTGGGCAATAGCAGCAGATTTGATCTGCTCTTTGGTGAATCCACTGCGAATCTCTTCGATGGTGGATTCTTTGTCGGTCAACTGTTGCTTAAGTTCGGCAACAGTTTTTTGAGCCTCTTCCCAAAGGGTTTTGTACTCGCCAGTTTCAGCAAGTTTTTGGGTTTTGGCCTGCTCCTGCGCCACCCGAATTTCTTCGAGTTGGGCTTGGAGGTTTTCCCGTGCCTCTTTGTCCTTGCGACGTTCACCGATCAATTCGGCGTTCTTGGCCTTGAGGGCTTCGATTTGGATCGCAAAGTCCGGGGTTTCAGCCACAGGCTGAGACGGTGTTGGCTCCACAGGAGTTACGTCCGTTGCTTGAATTTCGGGCACGGCAATGTATTACTTGGACGTGTCTACTTTAGCACTTAAGAATTGGCAGCCATCTCCAAGCGCTCTTCCATGTCGTCGTCACCCGTATTTTCTGCTGGTTCAGGTAAGGCCAAGGCATTGTCTGTCGAGGCCTCAAGCTCGTCCTCGATGTTGGTGTCGTCGGGCAGGATTTCGCCACGCCGCAGGATTTCCAGCAACATGGCATCGCTGATCTTGCCGTCAGTGTTGAGTTGGCTAAGGACGGAGACGTCTTGGCCAATCAGGCGGTAGTAGTCGAAGTCGCGGTCGATGCTGATCTCGGGTGGTTCGATGCCCACATACTGGGCTGCCAGGGCAAAGGCTTGATTGAGCGCTGACTCCAGCTCTTGGCTGACAATCGCCAACACCGAGTTGGATTGGGCTTGGTCGATGCGTTTGGCCTCGGCAGATTCGGCAACAAACTTTTGGCCGAACAACTTGGTGATGCCCAACGTGGACATCTGGCCTTCCAGTGCTTGAATTTCGGCCATCTGGGCGTCGAAACTGGTGGCATCAGCCTGGACGTAATACGCCTTGTTGCCGGGGGTCATTGAGATGGCGTAGTTGACGCCCATCGCCACCGGGCCGGTGGTGTCGTCCCAGCCCTCCAGCACCAGCGTGGGCATGGCGGCAATGTGCAAGGCGTGGATGAGGTCTGCTTGGCGCTGGTAGTGGGTGATGTTCAGGTTGGCGATGTCCAGCAGTGGCGGCTGGGAGCGCAACATTCCACGCCGGTTGCTGTAGATCGGGACGAGAGGGATTTCGTCCAGGCTGTAGGTGCCCGACTCGTAGATGTTGACCGTCTCCTGGCCCAGTGTGTACAGGTCGTAGCGACCTGGATAGATGACCCTCATCTGCTCCACCTGGTCCTCGCCAAACTCGTTGATGGGTTGGGTGGTGTACTCGTGGATTCTTACCTGGGTAAGGCGGGAGCCGGGCATCGTGGATTCTTGGCGCCAGCCCCAGATCTGGGGGGCATCGACGTGGATAAAGTAGGGGCGACGGCCCGTTGCCCGTTCTTCGGCCAACGTGCGGACGTCACCGATTGGCGGGTAATCCACCAGGATGGCGCTATGGCCATAGGTCATGCTGCTTACCAACGCCCGACGTGCGTATTCGTTGATGTTGGAGCCAATGCCGTCGATGTTCTGGGCCAAATCCAGCCAATACTGGTCGCCTTCAATGTGGATCGGCTTGCGCAGGATTGCTCCAGCTGCGGTTTCGATCAGACGGCTGGTGTACGGGGACAGGACGCTGCGGTCGATGCGGGTTTGCCAAGCGGTATCGTCCTCGCGGGGTTCCTGCGGCAAGTAGGTGTCCGCCATATCGCGCAGGTGGTCCGTGCCGTTGGTGACGGCCGCCATCACTTTCCAGTTGGTCGTCATGCCGATCACATCAAGTGATCGCACAAACGGGGACTCGCTGACTACAGCGTATGTAAAGGGGGATGAGCCGCTGTAGACCACGGTGTTGACTCCTACATTGCTTCTATTTTGACAGGTCTAACTTAACCTTGTTCGGCCAAAATAGGTGTATTCCAGCAAAGGGGTGTGGTGGCTAAACGGGAGTGGGATACGCCGCTGCGGGAGCCGTGGAATCCTGTTATTGCGCACCAGCTGAAGGCTATTGATAATCATGTGGCCTGCTTTTTGACAACAGGGGATGCTTGGCACCTTGCAAAGGCGCATGAACTGCGGGATTACGTGCGCCAGCTCAAAGATTGGTTATGTAAACAGGAAAGTCAAATTTGATCACCACTTGACTTTGTTGGCCCAGTAGGCGGCGCTGAGCTTGCCTTTGGCGATATTGGCGGCGTGGCGGGCTTTGAAGGCTTCGCGGCGTTTACGGTCGGCGGCTGATTCGCCTTCCTGTTTGGGTGATCCAGACACGCCTTGTTGGCCAAAGCGGATCAGTTTTACCTCGCCACCCTCTTTTGCAAGGACGACGTGGGATTTTTTGGGGTGGCCAGGAGTGCGCTTGGGTTTGTTATAGCCCGAGAACTTTTCGCCGCGATAGTCAATCATCCTCGTCCTCCACTTCGATGATCACTTCAATGCCACTGGCCAAGCGGGCCATCAACATCGAGAAATCGTCGGGGTCGCTCGGCGTCATGAAGACGAAGGTGGCCTCCGTCATGCGGGTCTGAGCATCCATTTCCATGTGGATGCAGCCGCCTTGGCAAATTCGAGTGCCCATTAGCCGTGGTACGCAACGACGATGTGAGGGGCAAGCGTTACCGTACCTGAGGAGATTGAGGCGATTCGCATACGAATCTTCGTACACGGTTTGCCGTCGTAGAAATACACATATTGACCGGCAGAGTTGATGGTTTTGCTGGTGTCAACAGTGAACCAGTTGCCATTGCCGTTGAAACTTGCCTCTAGTGCAATGGTGAAGTTGGCACTGCTGGTTACGGTGGCGGCAAACGTAAACGACGACGAGTGGCAATCCACTTGCATCCAGTCGTCTACAGCGGACATCGTGGCCCCGGTGTACTCCAGGGCGTTGGTGAAACGGTCAACAGCGGTAATAGCGACGGCGGCCATGGTTATTTCTTGCGTTTTTTGGCGGTTTTGGCTGCGGCCTTGAACGCGCCAGCTGTTGGGGCGCCCTTTGTGCCAGGCTTACGCATGGATTCGCCGGAACCGGCGGCGATGCGCTTACGTTTTGCTGCGATGTTGCTGTACAAGCCGCGTTTAGCCATTACTTCTTCTTACCCCCCTTTTTCTTGGTACCTTTGCCCATAGCGGGCTTGGCTTTGCCGCCCTTAGCAGGCTTCATGTCACCGTAATGTCCAGGCATGGCAGTACCAGCGTCTTAGTACACACGATAGCCGGTTTGGCCCATTGTTTCTGGCTTGGCCAGGTTGAATACTTGGAGGCATAAGTAGCCCAAAGCGTCGAAACTGTGGTCTACGCCTAGATTTTTGTTGGGTAGGCCGGTACCAGAGGCGTAGGTGAGGGTGCGCAAAGACTTAATGAGTTCTTTGCAGCGGGGATGGATAAATAAGCGGCGGGTTCCAGACGCATCAAGCAGGGCGGTGTTGACGCAGGTGATCTTGTCGCGGATTTTCCAGGGGGCTCGGGGGCTGGACACCTTAAAACCGGAGCGTTTGAGGATTGTGTGGTCGGTGACGCCGATGCCGCTGGTTTTGCGGGCGCCACCCGTGGGGTCGGGGCAGGCGATGATGCGGCGATCCACGCCGTAGCGGCGTTGGACTTCTTCGCAGAAATCCCAGGTGGTAGCGCCACCCGTCATCACGATTTCGTCGAATACCCAGAGGTCGTTACCTTTCTTAACAGCGCAGACGCCAGACATGGGGTCCACGTTGAAGTCCACCCCCAGCAATAGTGGGAGGACGGGGAGGTCTTGCACCACGCCGTCGATGTTGGCGTCCGAGAATGAGACTGCGACGAGACCGCTGAGATTCTCGAAGCTGGCCTCGAACTCTTGGCGGAAGGTGCGGGGGTCGAGTTGGCCTCGGGCGGCCTCAATTTCGGCGGCTGGGACGTTATCGCCGTCGATTGTGGTGAATTGCCACCGCGCCCAGTTGTCGTCGCCGCTTTCGCAATAGCACCAGAGGTCGTAGAACCAGCTTGCCGTGCCATCCGGGGTGGAGATGAACAATGCCCAGCCCTGTTTGTCGGCTAATGCGGGGCGGATCACCTCGAACCAGACCTCACGGTCCATGAACGCGGCCTCGTCGAGTACCACGCCAGCCAAACTGCGGCCTCGGAGGGCCATTGCGTTCTCGGTGCCCTTTAATTCGATGGTGCTGCCGTTCACCAGCTCGATTTTTAGGTCGGTTTCGTTTTTGCTCTTGACCCAGGCTTTGGGGACCAGCTTTTTCATCACCTTCCAGGCGATGTCCTTTGCCATTCGGTACGTTGGGGCGGCGTAAAAGAAGGTTTCGCCAGGGCGTTCGATGGCAGCTCGTAACAATTCGATACACGCCAGGTAACTTTTGCCGAATCGGCGGCCTGCAACCAGCACCCTGAAGCGTTTACGGCTCGAAAACACCTCACCTTGCGCGTGGCGGAGGGTTAAATCAGTACCAGTGCTCATTTATTTTTGGGGCTGGCCTGCACTGTAGTACACAAACTCGACCCCTACCCCCTGGAGGTGTGTAACAGTAGTAGAAAATGTGAATATATCAGTAGGTTCCCTGGAGGCTTCCGAGCCCCCTCCAACTTCCAACCATACCCCCCGGCTGGCGAGGGGCTGGCGGTGCCGGATGTCAAGCCCGGTTCACACTTTGCAATAGTCTCAGCGGCCCAGTAGGCGCAGCTCGCAAGCGGCTGGCTCTGGCCCCAGCTTGCAACGGGTCAAGTGGTCGCGAGTCTCGCTAGCCAGCATCCATCCAGCCCATAGGCTGAGAGTGACAGTGGCGCCAATGCTGAGCCAGGTAACGCGGTTCGATGTCATGGTTCGGATGGGATACGGTTTGGAAGGATTGACAGGATGGGAGAGGCCCGTTCTCAACAGTGCGGGCCTATTGCGAGAGGTGAAGTAGGCTGGTGAAGCGAAGAAGGGCGAAACTAGCCAAAGTCTCTAGCTGCTTCGATAGCCTCTCGCTCGGTTGGATAAGGCCCGTCAGGTTCCCCATCAGGTAGGCAGCCAGGGAAACATGCCCACCAATACCAGCCAGATACGATGGGTTCACCTGTCTCGCTGTCGAGGTAGTGACGGCCGTAGGTGCTGCCATCGTTGCCGATATAGAACGCTTCGAAGCTGCCATACTCTCTGCCGTCTTCAGTTGTGAAAGTGTGCCAGGACATAGCTCAGAACCCCACGACGTAGGTGTCGCTGTCGATGCTGTGGCATGAGACAGGTTGCCAGCTAACGCCAACCCTCTCGCAAGCCAGCAATGCTGCAGCTATGGGGCCATCTTCAAACGGCACAGCGCCACGCCATTTTGTCTCGCTGTCGCGGGTGATGGTAGCCCGCCACTTGCGACCTGCGCCGTATTTGACCACTGCGCAAGCTGTAGAGCCAGAGACGTAGGATCCTTCCCACTTAAAATCTTGAACGGGTTTCATGGAATCAGATCGGATAAAGTTGGGGCCCTTGCGGGCTTGTCAGAATACTACAGGAGAACTAGCCAAATGGCTAGCCTCCCGGTTCACACTCCGTAACGGTTACGCCAGCCGATAGCGCGGCACACTCTCAGCCAGCTGCCGTCAGTGATCCAGTCCGGCCGGTGGACATAGGCTGTCGCGGTGATGGCATCATCACCGCCGATGCCACGCCAGAAAGAACTGAGCCAGTAGTCAGACTCCGGGGAAATGCTGATGCTGCCAGGGATGGCAGCACCATCACCGCCGACGTAGTAGCCAGCAAACTTCGACAGTAGGTCGCGGAAGTCCCAGTCACTCTCAAAGTACGCATCAACTGGGCAACCTGAGCAGTCCAGCCAGCCACACTCCGCAAAGTCCCCTTGCTCTGCCGATTCTTCTGTGATGACGTCATAGGTCACCCGGAAGGACCCATGGGGTTCTGTGGTTCTGATGATTGCCATGGCAGATTCGCCTAGATGGACTCGACCACACTAGGGCCAGTGCCAACCCTTTCCAGCCTGATAGTGTGCAAGGTTAGAAATTGTCACACGGGCTAGCCAGGGGCTGTTGACCTGATACAGTGCTCATGCATTCTCGCCCTATCCGGCCATGCAAGTCACCACATGCCAGGGAGTCGCCCTGGACGTCACCATCACAGCCAGCGAACGCATCGCTGGCGGCCATCACGAGCCCATAGTCGAGTTCTGGTACCCTGGCGGCATTCTGTGCTCTAGCTATTTCCTCTCAACCTTCCTCAACTATGCAGCGAGCAAGGATCGCCTAATGCTGGAGGGTGGCCACACCATCCGCCAGCAGAGTCTGGACTCCCAAGCTATGCAAGCTTGCGCCGAGTTCATCGCCAGGGAGTGCCAGCCATGAGCGGTGGAGAGTGGACCACGCAACGGGAGCGCAAGCAGCTGGCATCGGATGCCCGTGATCTGATCAGAGCACAGAAGCGCCAGCTCCAGATCAGCTGGGCTGACAGTTACTGGCTTGCATCAAACCATCCCTGCGACGATGCCGTTTTAGTGTGGCTATCCGAGAATCGGCAGGAGGCCTCAAAAATCGGCGCCAATCGCTGGAACCTGGAGACGCTGCCCGACCTAGTAGCTAAGCAATCCCAACTAAGAAAGGCTGAACAGTTCCAGGCCGTCCTGGACCGTGCCAGCATTTCGCACCAGACCTTGACGGCGGAAGCGGTCCTAAAGGCTGGTGGTTTTCCACAATCCGATTCTGTGGAAAACTTAAAACCTGCGCAACTCGCACCAAAGCCCCAACGACGAGACGCCGGACTAGCCAGAAAACGACGAAAACCTTAGCCTACCTCAATCCGCAGCACTCTGATGCACCGGGATGCGCTCTGCATCCTTGTGCATCTTGCTGCATTCTGCATCACCCTGGTGCTGTGCCGCAGACTGCTGCACCCTGATGCACGCTGCCCGGTACCCCTGCCATTCCAGGGCAGACCCACCTAGGGCATACTGCGCCGGCCGAGGCTCCCGCACCAGGGGCAGAGTCGTACCAGCGTGTATGGGTTTTATACTATCTTGAATGGAAATCCTCATGTTTGAATGCGTTTTACAGCCTATGAATGGCGATCCTGAATGACTTTTAAGACTTCCGGCAATAGTTACCTGTTGAGTACCAACCTAAAGGACAGGAATCATACTTTTGAATGGCGGGTTTGGTGTACTCATTGGTGGGCACACAGTACCCGCCCGAGCGGTACCACCCAAGCGGGCAAGTACCAACCCTTTGAATGGGCGGTTGGGACACCAGCAAGGTGGCAGCTATCAATCCGATCATGCTTGTATGGGATTTAGTCGTCTACTACACTAGCATCTTGAATGGGTTCTGGGGCGGGCACCTGAATGGCGTTTGAGGGCTCCAGCGCTGCATCGTTACGCTTGGAGTCAATCGTGATATTGAGGGTTGGTGCTTGGGCTGCGCTGGCCTCCACCGATCCTTCTCCAGCGCCCTTGGCCAGGCTATCCAGCAAGTGTGCCACCACCTGAAAGTTACCCCGCTTGAGTGCTTTTTTAACAGTGTGCATCCGCATATTGTTAACTTGATTCAATAGCTCCTCTTTCTGCCCCACGAAGTCGGTCTTCATGAGTTGATTAGCCTGTTGAATGTAATTTTCGCCCTGACGGTGAGATACTCCATACCGAGTAGCTAGCACCTGGGCATTCTCCCTACGAGATCCACCCTGCAACATGAGCATATAGGCTGCATTTACGCGCTCATCCATTTGGGCCTGGTTGATTGGCCGCCCTTTGCAATAACGCTTTTCAGGGTCATTGGCTACCGTCGTTTTCTTGACGGGTTGTTCTTCCGGGCTAGACGCAAACAAACTCATGGCACCAGTCACAAACTGTGGGTAAGCACACTATACGGTGTTAAGTGTCTGTTGGAGTAAGTGTGGTAGACCGTACGTCTGGCAAGCCTCTTGATAAGCCTGTTGTGCCAGTGCTTGGGTGGCATGAAGTCCCAGGTATTTGAGCTTGCCATTGATTCGGATACGAGCTTGCCATTTCTGTTCACGCTCTACCCAATGCCCAAAGTTAGCCCGGTTTTGACAGTTTTCTCTGTTGCTTACGTTGCGTAGATTGTGGAATGTATTATTTTGTGGGTTACGATCTATATGGTCTATTTGTTGTGTTGGCCATGCTCCAGTGCACCAGGCATAAACAACACGGCCATAGGCTGAATTAAGTCTTTTACCATTCCAGGTAAGGTTAAGCATCCAAGCTCTTTTATTGGAACTTACGTAACCTTTAACTCGAATTCCACTTTTACGTTTATGTAAATACCCAGTGAGAGGGTTGTAGCTGTACTTCTCCCACAAGAGATCCACCGACGGGGGTGTAGAGTGCTTCATGGCAGCTGGTAAGAGCAGGTGTCCGGCTTGGGGTGGCTGTAACCATGCCCAAGCACCCCAATGCTACCACGTGTTATTCAGACTGTTCCAGCTTCTGGGTGTATAACTCAACCCGCCGCAAGTAGGCATCCTCTGCTTGTACCAGGGCAGCTCTATCTAATTCATATATTTGAGGTGGTCCACACCTACGGGCTAAAACAACAACTCCACCCTGAGCTTTAAGCCCTGTTAAGTGTTCCAGTCCCAGGCTGTATGCACCTAATTGATGCACGTACTGATGATCAGGATCTAAATGTTTTTCTCTGACTGTAGTTTTCCAGTCTGCTACGCACAGTTTTCCTTTAATGTCTACCAATCCATCAGCAGTACCAGCAAAGCCTGCAGGGTGGTGTATTGAGAACTCGCTGGCATGTACTTGGGTGACGTTCTCAACGATCCACTGCGTTAGTCCTCGGGCGTAGCCTGCAGCGCTCCAGCCCACGGGAGGTAAAGATTTGTGTACCTTTTCCAATGCCCACTTGGTGATGGGGGGTGGGATACGCGCCAGCCCTCGGTCGTCAAACTTGATGGTGCGCTTGTTGACTGCTCGACGTGCCAGTGCAGAGGCGGTCTTAAGCAAGTATTCAGCACTTGAATGGGCCATATTGCCTCGGGTTGCTGCAGTCTGCCGCTGATTGTTGGCCTCCTCAGGCCCCAGCCGCTTCTGCCATTGCACCAGCCCGGTTTGATCGCTTGTCTCTTTGAGAATATGAGTGACGCTGGCGTACTTGAACTCAGGTGCTCCAGCCAGATAGTACGTTCGGTGGGGGCCGCTGTTGTCCTGCACAAGGTTCCAGCGCCTTAAAGTTGCTAGTGTGTCTTGTGTGTTAGAAGGCATTTGAATACTATTTCCCCATTAAAGAATACCACGAAAAAAGCCCCTTGCATAGTGCAGGGGCCTTTAACGCTGGGCTTACCTATCGGGGACTAGAGCCAGGTGTTGCGTACCACGCAACGTTATGCGGCCTTGAATGGGTTGCCGCCTGTGAGTAGGCGATCCAGTTCGAAGCCAGCTTCCTGGGCTTCAAGCCAGGCTGCCGTGATGTGCTCTTGGCTGCCCTTTTTCTTGGGGACAGGGCGGACGGTGTACTGGGGGATCCCGTTGGCCTGAATATTCTTGGAGATGATCAGGTCAATGCTGGTGAGATCCTTGTCGTAGTCCTCCATTTGGGAGATGTCGTCCAGCTCCTTCATGATGGTTTTCTGGGTGACGCTCCAGACCTGGACGTTGCCTGTCTCGTAGTTAAAGACGGGGCAGCTGATAGCGAACTTGATGTCCTGGGTGCCAGGGCCGCCACGGCCTTCACGGGCCTCGAAGTCGCCCATTTCAGCTACCACATCCTCGGGGGTGGGCTGGTAATCAAAGCGGAAGGGCTTGGACTGGGTGCCGCTGGTGCCCCAGACCTCGTAGTACTCCAGGGGCTGATCGCTAAGGATGGTGACGCGGACGGATCCTTTGTCTTGGAGTTTGCTCAGGTTCAGGTAGCCGCCACCGCTTGACGAGGTGGTGATGGCAGCTGTTGCAGTCTTGGAAAGAAAGGCCATGATTGAGTGTTGTGGGTGCTCCAGCAGGTTTTGTCCTGCCGGTTGTGTCACAGTAGCACGGGGTTGCCGCCTTGGCTACCATACAAAAACACCCCAGGACCATTGGCCTCTGGGGTGTAGTTCCCAATGTTCTGTAGGAGTCTAACACTGTGTCTCAGAAGTCGCAAGAGTTGCTGGCGTTCGTTCACCAGCTGCCTCAGGGTGGTGCGTATGCACCGATTTACGTCAAAGGGGCGCATTTGCACTCTGGTAAGGAGAGCAAGGGCAAGACGCCCCTTGAGAAGTCGCACCATGTCGTGATGGGGCCTGGGGACGTTGCGCTCCAGATCGCCCGTAAGCCTGAGGTGTTCCAGGCAGTTGGCGTTTTTACTGGGGCTAGGAGCAATGGCCTGGTGATCCTGGATGTGGATCGCAACCTGGCCAGGCTGAAAAAAGGTTGGGGCAACACATTGGATGGTGCTCCAGTCGTTACCTCGACTAAGAGCAACGCTGCCAAGTACCTGTTCCGCGTCCCAGAGGCTCTGTGGGGCCATGTGCGGGGCATTGGGTTGTCTGATACCGGAGCGGGCTACGAGGTGCTCTGGGGCCGTCAGGGGGTCATCTACGGCGCTTATCCGGGCTCCAGTGATGGGAAGGCTCCAGAAGGTCACTATGGCTTTGAGGGCGATCTCAACAACATTCCAGAGGCACCTGAATGGCTTCTGGCTGAAATGCGCGATGCCTCTGGTAAAGGTGTCTCTGATGGCGGGTTCATCAAAAATCGGAAGGCTCTGGATTTCTCAGATCGAGATCCAGGTGAGGTGGCTGAGATTATCCAGTCGGCTCTAAAGGTGATCCCAGGTCAGGGGGCTGGTAGCCGGGACCAGTGGGTCAAGGTGGGCATGGCGATCCACAGCGAGCTGCCTAGTGATCTGGGCTTGACGTTGTGGTCGGCCTGGTCTGCTGAGGATCCTGAGTACAGCGACGATTGGTCTAAGGGCACCAACCCCTGTGAAGAGGTCTGGAAGAGCTTCAAGCGTGGTTCTGTGAGCCTTGGAACGCTGTTCTGGATGGCCGATCAGCAGATGCCTGGCCGGTTGTGGTTGTCCGAGGATCTGCGGAAGGTTGTTGATGCTGTTGAAGGTGACACCACCCTCAGGATTCGCAACGTCACCATCAGCTATGCCGAGGTGATTAAGCGGGCTAAAGAACTCCAGGATTTGGATAATCCTGCGGAGATGGCCCACCGCATGAATGCTTTGGCCCTGGAGGCTGGCTATCGGGATGCTGGTGCTTTGGAGCGGCTACTCATTAGCCAAATCCAGTACGAGCAGCGCGATGATGACATGGATATTGGCCAGTTGCTGGAGAAGGATCTCACCTTGGAGTACCTAATTCCAGATCTGATGCCTAGCCCTGGTGTCGTCATGATCCACGGTGCTGGTGGTGATGGCAAATCCATGACCGCCTGGACCCTGGCCAAACACGTGGCTAGGGGCCTGCCCTTCTCCATCCGTGGAGACATGGTGCCTGTCAAACAAGGCAAGGTGCTCATCCTGAACGGGGACCAGTCAGAGGTACAGGTCAAGCAGCAGATGCAGGATCTGGACCTGAATGGCAACGATCCAATCCGAGTCGTTATGGGCTGGGATCTGAACTGGTACCTCAGGTTCGTCAAGTTGATCCAGAAGCACAAGCCTGCTCTGGTCATCATTGACTCCATCACCGGCTGCTCCAGGGGCTCGGCCTTTGACGAGAACCGCAAGGAATTTGCTGGTCCGATGTACTGGCTGGCCAACAACAATGGCCGCCTCTTCCCGGCCTGCACCATCCTGCTGGTCCACCACAGCAACAAGTCCGGCGGCTTTAGGGGTACCACCGCCATCAGGGACGCCGTAGATGAGGTCTGGAGCCTCAGGAAGCCCTCTGAGAAGGAGGTTGAGGAGCTTGGGTTCTCCACCCGTGTTATCCGCATTGAGAAGAGCCGTACAGGCCGGGGTGGCGCCAAGCTCCTCCTGAAGATGCTGGACGACCTCACCTTTGAGCTGAAGGACTACGTGGAGCTGAGTGCTGAGAGCACCAGTCCGGCTTCAATCGTGGATCGGGTGCTCACCAGGCTGCGGGTTAGCCCTACTGGTCGTACCCAAGGTGAGTTGCGGAGTGATCCCCAATGTGGTGGCACGGTCGTGGCTATCAAAAAGGCGCTCCAGCGCTTGATCGCTAGGGGCCTGGTCATAACTGCTGTTGAACCACACCCCGAAAAGAAGGGCACCAAGGTCAATCGGTACTTTGCAGTGCTCTCGCGTGATATGTGTGGTAGTAAGTGTCCCCCCACTCCAAAAGCCAGTCAGGCACTGGAAATAGTGGGGGGACAGGGGGTAGGGGTGTCCCCCCACTCTGAGGAGGATCTGGAGCTTCAGAAACCAGCTGGAACTATCCAAGCTGTGGAGCTGCCCAAAGTGGGGGGACACCGAAAAGCCTGTCCCCCCACACTTCCCAGTGTTGATGCGGGTTCTGAGTGCGGGGCCACGATTTCTGTAACCCCCCAAGAGACAGAACGTTCCAAAGCTGAGATCCAGGCGCTTCAGGCTCAGGCAACTCAATTCTGGAGCTGATGCTTGACAGGCATCAGTCCTGCGGTACAGTGGTGCAGGAGACATTCTAAGTCTCCTGCTTTTTATTTTTTACAATGGCCCTACTCACATTTTCGCAGACTGATTACTCAAACACTGGCGTTTTAGATGTTGCTGTTGAGTACATTTCCCCGCAAAAAGCTACAGCCTACTTAGAAAAAAACTTTTCAACTAATAGAAAATTATCAATTAAAAATGTAAGTAAACATATAAGTGCAATGCAAAATCAAGAATGGACAGTTAGCACAGACTGTATTGGTTTTGATACTAAAGGTCGTTTAATAAATGGGCAGCACAGACTTACTGCTGTTATTAAAACACAAACTACCCAACCTTTTATTGTTGTTCGCAACTTACCACCGCAAACCGCTCAGATATTAGACCTAGGTAAAAAACGGCAGATGCACGAAAGGCTTACTATTGTAGGTAATAGTATG